>Ga0193742_1000822_pt1 | contig 19781 bp, 10 predicted proteins | sample L2c1metaG_FD_165511 | JGI IMG/M metagenome (GOLD analysis project Ga0193742, IMG submission 165511) | Soil microbial communities from a riparian zone of the East river system, Colorado, United States - L2c1 | ecosystem: Environmental > Terrestrial > Soil > Riparian zone | place: USA: East River... | reverse complement strand
CGTCGGGGTAGGTCCAGCTATGTCCGATGTAATCCGTCGAGAAGGCGCCGTTGTTGTTGAAGTCGGCCTCTTTGTTCGGGATCGCCACCGGATTCATGACATCGCCCATCCGCGGCTCACGGTGCATGTGTTCCTTCCACTGGCCCAAATACTTCGCCAGCAGTTCGAACTGTGCGCTGTTATACCCCTCGGGTCGGGTCCAGGGCATCCGGTTCGCCGGGTCGTTGGTAAGGATCATCCGAAAGTTATAGGTCTGCACCTTCTTGTCGCCCGATCCGTTGGCGCCCATCGGGCCGGGATCGACCTCAGGCATCAGCTTGCTCTTGTCGCTGTAAGGAGAGATCTTCCAGAGAAACTGGTGCTTCGGAGTGTCGACACGAACTCCGGCAAGGTCTTCGTTGTAGACCTCCATGCCCTCGCGTCCCACTGTGTACTTCACACCGGCCTGCGCCATCAGGTCGCCCTCGTAGCTGCAGTCGGCGAAGACCTTCGCCTTCCAGGTCTTTCCGTCTTCGGTAGTGATGGACGTGACATGGAGTCCCGACTTGGCCACGCCACGGTGTTCCTTCAGGCGCTCGTGGAAGTGGACCTCGACCCCGGCTTTCTTCAGCCACTCATTAAAGATGGCCTCGCCGACCTTCGGCTCGGAGAGCCAGTCTGCGTGCTTATTCAGGGTGTGGACGCCGTAGTGTGCGGCGGCCTCACGATAGAAATCGCGGGCATAGCCCCCGATGATCTTAAAATACGCAACGTCGGACGCTGATAGTCCGCCGGTGACCATACCGCCAAGATGAGAGCCCGGCTCGAGCAGGACGACGTGAAGCCCTTCCTTGGCCGCTGCATAAGCGGTGACAACACCCGAGGCCGTGCCGCCATAGACGACGAGATCCGTTGTAGCGGGAGATGCGATTGCTGGTGAAGCTGCGGTTGCTGCGATGAAAATACCGGAGGCGAAGCGAAGCAGTAATCTATGTTTTCCGAACATGAAAAAACATACTGCCATCTGCACCCTACGTCTGACACGTTTCGAGGGGTATGTTACGTGCTGTTACATCGATTTTGCAGGCGCTTGCGAGGTAAATGTATGGATTGCAACAGGCCAGGTCCGCAGCGGAGCATCCCCCTGCAGCTCGGTGTAGGTGACCATCTCGAAGTACTTTGGCGACCCTTCCTTCTTCCACATCTCCTCGATGGAGTTCGATCCCGCGGACGAGGAGATAAGGGAGACAAGAGCGCCTGTATCCCGGGATTGCAGAAGCATCACCTTCAAGCCGGGTGCGCGTCCAGGCAGCACGGCCAGGATTGAGGGGCGCACCTCCCGGTCGATCCTTTTGTGAATAATCTCGTAGGTCTTCTGCTCGCCGGGCCGGGGTCTTGCATTCGTTACCCGTCGCTCGGCTGGTGCGAGGGAAAAGTTCATCGCTTCTATATAAACATTCAGCGGTTGCAGAGTCTGGTGCGTACCGACGGCGATGACGTTCGAGTTCTCCAAAAAGAGAGGGGAAAGGTCGCGGGTCACATTGAACGAGACACGATCCTTGGCTCCCACCGCGTCAAGATAGCGGGCCATATCGATCGCCGCCAGCGTATCCCACGTTACGGTGTAAGACTGCTCGAAGGTTCGTGGCCCCAGATCCTTGGTCAGCTTGTCGAACTCCGGGTCTTTGGGAACATCGTTGAAGTCGTTAACCGAGACAGAACGCAGCCGGTACGAAGGATGGTCCTTGAATCCGAAGAAGACTGGCGTTGGAAGGATAATCTTGATCGGAGCTGTTCCCGCTAAAAACGAACTCCAGAAGGCATTCGGCTTTGGACGTTCAGGAATCGAACGGAGAGTGGTGTACTTCCAGCCAAGCCATACGGTCGCAATAAGGAGAACTCCGATGATCCCGGACAGGATCGGGACCGTGTACGAGCGTCTCGGAGCTTCTGGGATCTCGATTTTGTCGACCATCGGGGCGGCGTGCAGCGACTGGTCCAATACCATCAGCTGGTGCGTTCCGGTGGGGATGACCAGCAGCTCGGGCTCGCCGGGCTCCAGCTGGTAGTAGTCTTTCAGCTTTCTCCGCAGACGAGAGATGTGGACCCTGACTGAGGCATCCGTGGCAGGATCGAAGCTTGCGCTGCGCCCAAGGGCTTCAGTCGCCAGCGCGTACTCGCTGACGCTTTCGTAGCGATGTTCCCAGAGATATTGCAGCAGCTTGCGTTGCGTCTCGGCTCGCGCAAAGTGAGAGCTCTGCAGCAAATGATGCACATGCGCTTCAATAGCCTCGGTCATCTCCGGGGTTTCACGCAGCGGCGGTGCAAGCGTTGCAGCCATGCACGGCATTTTATCTGGCTGCGGATCACTTGTCCTAGTTCTTTAACGGCTGTTCCAGGAATTCATGCCTGTTAGCTTGCCTCGCGCCTATCCATGATCGTTACAGCCTGTCGTGCCGGAATTGCCTGGAGCGATACTGAGCCGCAGCTATTTAGCTGTCGCACCTGCGCATGTCATAACAACTTCGCGGAAGATCCTCATGGATGGCGATTCATTTGTCTCCATCGCCGCCAAACCTAACTGCATGGACGGTAGCGGCTCAGCGAACGGTAACGCAACCACATGCGGAAACTCACACATCGCCATGGAGGCACTTGTGATAGCTACCCCTTCCCCGGCCGCGGCGTAGGCAAACTGAACAGCGCAGGACTGTGGTGACTCGACGATCTTCGGGATGACTCCGAAAGGTGCGAGCAGGTCGTGTAGAAATGTCTGATGAAAACGGCAATCCTTTAGTCGAGATGCGATGATGCTGGTCTGTCGAAGATCTTCTACGGAAATGCTTCTCTTCTGAGCCAGCGGACTCTGTAGTGAGACCATCGCAACCAACGGCTCCCGGCAGATGGGATTGAACCCAAGTCCTTTCACCGGTAGGGAGCCAACCATCAACAGGGCATCTATCTTGCCCTCCGACAGCCGCGACATCTGCTGTTCCGTCGTAAGTTCGCTGACCTCCAGTTCAAACTCTGGGTGAGCGGCCGCAAGCGCGCGAATCACCGCTGGCAAAAGAATGAACTGACCAACGGGGCCGCAACTCACTCGCAGCCTCAGTCGAGTATGCAGCCCCCCAAAACATTCCTGCGCAGCGTCTACCGTATCCAGGATGCTTTGCGCATACTCGCGGAACGCGCAACCGGCGTCTGTAAGACGAACCTGCTGACGATCAAGTTCGAACAGCTTTACTCCGAATGCTTCCTCAAGCGACTTGATCTGGAAGGTAATTGTCGGCTGGCTCATATAAAGAGCGCGGGCCGTCTTCCCATAATTAAGCAGGTCCGACAGCGTAAGAAAACACTGAAGTTGTCTGATTCTAAAGTCCAAGTCGGCCTCGAAATAAACCTATGCCCCTCTGGGGCTGTTTAGAAAACAACTAAGATTCAGATTTTGGGGGTCGGCGTCGTGGCCGTGATTTCATCTTAGATCGGCTTCGCGAATTGTCAATATTTCGTAATGAAGCAGGATTCAGTGGCTGTTCTCATTAATTTTCTATCAACAACAAAAATCTTTCGATTAGACATACCAGATAAAAACCTCTAGGCTTCGGGTATTCAATGCACGTTCAATCGCATATCTGCATAACTTCCGCATCCTTAGGGCTGTGCTTAGAGCAAGTTTTTGTCAGAGTTCTTCTCTTTTCGGTCTATAGATAGATCGTTCTGCCTCATGGATGCTTTTATGAGCTGAGGTTCTGAACACCCTCGCAGCCCCGCTACGCTGCGCCGGCACCTACTTTTCTATTTTTCGCAGCGCCACGCCTCCTGGCTCTAAACCAGGCATACCCAATCCCTGTCCAAAGACGAGGTTTTCTCGCAATGAAGATGGTCTGTCGAACCTTGCTGGTCATTCTCTTCTCCCTGGCAATTGCAACTACAAGTACCGCGCAGCAAACCGGCATCTCCGGGCGGGTTACCGATTCGCAAGGAGCCGTAATTGCTGGAGCTGCTGTCGAAATTCGGCAGGTAGGCGGCGCTGCCTATACGACCAGAACGACGGACGCGGGAACCTATCTAGCTCCCTCGCTGGCGGCAGGCGATTACATCGTAACGGTGTCGGCATCAGGATTCAGCATCGTTCAGACGAAGGTCTCGATGCTGGTTGGCCAGACGCCAGAGATCGAAACCACCCTCCCCCTTGCCAATGCGAACGAGACCGTAGTCGTGCACGCCGACGATGTTGCCGTGGATACCACCTCTTCCACCGTCGCCGGCAACATTACGCCTGACGACGTGAAGGATATGCCCATCAACGGCCGCAACTACATGGAACTCGCGCAGCTTGTTCCTGGCGTCCGGGTAAATGCCATCACCAACGACACTCCACTCGGAAACAATAACTCTGGTAAATTTCAGATCAACCTCGATGGCCTCCAGGTCACGCAGGATACTGCTGATGCCAGCTTTGGCCAGCCTCGCTTCTCGCCCGACGCCATCAGCCAGTTCCAGGTCATCACGAACCGCTTCGATGCGACGCTCGGCCGATCCGCTGGAGTCTATGTCAACGTGCAATCCAAGAGCGGCTCCAATGACATCCACGGATCGATCTTCGGCTACTTTCGGAATGACGCATTCAATGCCGCCGATCCCATCGTGCATAGTGTGACTGCACTCTCTGACCAGCAGTTCGGCGGAACCTTCGGGGGACCGATCAAGAAAGATAAGCTCTGGTATTTTGGCTCCTACGAAGGGGAGCACCAGTCCAGCACTGTCCCCACAACTCCTATCGCAACAAACGTTCCCATCGTCGTTCCGCAGACCATCACCGTAAACGAATACCTCGGACGTGGTGACTGGCAGCCCACCCAGAAAGATCGTCTCTTCCTTCGAGGAAATGGATTCACCTTCAAGAATAATCAGGTCGTCGCCACCGGCTCGACCGATCCTTCCAGCTTCTCCTACGCAACTCGCATGAACTATGGCTTCCTCGCGGATTGGGATCGTCAGATCAGTCCAAAGCTCGTCAACGATCTCCACGGTGGCCTCAGCCACTTCGAGTGGCAAAATCTTCCAGACTATCCCACCCTCGCCATTACATTTGCTGGAGTAACCGATCGGCCTGACGGAAGCTCAGGCGGTACATTGACCATCGGCGGACCTTACAACTATCCCCAGATCTTCTATCAGAACGTGCAACAGTATCGCGATGACATCTACTATCTAACCGGAAAGCATTCCATCAAAGCTGGTGTCGAATACATGCATACGGCTCATACCGGTTACTTCCAACAGAACGTGCGTGGAACCGTAGGCTCGGCCAACTGCACTCCGGTTGATTACAAGCTGGCCTTTCCGAACGGCACGACTGATCCGGACACATGGAACTACAACGAGCTGAATCGTGCCTGCGCGCTCGCCACGCTCACTCAAGGCTCCGGCAATTTCAATGTTAATATCCCCCGCAACCAGATTGCCTTCTGGGTGCAGGACGACTGGAAGCTGCTCCCGCGACTTACCGTCAACCTCGGTGTGCGTTACGACAATGATCTTGGCGCATTTGCTCCGAACCTCAAGCTCAACAATGGCCTGCTGACCCCTACCAGCGGAGACAACGACAACTTCGCTCCGCGCGTCGGTTTCAACTACGACCTCTTTGGCACCGGACGAACCGTGATTCGTGGTGGCGCTGGAATGTACTTTGCGGATATATCCGCAAACCAGACCATCGACATGCAGATCTTCAACGGAGTCACTTCATTACAAAATTCAGTGACCGGCTCGGCGACCTCGCACCTGAACCTGCAAAATCCCTTCCCAAGTTCCGTTACCACCCCTCGTCAGGCAGTACAGCCTCTCGGTCCTAATGTTGTTACACCCTGGTCTCTGCAGATGACCGCAGGCTTGCAGCAGCAGCTCGATCGCAAGACCGTTCTCACCGCTGATTACATTCACACTCGCGTCTACGACGATTGGGTTCGCCTGAACGCAAATCTCGTGCAGAATCCCAATAACCCCCAGTTCAATCTCAGTCCAAGCACAAAATACGCTCCGGGGACGAACGTCATCTGTCCGAACAATGGTGTGACGCCGGATTCCAGCCGCGACGCAAGCAGCTTTAATGTCTGCGCGCAATCCTTCACCAATATCAATCAGTTCTTCACTCCATCGGCGTCCGGTTCCATCTACGACGCTCTCCAGATGGGAATCCGCCACTCCCTCTCCCATGGCTTGGTCGGCGGACTCGCCTATACCTACTCTCGCTATAAGAACTCCTCCGAGTCTCCCTTCTACTACCCCAACAAGCCTTTCATCAATGGCCTGCATGACGAGTGGGCCAACGCGCAGGACGATCAGCGCCACACCCTCACCGTCAACGGCAACTATGAGTGGCACTATGGCCTCTCTCTCTCAGGACTCTTTCACTATGGCTCCGGGAATGCCTTCCCAACTGCTGTCGGCACCTCCCAGCCCACCGGGTACGCTCCAACCTACAATCGCACCTTTGCCTCTGGGATTACGCCTGTTCCCTACACTTCTTTGGGCACTCCCGCCACCTCGACAACCTGTGCCACGACCGCAACCAACTGCATCCGTGTCTATAATGATCCGGCGAACAACTTCCTTGATCCCACCGGTTACTGGATGACCAAGCGGAACGCCTTCTACGGAAGCAACGTCTATCGCTTCGATACACGTCTGCAGGAGCGGCACAAGTTTGGCGACCGCTTCGCTGCTATCGTCGCCGTCGAGGCCTTCAATGCATTTAATCACTCCAACTACGGCACCTATAACGTTACCGTCACCGATCCAAATTACGGAAGACCGCTTCAGACCACCTCATCGGCAACCGGCGTTCCGGTCGAGTGGCGACCGCGTTCTCTGCAGTTTCTAGCCCGCTTTGAATTTTGAAACGCATTTCTTCTACCTTATGGCACGCAGTGCAACTCCCTTGCGTGCCCTCACCTTGAGGACCTTCCATGTATCGAGCTTCCCTTCACCTGAACCTCTCGGCCGCACTTGTTCTTCTTCCTTCCATCGCTCTCGCCGCACCTGCTTCGAAAACCATCACGGTGAGCGAAGGCACCGACATGCAGGTGACCGTCTCTCCCGATCACGAGACCATCCTCGCCGACATTCAGGGCCTCATCTATTCCATTCCCTTCTCCGGCGGCCCGGCACACCAGCTTACCCAGCCCATGCAGGAGGCCTCGCATCCTGATTGGTCCTCTAAAGGAGGTCTCGTCGCTCTGCAATCCTATGCGGGAGGAACCTTCCACATCTGGACCATGAAACCCGATGGAACCGTCCTCAAACAGGTCACCACTGGCCACGGAGACGATCGCGAGCCGCGGATCTCTCCTGACGGAACCACCATCGTCTTCTCCTCCGATCGCGCCTTCAAAGGCTCCTACGATATCTGGACCGTAAAGGTCGACGGCAGCGATCTGAAGCAGATCACCAAAGATCCCGCCGACGAATATGAGCCCAACTGGTCACCCAACGGTCAACAGCTCGCGTTTGTCTCCGGAACCGGCATCCAGGGCAAATCCATCGAAGCCATCGACCTCGCCTCCGGCCATCAGTCCACCATAGCTTCCATCGATCCTGCCAAAGGCCGCCTTGAAGCTCCCAGCTTCTCTCCCGACGGTTTAAAGATCGCTTATGTCCATTTTGAAGGACAGGGCCTCTTCGTAAACACCGGCCAACTCAACATCGCTTCCGCAACCTCTCCCTCGACGCCTTCCTATACAGGCAAATCCTCGGATGCCTGCCCTTTTCCCGCCATCTGGCTCTCGAACTCCGAGCTCCTCTACACTGCCGAAGGTAAAATTCTCCATGCCAACCTCACGGCATCCACCGAATCGCCTATCGCCTTTACTGCAGCTATTCCCAGCATTCGTCCGCAATACACGCACAAACACTATGACTTTGATGAGTCCATAAAACACTCTGTCAAAGGAATCTATGCTCCCGCGCTCTCGCCCGACGGGAAGCAGGTCGCCTTCGTAGCGCTCAATCAGCTTTATCTTATGGCCATCGGTCAGACCCCCGTCGCGCTAACCAACGACACCTTCTACAAGCAAGGCCCCATCTTTTCCGCTGATGGCAAGTGGCTCGCTTACGTCTCCGACCGTGACGGAATCGAGAACGTCTACCTCCACGACATGTCGAGCACCGGCACCGCATCCGACAAGCGCGTCGCGCCGAGCCAGAGCGCGGAGATCATGCCGGCATGGTCTCCCGATAGCAAGCTCATCGCCTTTCAGGACCAGACAGGAGCTACCCTCCTCGCCGAGGTGGCATCAGGAAAGATTACACCTCTCGCTCCATCCACATTCTTCCCCGGTCGCGCTGCCTTCTCCCCCAACGGCAAGACCGTAGCGATCGCGACCATCCATCCCTACACCAAGCGCTTTCGTGAAGGCACCAGCGATATCCTCACCGTCGACCTCGCCACCAAAACCACAAAATTCTACCCGCCTGCTCCCTACGAATCCGTCACCACGCGCACCGAAGACGGTCCCATCTATGCACCCAACGGGAAAGAGATCGCCTTCGTCTTTCGTGACCTCCTCTACACCATGCCCGTAGACGCCGACGGACATCCCTCCGGCCCCGCTGTAAAGTTGAATGACGAAACAACAGACGCACCCACTTGGTCCGGTGACTCCTCTCACCTCCTCTACCTTTCGAACGGCAAACTGCGCCTGATCGATCGTGCCACTGCAAAGATTTCTCCCGTGCCAGTCGATCTCTCTTATACCCATGCCAAGCCAGAGCAAAAACTGCTCATCCACGCTGCACGCTTCTGGAAAGGAAGCGGCGCAGACGAGATGAAGGATGTCGACATTCTCATCACCGACAACCGCATCACCAGTGTCTCCCCGCACTCCACCACTCCACCCGCAGGAGTTACCCGCACGATCGAGGCCCCCGATTCAACCGTGCTTCCCGGTCTCTTTGAAAATCACGTCCACGCCGATTCTGATAATGGCATCTACTACGGCGATCGCATGGGCCGCCTCTGGCTCGTCTATGGCATCACCGAACTCCGTGGAATCGCCGACAACGCCTATCGCGCGCTCGAGCACAAAGAAGCCTACCTCTCCGGAACCGCGACAGGACCCCGCGTCTTTAACACGGGCGAAGCCGTTGACGGCGAACGGGTCTATTACCCCATGATGATCGCGACTACCTCTGAAGAGCAGCTTCATCGTGAGTTCGATCGCCTCAACGCACTCGATTTCGACTTCATCAAGCTCTACGTCCGTCTCCCTTACGCCTGGGCGAAGGAGGGCATTGACTACGCTCATTCACAGATGGGAGTCGAGACCGCCTCTCACTATCTTCTTCCCGCTGTAGCCTTGGGTGAAGACGGCATGAGCCACATCTCTGCTACGGCTCGAACCGGCTGGGCCTACTCTCGTTCGCTCACCGGCCATTCCTACTCCGACGTCAAAGATCTCCTTGTCGACTCCGGGATGTGGACCATCTCCACCACCTTCTCGCAGGCACCCTACGCCGATGATCCCGGCATGGCTGCCGATCCACGCCAACAGATTGCTCCGCCATGGGAGAATAAGCGTCTGCGCACGGCGATCGAGACCGCAACCCACACCGATCCTGCCTCCGCCCTCGAGCACCTCAAGGATGAAGAGTCTACCGTAGCCGCGACTTACCGCAAGGGAGGATTGATTCTAGCCGGCACCGACTCACCGCTCGACGTACCCGCTACCAGCCTTCACGTTAATCTTCGTGCTCAGGTAAAGCAGGGCGGACTCGAGCCCTGGCAGGCACTCGAGACCGCAACCATCCTGCCCGCGAAGGCCTATGGGCTCGCCAAAGATCTCGGCACCCTTGAGCCTGGTCGCCTGGCGGATCTCATCATCGTCTCCGGTGATCCGCTCAAGAACATCGACGACGTAACCCGCGTGCAATGTGTTGCGAAAAACGGTACGCTGCAGTCGGTGTCCTCCATCATGAAGCCCTTCGCCAAGGTCGATATCGGTGAAGATATCTGCCCCACTCGATAAACTCACAAGACACGAATTAATTCGGCATGAAACCAGGTCGATTCTGCACAGATGCCTGCTCTTGATCCATCTCGCCCGAAGCAACAATGACTGCCAGCGACTCCATTGCCTGCTTTACAAGGATCGCAGTTTGAGCAAAGGCCTCAGGATCCATGTTAAGAGTAATGGGGCCAACACTCAGATGAATCGACTTGCATCCGCAGAGCCGCACCGCGCCGAACGCTCCGCGCTCAGCCAGAACTACATTGATATCGCTCACAGACTCTCCTTCTTAAAAATGTAGAAGGCAAGATGAGCTGCATCCTGATCTACCCACCCAGCCGCTTATCCCAGTGCGGCGCAGGCAATAGTTTCCACAGTCATCTTCCTTGCCCTGGAGAATCGCAGCCTTCGTCTTCTCCGCCATAACATCCGGTCCAATCTCAAGGAAATAGGTGTGCTTCGCCTAAAGACACTGTCTCTTCCTTGATTGGAGACTAAATTAGTCCTATATTGTGGTCAAGCGAAAATCACTGTCCTTTATTAGCAATTTAGGGTTGAAGAGGAAGCTGTGAGGAGTCCCATCCCCCGCCGAGCGCCTTGATCAAAAGAACACTCGCCTCCAGGCGCCTCCGCGTGATGTCGATGTCGTTGCGCTCATTCTGCAGAAGCGCAGTCTGCGACGTGACGACCTGAAGATACGTGTCGACACCTCCCTCGTATCGCGTATTGAACAGGTCGAGAGACTGCTGCGCCGAGGACGTCGCCGCCTGCTGCTGCCCAGCCTCAACCTCCAGACCGTGCAAAGCGTTCAGATTATCTTCGACCTGCTGAAATGCTGTCAGCGTCGTCTGCCGATACGACGCCACGGTGGAGTCATATCCTGCGACAGCAATATCCGAGGTAGCGCGCCGCCGGCCATGATCGAACACGGTTTGCGAGACGGTTGTCCCCACCGCAAAGAAGCGGCTCGGCCAGTCAAACCAATTGATTGCCGACGTTCCAGCGAATCCCGCAACCGCCGAAAGAGACAGCGTAGGATAGAACGCCGCCTCCGCTATTCCGATCTGCTCATTGGCGGCGGCCATACTGCGCTCTTCCGCGGCAATATCAGGCCGTCGTTCAAGTAACTGCGAAGGAAGCACTCCAGGAATGGACGGTAGCAGTGGACCTGCAACGGTCACCGGAATGCGGGGAAGTGTGAACTGCGCAGGAGGCTTGCCCGTAAGGATTGCAATCGCATGCTCAAAGTTTGCCCGCGCGATATCGACATCAGTAGCTTGAACCTGGGCCGTCTGCAGCTGCGTTCTCGCCTGCGACACGTCAGAGAGCGGAGCCGCGCCACCGTTATATCGATCTTCGGTAAGCTGCAGTGCATCGCGGAAGGCACTGACTGTATCATCCAGCAGCTTTCTCTGCGCATCGGCTGAGCGAAGATTGAAGTAATCGATCGCCAACTCCGCATGCAACGACAACCGTGTCGTCTCAAGATCCGCCGCTGAAGCCTGGGCCTGCTCTCTCGACTGCGTCACACTGCGGCGAATCCGTCCCCACAGATCGATCTCGTAGTTCAGGTCGATAGGCAGCGTAAAATTGCCTGTCCCGTTGTTAGCAACTGCCTTGTTGAAGTAAGGTGCGTTCACCGAATCTCGCACTGCACCGATGCTGGGTTCAGTCCCAATCGTAGGAGCCTGCGAGGCGCGAAAAAAACGGATCGCGGCACGCGCCGCGCGAAAGTTTGCCTCAGCCTGTTTCAGTGTCTGGTTCGCCGGGTCGATCTGCCCTTCGAGAGTATTCAGCTCGTCGTCATGAAATAGTTTCCACCATTCGCCCTTAAGGGCAGCGTCGCTCGGTTGAGCAACCTTCCAGCCATCAGACGATTTGAAGTTGCTTGGCAGGGTTTCCTTGAACTCAGGTGCAAGAGGCGCGGACGGACGCGCATACTGCGGACCAACGCGGCAGCCCGCAAGCCCCAGGGCCAAAAAAACTGTCAGAAACACATATCCGTACTGTGCAGAGTGTCTCATTGCTGGCCCTTCCCTGCTCCGCGATTTGCGCGCACCTCCATGCCGCTTGCGAGTGAATCCGAAGGATCGAGAATCACCGCATCTGACGTCGTTAGACCCGAGGTCACCTCAACTGTGCTGCCATAATCGTGGCCGATCGTGACGGGCACAAGATAAACACGATCCTCGCGAACCACGCCTACTCGAAGCCCTTCAGAACGGAACAGAATGGTGTTCGAGGGAACAGTCACGGTATTGGCGCCCGCAGGCACATGGAAGTGAACGAAGACGTAGGCTCCCGGCAACAGCTTGTTACCCCGATTGTCGATATCTACCTCTACGTTCAATGTACGAGTCGCATGATCGATCGCATTCGCGTTGCGCACGATCGTTCCCGGAACCTTCGCACCGGGATTCGAGTCCTGCGTCAGAATGGCATCATCGCCGTTATGAATAACGTCCGCATAAACTTCGGGCACCGCAACATACACGCGCAGTTTGCCGGTCGCGGCCAGGTGAAACAGCTCGCGAGGGGTCGCCGATCCTGAACCTGCATCAATCAAGTCGCCAATATCCGTGTTACGGGCCGTGATGACGCCGTCGAAAGGCGCGACAATTCGCTCATAATTCTGCAGCTGCTCCAGGCGTCGCACATTCGCTTTGCTCCCATCCACCGCGGCCTGTGCCGCGATATAGTTGCTACGCGCCTGATCGGCTTCCTGTTGAGAAACCGCGTGTTTGACAAGCAAACTCTGCCATCGATTGCTCGTCACACCCGCGAGTTCCATGTTGGCCTGAATCCTCTCCAGCTCTGCGCGGGACTGTTGCAGTTGTTGATCCACCTCAGGCGTCTCAATCTCAGCAAGCAATTGCCCTTTGCGAACGTGCGAGCCGATATCGAAGTACCACTTCTTCAGATAGCCATTCGTGCGAGAGTAGATCGGAGTATCGGTAAACGCCTGCACATTGCCGGGAAGGACCAGATCCTGCGCCGCAGATCCCTGTGTGGGATGAATGATATTTACGCTCAGGACCGCAGCCTCGTTGGTAGCATGCGTAAGCTCTTTCTCGTGCGACGCACGAACATGCAGTCCATAAAAAATCGCCAGCAGAAGAACGACCGCGAAGAGGATCCCGATGGTTCTTCCCCCACCCGGACTCTCGGGATCTTCCGCATGAACATCCTCTTTATGAGCAGGCACTACATCCGTCTGCGTCGTCTCCACTGCTTCTTGCTCTGTAGTAGGCATCACGTTCTCCAGGTTGCGGTTTCCGCCATTCGTGCTCATGCGTGCTCCTCGACCAGCCGCTTCTGCTCACGGTTACGCCGGCTCTTCTCGCTTCCGTGCACCAGCGCAAAGACGCTGGGGACGAAGACCAGCGTGGCCACGGTTGCGCAGAGCAGACCTCCGATCACCGCACGGCCCAGAGGAGCATTCTGCTCGCCGCCATCACCCGCGCCGAGTGCCATCGGGACCATGCCGATGATCATCGCCAAGGCTGTCATCAAGACGGGACGGAAACGCGTCGTTCCAGCTTCGATCGCAGCGCGGATCGCATCACCGTGCTCTTCGAGCCGGATCTTCGCAAACGAGATGACAAGAATACTGTTCGCCGTCGCCACGCCCATGCACATAATTGCTCCCATGAGTGCTGGAACGCTCAGTGTCGTACCCGTAAGAAACAGGAAGAGCACAATACCAGCCAACGCGGCAGGCAGTGCCGTTATAATGATGAAAGGATCGATCCAGCTCTGGAAGTTCACTACGATCAGCAGGTAGACCAGCACAATTGAGAAAAACAGCCCGCCGATCAGGCCGATATAGGCATTGCGCATTGTGTCCACCTGGCCTTTCAGCGACACGAAAGTTCCGCGTGGAAAATTCTTCCTGTTCCCTTCGAGAATCTTTTGGATATCGCGGCTCACCGAGCCCAGATCCCTTCCCTGAACATTGCCGTAAATATCCACGACACGACGTATGTTGTAGTGGTTGACCACCGCCATCTCGTGGCTGCGATCGATCTTCGCCAGATCACTCAGAATCTCCGGAGTCGCACTCGCTCCATTTGGAGCTCCCGATGTCGTGCGGTTGATCGGAATATTATTCAGATCCTGCATTGACGACATCTTGTACTGCGGAGTCTGCGCAACAATGTTGTAGTTCACCTGGTTCTTCCAGTTCAGAAAGAACATTGGCGTCACTTGAAAACTTCCGCTCAAGGTATTCAGCACGCTGGTCGCCACATCGCGCTCGGTAAAACCACCCTGCGCTGCCTTGGTCCGATCGACTGCAAGCTGAAGCGTAGGATTGTCAAACGGCTGCTGTATCCGGAGATCGGTCAAACCTGGAACCTTGCGCAACTCTGCGAGAATCGTGTCCGCCTGTTGTTTACTCGCCTCAACATCATTGCCCTCGAGCTGCACATCGATCGGCGCAGGAAGACCGAAGTTGAGAATCTGCGTGGTGATATCGGACGGCAACATATAGAACGTGGCATTCGGAAACTTGCGCGGAAGCACACGGCGAAGATCACTCACATAGTTCTTCGTCGGGCGATGATCCTCCTTCAACGTGACCAGAATATCGCCGTCATTCGCTCCAACCGTTCCATTCGTCAGATGCTGCGTATTCAGCGGACTGTAGGGCAGGCCGATGTTATCAAGGATATTGGCGATCTCCGAAGCCGGGATCTGCCTGCGAATCTCATCCTCAACCAGATCAAACAATCGCGCCGTATCTTCGATGCGCAGTCCTGAAGCCCCGCGAACATGCAGAATAAACTGGCCGCTGTCCGTATCCGGAAAAAAGTCCTCACCAAGAAAGGGCACAAGAATAAAAGCGGCAAGGCACACCAGAAGAAACGAGGGAACAAACACACGCCGCTGCCGAACCAGCTTTGAAATCAGGCCGTGATATCCCGAACGTACGCGCTCGAAACCTCTCTCAAAGCCTCTCTGGCACCGCGCAAAGAATCCCTTGCCCGGCAGCCCATGACCATGTTCGCGCAACAGGTACATTGCCAGGGTCGGAACGAGCGTGCGGCTCAAGACATAGCTGGCAAGCATCGCGAAGACCACGGCCTCGGCCAGCGGAACGAAGAGGTATCGTGCAACGCCGCCCAGAAAGAACATCGGAAAAAACACGATGCAGATGCAAAGAGTCGAGACCAACGCCGGAACCGAAATCTGCGCCGCGCCCTCAAGAATCGCCTCGCGCAGCGGATAACCCTCTTCAAGAAAGCGCTCGATATTCTCAATCGTGACCGTGGCATCGTCAACGAGAATGCCGACCGCCAGAGCCAGCCCTCCCAGCGTCATCGTGTTGATCGTCTCGCCCATCAGGCTCAGTACGATCACCGACGTGAGGATCGACAGCGGAATCGACACCGCAATAATCAGGGTCGAACGCCAGCTTCCCAAAAACACCAGGATCATCACCGCCGTCAGCACCGCGGCGATCACCGCCTCGCGGATCACTCCTTCGACCGCGCCGCGCACAAAGACGCTCTGGTCCGAAAGCGGAGTCATCTTCACCTCCGGAGGCACCGTCGTCGCAGCGCGCGGAAGCAGGGTACGAATCCCCTTCACCACATCGAGCGTGGAAGAATTACCGTTCTTCAGAACCGAGATCAGCACGCCGCGATGACCATCCTGGCGAACTACGTTAGTCTGCACCTGGAATCCATCACTGACACTCGCCACATCCCGCAGATAAATTGTGGTCCCGTTCACCTGCTTCAGCGGAATATTGGAAAGCTCTTCTACAGTGCGTGGAGTTCCATTCGTCCTGACGTCATATTCCGACTGCCCTATCTTGATCGTTCCCGAGGGCATCACGACGTTCTGCTTCGCTACCGCATCCAGCAAATCTCCCGGAGCGATGCCCTTGGACTGCATCGCCGACTGGTCCATGTTGATGCTGATCTGGCGCTGCTTGCCGCCATACGGCAAAGGAATCACCGAGCCAGGAACGGTCACCAACTGAGGGCGAATAAAGTTGGTGGCATAGTCGTTCAACTGCGACTCTGACAGTCCTTGTCCCGAGATTCCAAGCTGCAGAATCGGAACACTGGACGCCGAAAAGTTGATAATCTCCGGAGGCAAAATGCCCGGAGGCAATTGCCGTAACAGATACTGCGAAGCAGCCGTGACCTGCGCATTCGCCGTATCCAGTGAAGCCCCCGGCTGGAGGAAGATCTTCACCACAACCACTCCGTTGTAGGTCGTGGACTCGATGTGCTGGATATTATCCACCAGCGTCGTCAGAGACTTTTCATAGGGTGACGTCAGGCGCCCCTCAAGCTCCTCCGGGTTCAAACCCGTATACTGCCACCCCACAGAGACAACGGGGATGTTGATGTCAGGAAAGATGTCCGTAGGCGTGCGCAAGATCACGACCGGCGCTGCGATAAGAATCAGGAGCGCAAGAACGATAAAGGTGTACGGCCGATTTAGCGCTAGTTTGACGATCCACATCGCGTTCGGACGCCTCATTTCCGCCAAAAACGGCTAAATGTACCAACTTCTATATTGATTCCTCAGACTGGCAATTGTCTCGCAGTTCTTTCCGGCGGCATCTATCGGAAAAACCGATACCATAAGCCTATGGAACTCCGGCACCTTCGTTACTTTGTAGCCACGGCTGATCACGGTAGCTTCAGCGCTGCCGCCCGGCGGCTTCACGTGGCTCAATCCGCAATCAGTGAACAGCTCGCTGACCTCGAACAGGAGATCGGCGCCCAGCTCTTCACTCGCTCCTCCAGAAAGACCGTCCTCACACCAGCGGGTGAGTTCTTTCTCAAGGAGGCGCGAAGCATCCTCGCCGATGCCGAGAACGCTATCGAGATCGCCAGGCGCGCCAACCGTGGAGAGATCGGTGCCTTGCGCATCGGCTTCTTCGCTGGAAGCGTCGGAGTCAACTTCCCCCGCCTCATCCGCTCCTTCCGAAAGCAGCACCCCGGTGTCCGCCTCTCTCTCATCGAGATGACCTCGACCCGCCAATGGCAGGCGTTAGTCAGCGGCGAGATCGACGTCGGTTTCACTCGCCGTATCGAGCCAGAGTTCCGTACCGAGCTCGTCTCCGAACTGATCCATCAGGATCCAATCTTCGCCATCGTCCCCAAGGACCATCCCGTCGCGCCCGGCCCCGTCGATCTTCGCGATCTCGCGAGCGAGCCCTTCGTGCTCTCCTCCCGCGAGACCTCGCCCGCCGTCTTCGACAAGGTGATCGAGCTCTGTTCCGAGGCCGGGTTCTCCCCACGCATCGCCAGCATCTCCACCGTATGGTCCAGCGTGGTCATGATGGTCCAGGCTGGCGAGGGAATAGCGTTGCTCCCCCTAAATCAACAGCAATCCCGTACACGCGATCTCGCATTCTGCCCACTGAAAGCAAAAAACGCTTTTGTAGGGCTTGTCATGACCTGGTCGCCGCTTCATGATGGTGACCTGAACCGCAGCTTCCGCAAGATGGCCAAGAACCACCCCGATACCACAGCCTCCCGCCAGTAGCAGCAATAAAACAATCCCGTTTTTCTTCCGCAGCCAAGACACTTTCCAAAACTACTGCCCCGTCTGAAACCGTATCGCCGCCAGACTCCTCTGATAGTCGTACCGGGCATTCGTATTCCCAATCTCGGCCGCGGTCTGCGTCAGCTCCGCCTGACTCAGCTCCACAATGTCGCTCAGTCCCAGTTTGTACCGTGTCTGAGCCAGATCAAGAGCCTGGTTTGACTGCGCCAGCAGCTGTGCCGTTACATTCATCTTTTGATAGGCCGAATTCGCACCCAGCCATGACACCCTCACATCGCGTGCAATGCTGTTGCGCAGATCCCGCACCTGTTGCTGCACCGCCCCCGCTCTGTAATCAGCCTCCTTCGCACGCGCCGAATACAGTCCTCCATTGAAGACAGGAACGCTGATGTTGATCCCGGCCCCGCCATACCATGAAGAGTTGATTGGATCCGATCGCACCGGCGCCCCTCCCGCGGTCCCCATCGCCGAGACCGTTGGACGCCACAGATCATGTTCTGCCCTGCTGAATCTTTGTGCCGCATTGAACTGATCGTTCAGTGCCGCCAGGTCCGGCCTCGAGCGCATCGCCAATGCGGTAAGCGCATCGACATCCTGCGCCGGAGCTGTCACCGCAGCCGTGTTATCCACTAGCACAAAGTTTTGCTGCTGTTCATATCCCATCACCGTGCTTAGATCGGCAAACGCTGCATCCTGTGCATTCTGCGCGTCGAGCAGCAATAGCTGAGCCTGGTTCAGGTTCACGTCCGCAAAGCTGCGATCCAGCGTCGACTTCAGCTTTGCATCCGTCAGCGATCCCACAAGGTTGGCCGTGTCCTGCCGGAACGCGACCGTCTTCTTCGCAACGTTCACCACGGCTTGAGCGTCCATCGCGCGATAGAAAGCCTCATCGACCGCAAGCTTGACATCTTCTTCCGTGGCAGTCTCTGACGATTGTTGAGCCCTCTCCGTAAGCCCTGCGCTTACGACCAGATTGTGTGTGCGGCCAAAGTCAGTAATCAACTGACTTACAGAAACCCCACCCGCTGCCCGGGTATAGAGCACTGGATTATTCAGCAATCCTGCCGTAACACGCCCTCCATCGTGCGCATCGACTGCAGTCAGGTTCCCCGACACCGTTGGCAGCTCGGCCGACTTCGTCTCGCGTCTCACCTCGCCTTGCGCCAGCGTCAGCAGCCGCGCTCTCGTAATCTGCGGATGGTTCCTCAACGCAATCGTCTCCGCATCGGTAACGGTCAAGTTGCCGGAGTTGCTAGTGTTCTGTGCCCCCATAGCCACAAATGCCGTGCCCAGCACAAAACCTCCCACCAACATCGTCTTAAACCTGCGCATGGGAGTCCTCCTCGTTGACCTGAACCGCGACAGCATTTTTGTCCTCTTCCTTGCGGTGCACCAACAGGTACGCCGCCGGGACCACAAAGATCGTCATCGCAACCGAGGCCGTCAATCCTCCGATGATCGCTCTCGCCAGCGGAGCGTACTGCTCGCTTCCTGTCTCGAGAGCCAGCGCCATCGGGATCATCCCGAGGATCGTAGCCAGCGAGGTCATCATCACCGGCCGCAGACGCACCCGGCATGCAGTAGCAACAGCCTCAACAATCGGCATCCCTCTTCGCCTTAGCGTGCGCGTGAATTCGACGATCAGAATCGAGTTCGATACCACAATTCCCGTCATCATGATCACGCCCATCAGCGACATCACGTTCAGCGTCGTATGCGTCACGAGCAGAAACAGGATCACTCCCGTCAGTCCTGGCGGAATCGCCAGCAGAATGATCAACGGATCGACAAACGATGCGAACTGCGCCATCAGGATCAGATAAACCAGCACGATGGAGAGAATCAATCCCAGCCCAAAACTCTTGAAAGACTGGCGCATCCCTTCGACAGAGCCCCGCAGCGTCACTCGCAGATTCTCGGAAATATGGGTCTGTGCAATAATCTTTTCGACACGGCTCGCCATACCTCCCAGGTCCTCCCCCGCAGGCGAAACATACACATCGCTCACGCGTCGCAGTTGATAGTGATCCACCTCCGTGGGAGTCTTGATGCTCTTCACATTCGCCGCCTCCGACAGCGTCGTCACACTCGTGCCATCCTTCGATCGCAGCGGAATCTGGTTGAAATCCGTCATCGTCTGCACCTGCGTATCCTTGTACTGCACCGTCAGCAGGTAGTTGTTGCCGCTCTTGGGATCCACCCAGTAGCTCGGCGCAATCATCCCGTTCGAGCTCAGAGCTGTAATCACGTTATCGACCA
>Ga0193742_1000821_pt1 | contig 19782 bp, 5 predicted proteins | sample L2c1metaG_FD_165511 | JGI IMG/M metagenome (GOLD analysis project Ga0193742, IMG submission 165511) | Soil microbial communities from a riparian zone of the East river system, Colorado, United States - L2c1 | ecosystem: Environmental > Terrestrial > Soil > Riparian zone | place: USA: East River... | reverse complement strand
TGCCACTGGATGCCGACCATCCGGCGGATCGGCTGGCGTACATGCTCGACGACGCCGGGGCCAGGCTGGTGCTCACCGCGCGCGGTCTCGTCGGCGAGCTGCCCACCGGAAAACCGCTGGTAACACTGGAAGACCTCGACTTGTCCACAGCGGCATCCACCACTGTGGACAGATCGGTTCCGTTGGCCGCGGCCGCTTACGTGATCTACACGTCCGGTTCGACCGGTCGCCCCAAGGGTGTCGTGGTGACACACGACGGGACCGGCAGTCTCATCGAGACCGCGGTGGCGCGGTTGCGGGTGGACGCGACGAGCCGGGTGGCGCAGTTCGCGTCCGTCGGGTTCGACGTCGCCGTGTGGGACCTGTGCATGGCGCTGGGCACCGGCGCGCGGGTGGTGGTCGTGCCGGAGCACCGCAGGGTGGCCGGACCGGAGCTGACCGACTACCTGGCCGATCACGGCGTGACACACATGATCCTGCCGCCGTCGCTGGTGGCCGCGCTGCCGCCGGAGTGCGTACTGCCGCCCGGTGGGGTGCTCGTCGTCGGCACCGAGGCGGTGCCCGCGGAGCTGGTCGCGCGCTGGTCGCCGACGCTGCGCGTGGTGGTCGCCTACGGGCTGACCGAGGCGACCGTGAACTCCACGCTGTGGATGGCGGAACCGGGATGGACCGGGCCGGTGCCGATCGGGCGGCCGGATCCCAACACCCGGCTGTACGTGCTCGACACGGCGCTGCGACCGGTCGGCGTTGGCGTCGCCGGCGAACTGTACGTCGGCGGTCGCGGCCTCGCCCGCGGCTACCGCGGCCAAGCCGCGCTGACCGCCGCCCGATTCGTGGCCGACCCGTTCGCACCGGGTGCGCGGATGTACCGCACCGGCGACCGGGTGCGCTGGCGCGGCGACGGGAACCTGGAGTTCCTCGGCCGGGCGGACAACCAGCTGAAGATCCGCGGCCACCGGATCGAGCCTGGCGAGGTCGAGACCGTCCTCATGCGACAGTCGGGCGTGGCACAGGCTGCCGTGCTGGCCCGCCGGGATCAACGCGGCACGCTCCGGCTGGTCGGCTACGTCCACGGCCCGGGCGTCGAGATCGACGCGGTCCGCGCCGGCGTCGCCGCTTCGCTGCCGGAGTACCTGGTGCCGACCGCGTTCGTCCACCGTGCCGAGCCGCTTCCGTTGACCCCCAACGGGAAACTCGACGCCGCCGCGCTGCCGGACCCGGACTGGGCAGAGTTGGCCGGTGCCACCGCGCCCACCACCGACACAGAACGGACGCTCGCGGCACTGTTCGCCGAGGTGCTCAGGCTCGACGCGGTCGGCGTGCACGACAGCTTCTTCGCCCTCGGCGGCGACAGCATCGTTGCCATCCAGCTGGTCGGCAGGGCCAGGTCGGCCGGGCTGGAGCTGACCCCGCGTGAGGTGTTCCGGCACCGCACGGTCGCCGCCCTCGCCGCGCTTGCCCGACGGGTGCGTACCGAGCGGCGGCACGACAGCGGTGTCGGCATCGTGCCGACGACCCCGATCCTCGCCTGGCTGCGTGACCTCGGTGGCCCGGTCGACGGTTTCCATCAGGCGATGACGCTGCGCGTGCCGGCCGACCTCGACGAGGCGCGGCTGGCCGCGGTCCTGCAGACCGTGCTGGACCACCACGACCTGCTCCGCGCCCGGCTTCGTCCTGATTGGACACTGGAGGTGCCACCGCCGGGTGCCGTGCGCGCCGCGGACCTGATCGGCCGGACGAAGCTGGCGCCGCGGGACGGGGTGATGCTCCGCGCCCAGTGGCAGCCGGGCCGGCTTCGGCTCGTGGTGCACCACCTGGTGGTCGACGGGGTGTCGTGGCGAATCCTCGTCGAGGACCTCGCCCGCGCGGCGGCCGGCGAGCCGCTGCCGCCGGTCGGCACGTCGTTCCTCGGCTGGGCCGACCAGCTGCTCGCCGTCGACCGGATCAGTGAGATCCCGTTGTGGCGCGATCAGCTCCGCGACGAGCCCATGTTCGGCAGCCGGCCGCTCGACGCCGCCAGGGACACCGTCGGCACCGCGCGCACGCGCCGGGTGTCGCTGCCAGCGGAGCTGACCGCGCCGCTGCTCGCCGACGTGCCGGCCGCCTACCACGGCTCGGTCAACGACGTCCTGCTCGCCGCGCTGGCGCGCGCGGTCAACAGGTGGCGAGGACGCGGGGAGGTGCTGGTCGAGCTGGAAGGGCACGGCCGCGAGGAACAGGTCGCCTGCGGGGTCGACCTGTCCCGCACGGTCGGTTGGTTCACCAGCACCTACCCCGTCGCCCTGGCGGCGACCGACGACGCGGGCGAGCTTGTCAAGCTGGTGAAGGAGCGGCTGCGGTCCTTGCCGGACAACGGGATCGGCCACGGCCTGGTCCGCGACCAGCTGACCGGCCCGACGCCGCAGCTGCTGTTCAACTACCTCGGCCGGATCAGTGACGACGACGGCACGGACTGGGCGCTCCTCGGCGGCCTGACCGCCGGAGCGGACCCCGGCATGCCGCTCGGGCACGTGCTGGAGCTCAACGCGCAGGTGGTCGACGGCAGGTTGCACACCGACCTGACCTGGCCGGCGGAGGTACTCGCCGACGCCGACGTCGCCGCGCTGGCCGAGCAGTGGCTTGCCGCGCTCACCGAGCTGGCCACCCACACCGGCGGCGGCCACACCCCATCGGACTTTCCACTCACGGACCTCACTCAGTCCGAAGTGGACGATCTGGGTTCGGTCGCTGACGTGCTGCCGGCCACCGGGCTGCAGGCCGGGTTCTTCTTCCACGCGGCGCATGACGCGCAGGACGTCTACCTGGTGCAGCAGACCGTCGAGCTGCGCGAGCCGATGGAGCCCGAGCGGATGCGGCGCGCGGCGCAGGCCGTGCTCGACCGGCACGCACCGCTGCGCGCCGGGTTCCGCCAGCTGCCCGACGGCCGGCTGCTGCAGGTGATCGCTGACGACGTCACCGTGCCGTGGCGCTCCGTCGCCGCCGAGGACCCGGAACCGACCGCCGCCGAGGAACGCGCCAACCCCTTCGACCTCGGTGCGCCGCCGATGCTGCGTGTCGCGCTGGTCAACGGCTCCCGGCGGTCCTGGCTGGTGCTGACCCTGCACCACATCGCCACCGACGGCTGGTCCGCGCCGCTGCTGGTGCACGAGCTGCTGGCGCACTACGGAAACCGCGCCCTGCCAACGGTTCCGCCCTACCGCGACTACCTCGCCTGGCTCGCCGGGCGAGACCGCGGGCAGACGCACGCGGCGTGGCGTGCCGCGCTCGCCGGCGTCGAGGAAGCCACCCTGCTGCCGGGTTCGGCCACCAGCACCACCCGTCGGGCGGCCACCGCGACCGTCGCGCTGTCGGCCGAGCGGACCGCGGCGCTCACCGCGTGCGCCCGCCGGCACGGGCTGACGCTGAACACGCTGCTGCAGGGTGCGTGGGCGCTGACCCTCGGCACGCTGACCGACCGGCAGGACGTGCTGTTCGGCACCACCGTGTCCGGCCGAACGTCCGAAGTGGACGGTGTGGGCGCGATGATCGGCCTGTTCGCCAACACGGTGCCGGTGCGGGTGCGCTGGCGGCCGGACGTGCCGCTCGCCGCCGTACTCGCGGACCTGCAGGCGCAGCAGGCGGAGTTGTCCGAGCACCACTACCTTGGGCTGGGCGAGGTGCAGCGGATCGCCGGGCTGCCTGAGCTGTTCGACACGCTGTTGGTGTACGAGAGCTACCCGGTCGACATCCCGGCGGAGGTCGTCGGGGCAACGCACGTCGGCGAGGGCCACTACCCGCTCGCACTGATCGTGCTGCCCGGCGAGTCGCTGCGCCTCCAGGTGGAGCACGACCTGGCACGAGTGGACGTGCGAACGGTCCACCTGGTGACCGACCTGCTCCCACGACTGCTCGACGAGCTGGCCACCGACCTCGACCGGCCGGTCTCCCGCATTCCACTGTCCACTGTGGAGCCTTTGGTCGGGCCCGAGGTGCCCGTCCCGGACGTCACGCTGCCCGAGCTGGTCCTGGCGCAGGACCCGACCGCGACCGCGGTGGTGGCCGGGGACCGGCGGATCGACTACGGCGAGCTGACCGCGTGGGCGCTTGGCGTCGCCGATCAGCTGCGGGCCACCGGGATCGGCGCCGAGGACGTCGTCGCGGTCGAGATCCCCCGGTCGCCGGAGCTGGTCGCCGCGCTGCTCGGTGTGCTCGCCGCCGGTGCCGTCTACCTGCCCGTCGACCCCGGCCTGCCCGAGGAACGGCGCGCGTTCCTGCGCGCCGACTCGGGTGCGACGGTCACCCTCACCCCAGAACTGGTACGCGCCGACGTTCCCGCCGCCGCTTCCCGATTCAGCGGCGGGGACCCGCAGGGCGGCGCGTACCTCATCTACACCTCCGGCTCCACCGGAGTGCCCAAGGGCGTGCTGGTGTCCCATCGCGCGCTGGTCAGCCAACTTTTCTGGCTGCGAAAGGAGTTCGGGCTCGGCGCCGGCGACTCGGTGCTGTCGCAACTGGCGATCGGTTTCGACCCGTCGGTCCTGGAGCTGCTCTGGCCGCTGTCCGCCGGCGCGACCGTGGTGCTCGCCGGTCCGGACGGAATCGGCGACCCGGCGAGCGTGGCGGCGCTGCTGCGCGAGTATCCGGTCACCGCCATGGTCGCGGTCAACTCGTTGCTGCCAACCCTTCTGGAGTCCGATGTAGACACTCCACGGATCACCCTCGGTGGCGGTGACCAGCTCGCCCAGGACGTGGTGGCGCGCTGGCCGGGCGTGCACAACGTGTACGGGCCTACCGAGACGACCGTGTTGGTGACCTGCTGGCCCGCCGCCCCCGGATCGACCGTCCCGATCGGACGCCCGGTGGGCAACACTCGGCTGTACGTGCTGGATCGCTATCTGCGGCCGGTGCCGCCCGGCTTGCCGGGCGAGCTGTACGTCGCCGGCGCGCAGCTGGCCCGCGGGTACCACGGGCAGCCCGGCCGCACCGCCGAGCGATTCGTCGCCGACCCGTTCTGCCAGCCGGGCGAGCGGATGTACCGGACCGGCGACCTGGTACGTCGACTCGACGACGGCGCGCTGACCTACCTCGGCCGAGCCGACCGGCAGGTGAAGATCCGCGGCAACCGGGTGGAGCTTGGCGAGATCGAGGCCCGCCTCGCCGAGCAGCCTGGGGTCGCCCAGGCGGCGGCCGTGGTGCGCGAGGGCCGGCTGCTCGGCTACGTCACACCGTCCGAAAAGGACACTGTGGACACCGTGAACACCGAGGCGGTACTGGCCGCGCTGTCGACAAGCCTGCCGGCGCCGCTGGTGCCCGACGCGCTGGTGGCGCTGCCGGCGCTGCCGGTGACCAGGAGCGGCAAGGTGGACCGCGACGCGCTGCCCACGCCGGAACGGAAACGCGACACGGCGACAGCCGCCACCGGCCGGGAACGCGAGCTGTGCGAGATCTTCGCCGCCGTGCTGCGCCTGGAGGCCGTCGCCCCGACCGAGGACTTCTTCGCGCTCGGCGGCGACAGCATTCTGTCCATCACCGTGTCGACCCGGGCACGCAAGCGCGGCATCCTGGTCAGCCCCAAGGACGTGTTCGACCACCGCACCCCGGCCGCACTCGCCGCCCTCGACCCGCCACCACAGCAGGCCGTCACCGACAAAGTTGACAGCGGGGTCGGCGGGGTCGGCGACATCCCGCTGCTGCCGGTGATGCACCAGCTCCGCGAACGCGGCGGGCCGATCGACGACTTCACGATGTCGATGCTCGTCCAGTCCCCCGCCGGCGCGACGGCCGAGCAGCTCAGTGCCACCCTGCAGGCGGTGCTCGACACGCACGACGCACTGCGGCTACGGCTGCACCAGCCGCTACCCGCGCTCTGGGCGCTGGAGTCGTTGCCCCGCGGGGAGATCCGTGCCGTCGAGGTACTGCGCCGGGTCGGCGTCACCGGTCTCGCCGACGTCGAGCTGCGCGCGGTGATCGCCGACGAGTCCGCCGCCGTGCGGCTCGCACCGTCTGACGGTGTGGTGCTGCGAGCGGTCTGGTTCGACGCCGGCGACGCGCCCGGTCGGCTGCTGCTGGCCGTGCACCACCTGGCCGTGGACGGGGTGTCCTGGCGAATCCTGTTCGAGGACCTCGCCACCGCATGGCAGGCGGTGCTGGCCGGTCAGGAGCCGGCACTCGACCCGGTCGGCACGTCGCTGCGCGGCTACGCCCGCGCGCTGACCGAGTCCGCGCAGACCGCCGGCCGGCTCGCGGAGCTGACCCACTGGACCGAGGTGCTGGCGCCCGACGCGGACCTCGTACCGGACAGCTGGGCCGGCACCGTGCGCACCGCCGGCACCCACACCGTCGAGCTGTCCACAGTGGATGATCTGCTGGCCGGCGACCCGACGGAGCCGCTGCTCGCCGCGCTCGTCACCGCGGTCGCCAGCTGGGGGCACGACGGCGACCTGCTGGTAGACGTGGAACGGCACGGCCGCGAGGAGTTCGCCGCCGGGCTGGACCTGTCCCGCACGGTCGGCTGGTTCACCAGCGTGCAGCCGGTGCGGCTGGCATCCGGCGACCGTCGGCACGTCCGCGAACGGCTGCGCGCCGCCCCGGACCGCGGGCTCGGCCACGGCCTGCTGCGCCAGCTCAATCCGCAGACCGTCCCGCTGCTCACCGGCGGTGGCCAGGCGCAGGTGTTGTTCAACTACTTCGGCCGGTTCCCCGCCGACCGCCGCGAGGACTGGGCGCCCGCACCGGAGACCACCGCGCTGGCCCTGGTTCCCGACCAGGACATGCCGCTGTCGCACGCCCTTGCCCTGAACGTGGTGTGCGCGCAGACCCCGGACGGGCCGGTGTTGCGGGCCAGCTGGACGTGGTCGACCGAGGTGCTCGACGAGGCCGACGTGCACGCCATCGCCGCACACTGGCTCGACGCCGTGCGCGACCCGACGGAGTTCGACCTGGTTTCCCTGTCCCGCAAGGACATCGACACCGTCCGGGCGCGGGCCGCCAGGCCGGTGACCGACATCTGGCCGCTGTCACCGCTACAGGAGGGCCTGTTCTTCCACGCCGGCTACGACACCGACGGGATCGACGTCTACCTCGCCCAGGACCGGATGGACTTCGACCACCGGATCGACCTGGCCGCGCTGCGCCGCGCCACCACGACGGTGCTGGCACGCAATCCGGGACTGCGTGCCGGGTTCACCAGCGACGGGCTCACCGCACCCGTGCAGTTCGTCGTCGCCGCGCCGGAACTGCCGATCGAGGAGGTCGACCTCACCGGCGTGCCGGACGGACGGGCGCGGGCCGAGGAGCTGATGGCCGCCGACCGGGCGCGCCGGTTCGACCTGGCTCGGCCGCCGCTGTGCCGGATGACGCTGTTCCGGTTCGCCGACGGCACCGACCGGCTCGTCACCAGCCATCACATGATCGTCTGGGACGGCTGGTCGCAGGGCCCGTTCGTCGATTCGCTGCTGTCCGCCTACGCCGGCGATCCGGCCGGGGACCCGCCTGGCAACTACCGCGACTACCTCGTCTGGCTGTCCACACAGGACTTCGCGGCGGCCAGAACGGCGTGGCGCACGACGTTCGCCGGCCTGGCCGAGCCGACGCTCGTCAGCCCGGCGGACACGGCCATGACGCCGATCATCCCGCGCCGCCACCAGGTCGAGCTGCCCGCCGCGCCGCCGCGAGCCGCCGCGAGAGCCGCCGGTGTCACGCTCAACACGGTGCTCAACGCGGCGTGGGCGATGACCCTGGCGGCCACGGCCGGCCGCGCGGACGTGGTGTTCGGCGCGACCGTCGCCGGCCGGCCGGCCGAGGTGCCGAACGTGGCCACCGCCATCGGCCTGTTCCTCAACACGGTCCCCGTCCGGGTCCAACTCGATCCACAGGAGACGGTCGGCGAGCTGCTGGCCCGGCTGCAGACCGAGCGGGCCGCGCTGCTGCCGCACGAGTACCTTGGGCTCGGCGAGCTGCAGCACGAGGCCGGCCACCCGCGGCTGTTCGACAGCCTGTTCGTGCTGCAGAACTTCTTCGACGCGGCGGCGTTCGACACGCTCGGCGAGCGGCACGGCATCACCGGGTTCGGCGGCGTGGACGCCACGCACTATCCGCTCACCCTGGTCGTCACCCCCGGCGAGACGCTGCGGGTGAAGCTGGAGTACCGGCCGGACGTGCTCGACGACGACGCCGCGCACCGGGTGCTGACCCGGTTCACCACCCTCGTCGATCGACTATCCACACTGGACGCCAAGGTCGCCCGTCTCGATGCCCTGCTGGCGGACGAGCACGCGCAGCTGGCCGCCGATCGGGCGAGTACGACCCACCCGCTGCCCGACGACACCGTCGCCGACCTGCTCGCCGCCCGCGCCGCGACCAGTCCCGACGAGACGGCACTGGTGTTCGGCGCGGAACGGCTCAGCTACGCCGAACTTGACGCGCGGATCAACCGGCTGGCCCGGCTGCTGCTCGACCGAGGCGCGGCACCGGAGCGGGTCGTCGCGCTGGCGCTGCCCCGGTGCACCGACATGGTCGTCGCGCTGTTCGCCGTGCTGCGCACCGGCGCCGCGTACCTGCCACTCGACCTTGACCACCCGGTGGACCGGCTAGCACTCATGGTCGCCGACACCGTCCCGGTCTGCCTGGTCTCGATGTCCACTGTGGCCCAGAAGCTGTCCGCGGACGCGGTCCGGCTGGACGATCCGACCGTGCTGGCCGAGCTGGCGTCCTTGTCCGGCAACGAGATCGCGGACGCCGAGCGGCCGGCGTTCGCCCACGGTGTGCCTCACCGGCTGGACCACCCCGCGTACGTGATCTACACATCCGGCTCCACCGGCCACCCCAAGGGCGTGGTCACCCCGTACCGCGGACTGACCAACATGCAGCTCAACCACCGCGCGGAGATCTTCGACCCGACGGTCGCGAGCGCGGGACGGCGGCTGCGGATCGCGCACACCGTGTCGTTCGCGTTCGACATGTCGTGGGAGGAACTGCTCTGGCTCGTCGAGGGCCACGAGGTGCACGTCTGCGACGAGGACCTGCGCCGCGACGCGCGAGCCCTGGTGGCCTACTGCGCCGAGCACCGCATCGACGTCGTCAACGTCACCCCGACCTACGCGCAGCTGCTGTTCGAGGAGGGCCTGCTCAGCGGCGACGAGGCTGGGCACGTGCCGCCGCTCGTGCTGCTCGGCGGCGAGGCGGTGCCGGACGCCGTGTGGACCCGGCTGCGCGACACCGACGACACGTTCGGCTACAACCTGTACGGCCCGACCGAGTACACCATCAACGCCCTCGGCGGCTCCACTCTGGACAGTCCAACCCCGACGGTCGGCCGACCGATCTGGAACACCATGGCCTACGTGCTGGACGAGCTGCTGCGTCCGGTGCCGCCTGGCACGCCAGGTGAGCTGTACATCGCCGGCGTCGGCCTGGCCAGGGGCTACCACGACCGGTTCGGACTGACGGCCACCCGGTTCGTGGCCGACCCGTTCGGCGCGCCGGGGACGCGCATGTACCGCACCGGCGACCTGGTGCGCCGGGACGCGACATCAATGCTCGACCCTGCGAGCAGGTCTTCGGTCGGCAACCTGGACTTCCTCGGCCGCACCGACGACCAGGTGAAGATCCGCGGCTACCGGGTGGAGCTCGGCGAGGTGGAGGCCGCGATCCTCGCGCATCCCGACGTCCGCCAGGCGGCCGTGATCGCGGACAGCTCCGGGCAGCTCAAGCGACTCGTCGCGTACGTGGTGGGACGCGCGGAGCTGCGGGAGTTCCTGCGGCAGCGGCTGCCCGACTACATGGTGCCGGCGGCGATCGTGCCCGTCGACGACCTGCCGCGCACGGTGAACGGCAAGCTCGACGTCCGCGCCCTGCCCGCGCCCGAGTTCACGGCGACGACCGTGACACCGCCGCGGACCCGCACCGAGGAGGTACTGCGCGACCTGTTCGCCGACGTGCTCGACGTGCCGGTGCTCGGCGTCCATGACGGGTTCTTCGACCTCGGCGGACATTCCCTGCTGGCCACCCGGTTGATCAGCCGCACCCGCGCCGCGCTCGACGTCGACCTGGTGATCCGCGACCTGTTCGACGCGCCGACCGTCGCCGAGCTCGCCGCCCGGATCGACGCCGCCGGCCAGGCCGCGCTGCCCAGACTGGCGGCCGTCGACCGACCGGACGAGGTGCCGCTTTCTCCAGCACAGCAACGGTTGTGGGTCATCCAGCAACTGGAGGGCAGCTCGGCCGCCTACAACTTCCCGCTGGTGTTCCGGCTGCGCGGACCCCTGGCTGTCGACGCGTGGCAGACGGCGCTGGCCGACGTCGTCGAGCGGCACGAGGCGCTGCGCACGGTCTTCGTGGAGCGCGACGGCCGAGTGCACCAGCGGGTGCTCGCCGAGGCGGCACCGCAGGTCGCCGTCATCGACACCGCCGACCCCGACCCCGTGCTGCGTGCCGCCGTCGACCGACCCTTCGACCTCGGCACCGAGTTGCCCGTGCGGGTCACCGTCGCCCGACTGTCCGAAGTGGACCATGTGGTGGCCGTGGTGCTGCACCACATCACCACCGACGAGTGGTCCGACCGCCCGTTCCTGCGCGACCTCACCACCGCCTACGAGGCCCGGCTCGCCGGCCGGGCACCGGACTGGTCGCCGCTGCCCGTGCAGTACGCGGACTACACCCTGTGGCAACGTGACGTCCTCGCCACGACCGCGCCGGCACAGCTGGACTTCTGGGCGCGCACCCTTGACGGCGCCCCGCCGGAGCTGGAGCTGCCCACCGACCACTCGCGCCCGACCCGCCCGTCGTTCCGCGGCGGCGAGACGCACCGCGAACTGCCCGCCGAGGTGAGCGCCGCGCTGCGGGAGCTGGCGCCGAGGACCCAGGCGAGCATGTTCATGCTGTTGCACGCCGCGGTCGCCGCGCTGCTGCACCGGCTCGGCGCCGGCGGCGACATCGTCCTCGGCGCGCCGGTCGCCGGTCGGCTGGATGAGCGGCTCGACGACCTGGTCGGGTTCTTCGTCAACACGGTGGTGCTGCGCACCGCGGTCGACGGTGCGCAGGGTTTCGCCGAGCTGGTGGCGCACGTGCGGGAAACCGACCTTGCCGCGTTCTCGCACGCCGACGTGCCGTTCGAGGCGGTCGTTGAGCGGCTCAACCCGACCCGCTCCGCGGCGCGCAACCCGCTGTTCGGGGTGATGGTCGGCCACCACGCCCGTGGCGACGAGGAGTTCGCCATCGCCGGCACGGCTGTCGAGCCGCTGCCGATGGCCAACCACACCGCGAAGTTCGACCTGGTGTTCAGCTTCACCGAGCACACCGGCAGCGGCCGCGTCGAGCTGCGGCTGGAGTACGCGACCGACCTGTTCGAGCCGGACACCGCGGCGCGGATCGCCGATGCGCTGCTGGCGCTGCTCGGTGCGGTGACCGCCGACCCGACCGCCAGGATCGACGCCGCCGACCTGCTCACCGACGCCGAGCGGCGCCTCGTGGTGCACGGCCACAACGCCACCGACCGGGACGTTGCGCAGCTGTCCATGCCGGCGCTGTTCGCCGGCTGCGTCGCCGCCGAGCCGGACGCCGACGCGGTCGTGGACGGCGCGACGACGCTGACCTACCGGCAACTCGACGAGCAGTCCGACCGGATCGCCGCCCTGCTGCGCCACCGCGGCGTCGGCGCTGAGGACGTGGTCGGCATCGCCGTGCCCCGGTCGGCCGACATGGTCGCCGCGGTGCTCGCCGTGGTGAAGCTCGGTGCCGCGTACCTGCCGCTGGACCTCAGCCACCCGGCGGACCGGATCGCCTATCTGCTCACGGATTCCGGCGCCACGCTCGTGGTCGCGACCGAGCCGGTCACCGGCAAGATCCCGGAGCTGGCTGGTGTCAGCCGGGTACTGCTGGACGATCCAGGCATCATCGACGAGCTGGCCGACTTGTCCACTGTGGACCTCAGGCCGCCGGCACTCGACACCGCCGCGTACGTCATCTACACGTCAGGTTCGACCGGGCGACCCAAGGGTGTCGTCGTGCCGCACGACGGGATCGCCAGCCTCGCGGCCACGGCGATCGACCGGATGGGGCTGCGCGCCGACAGCCGGGTGCTGCAGTACGCGTCCGTCGGGTTCGACGTCGCGGTGTTCGAGCTGACCATGGCATTGTGCGTGGGCGGCACGCTGGTGATCGCACCGGACGAGGTGCGCACCGCCGGCCGCGAGCTGACCGACTTCCTTGCCGCACAACGGATCACGCAAATGATCCTGCCGCCGTCGCTGGTGTCCGCGCTGCCTGAGGACTGCGAGCTGCCCGCCGGGGCGACGATCCTCATCGGCACCGAGACCGTGCCGCCGGACCTGATCGGCCGCTGGGCTGGCCGACTCAGCGTGCTGGCCGCGTACGGGCTGACCGAAGCGACGGTCAACTCCACGCTGTGGGCCGCGCGCGGAGACTGGACCGGGCCGGTGCCGATCGGCGTGCCCGACCCGAACACCCGCGCCTACGTGCTGGACGCCGCGCTGCGCCCGGTGCCGCCGGGTGTCGTCGGCGAGCTGTACATCGCCGGGCGCGGCCTGGCGCGCGGCTACCTCGGCCGGCCGGGGCTGACCGCGGAGCGGTTCGTGGCCTGCCCGTTCGGCGGGCCGGGCAGCCGGATGTACCGCACCGGCGACCGGGCCCGCTGGCGCCGCGACGGCAACCTCGACTTCTTCGGCCGGGTCGACGACCAGGTGAAGATCCGTGGCTTCCGCATCGAGCTCGGCGAGATCGAGGCGACCATGGCCCGCCACCCCGGCGTCCGACAGGCGGCCGTCGTCGTCGACCGCGGTGAACTGACCCGGCTCGTCGGCTACGTCACCGGCGACCTTGACCCCGACGAGCTGCACGCCCGGCTCGCCGAGTTTCTGCCCGAACACATGGTGCCGTCGGTCATCGTGCCGCTCGGCGGACCGCTTCCGTTGACCCCCAACGGAAAGCTCGACCGCCGCGCGCTCCCCGCCGTGGACTGGGCGAGCCTGGCCGGCGCCGACCGGCCGGTCACCGAGCGGCAGCGGCTGCTCGCCACCCTGTTCGCCGACGTGCTCGGGCTGCCGACGGTCGGCGTGCACGACAACTTCTTCGGTCTCGGCGGGCACTCGATGGCAGCCATGCGCCTGGTTGGCCGGGTCCGCGCCGCGTTCGCCGCCGACGTGTCCATCCGGGACGTCTTCGACGCGCCAACCGTGACCGCGCTCGCCGAACGGCTCGACGCCGTGGCGGCCACCCGCCCGCCGCTGCTGCCCGGCACCGGCCCGGCCCCGCTGGCCCCGGTGCAGCGCAACCACCTCGACGCCGCCGACCGCACCGACCAGGCGTTCCTCCTCCGGCTGTCCGAAGTGGACATCGAGGCGTTCGACGCCGCGCTGGCCGACCTGGCGCAACGACACGAGCCGTTGCGCACCACCGTCGTCGACGGGCAGCCGCGACGGACCGCGCCGCCGCGCGTCGACGGCGATGACGCACCGCTGCGGGTGCGGCGCAGCCCGGACGGGATCGTGCTCACCATGCCGTACCTGGCCGTGGACGAATGGTCGGTGGTGCCGCTGTTCGCCGACCTCGCCACCGCCTACCGCGCCCGCCGCGCCGGCGTCGCGCCGGACTGGGCACCGCTGCCGGTCGGCTACGGCGACTACGCCCGCTGGGCCACCGACCTGCTCGGCGACCCGGCCGATCCGGACAGCGTCGCCGCCCGCCAGCTCGCCTACTGGCGGCGGACGCTGCGCGACCTGCCGACCGTGGCGCTGCCCACCGACCGGCCGGCCAGGCACACCGACGCCGGTGACCACAGTGGACTGATCCTCGACGCCGACCTGCACCGCGCGGTGGACGAGCTGGCCGCCGCGACCGGCACGAGCATGTTCATGGTGCTGCACGCCGCGCTCGCCACCCTGCTCACGCACCGCGGCGCCGGCGTCGACCTGCCGATCGGCACCCTGGTCGCCGGCCGGCACGAGGAGTCGCTGACCGGGCTCGTCGGCTGCTTCGCCAACACCGTCGTGCTGCGCACCGACACCGCGGGTGACCCGACGTTCGCCGAGTTGCTCGCCCGCGTGCGGGAAACCACCCTGGACGCGTTGGCACACCAGGAGATCCCGGGCCACGACGTCGGCGTGGCTCGGGATCTACTGCCGCGGGTGATGATCGTGCACCACGAGCAGGCCGGGCTGGCAGCCGACGGTGAGCTCACTGCCATCCCGCTGGACACGGTGACCGCCGACCTGACGCTGTCCTGCTACGAGCCGCCGGACGGCCAACCGGTGGCCTGCTACCTGCACTACGCGACCGACCTGTTCGACCGCGCCACCGTCGAGGCGCTCGGTGCCGAACTGGTCACGATCGTCCGCGCCGCCGTGGCGAACCCACACACCCCGTCCTCGACCCTCCGGAGGCAGCCGTGACCAACCCCTTCGACGACCAGGACGGCCAGTTCCTGGTGCTGGTGAACGACGAGGAGCAGCACTCGCTGTGGCCGTCGTTCGCCGCCGTGCCCGCCGGCTGGACCACCGTGTTCGGCCCGGAGGCGCGCGACGCGTGCGTCGGCTACGTCGAGGAACACTGGACCGACCTGCGGCCGAAGAGCCTGCGGGAACGGATGGGTTCGTGAACATCTAACGTTCCGTGGCCAATACTGTGGCGGATGTTGACCGGGCGTGGTCGCTCGTGTTGCGCTGAGTCGGACGACACGGGAGGTTCCTGCCCATGCGCTCCCCGAGACCCAGCCTGCTGCCGGTGACGGCACTCGCCGTCGCCGGGATCCTGACCACCCTCGGCGCGGGAGTCGCCATGGCTACGCCGGACATCCGCACGTTCGAGGACGAGCCGGTCGGCCAGGTGCCCGCCGGCTGTGTCACCCCTGAACTCGCCGCCCCGGCGGAGGTCAGCGACCTGCGGGGTTACCGGAGCGCGAAGTCGCTGCGGATCAACGACCAGAGCGCGGAGACGATGGTGCGCGTGGCGTGCTCCCAGCCCGCGCAGCAGGGCGGCGAACTGAGCTTCCAGGTGTACCCGAACACGCTGCCCAACGGGTTCGGCGTCGACCTGCTCGGCGACGTGCGGGACATCGCCGGCGAGCGCTCGGTGTTCCATCTCAGCGTGACCGCCGACGGCGCCGTCCGCTGGTGGGACGCGTGGGCGTGGTCCCAACTCGCGCCGGCCGGCACCATCCCCGTTGGCCGGTGGAGCGAGGTACGACTGGTGGTACCGCAGGACAACTCGGCGGTGCGCGTGTTCGTCGACGGCGACGAGGTGGGCGCGGGCGGCCCGGTCGGCATCCGGCAGGTCACCTCGATCAGCGGATTCGAGTTCGCCGGCTTCGGCACGGCGCCGACCGGCGACGAGGTGTTCGTGGACGACGTCGGGCTCGGGTCGGCGGTCGACGTGCCGCCGGGGGACGTCCCGTTCGTCACCGGCCCGCCGACGGTGATCGCCGAGGCGCCGACGGCCGTGCAGATGCCCAACACCGCGGTGCTCGTGCCCCGCGAGGGCGGCAGCCGGGTGCTGCTGAGCTACCCGGAGCACCACGACGACAGCGCGTCGGCCGGCAACGAGTACGTCTACTCCGACGACGGCGGCCAGACCTGGACGTCCGCGCAGGCGTCGAACCCCATGCCGGACGCGCCGTCGTTCGGCCTGACCCGGCTGCGGGACGGCAGCCTGCTCGCCGTCAACTACCACACCTACATGGTCGCCGGCTCCGACGACCGGCGCGCCGAGGTCGACTCGGCGGTGTCCACCGACAACGGGATGACGTGGACGAGGCGTGCCGGATCGATGACCGCGCCGGAGCCGATGCGCCCGATCGCCGACGTGACCGACCGCCCCGGCGTGCCGCTCGGCGGCTTCGTGCTGACCCACAGCGTGCTGGAGCAGGACGACGGCACCCTGCTGCAGGCCGGCTACGGCTACTACAAGAACGACCCGAAGTACCGCCAGATCGTCCTCGCGTCGACCGACCACGGTCTCAATTGGACACTCCGGACCACCGTCGCGTACGACCCGGACCTGTCCGACGCCCCGTCGTACGAGGGCTACTGCGAGGGCGCGATCGAGCGCACGGCGGACGGCTCGCTGCTCATCGTCATGCGCACCGGCAGCTACCTGCAGTCCTACACGTCCCGCTCGACCGACGACGGCGTCACGTGGTCCGAGCCGGAGCCGATGACCGCCGGCCAGGACGACGAACCGGTCGCCGGCATCTACCCGACCATGACCAGACTCGCCAACGGCGCGCTGGTACTGCTTGTCGGCCGCCCCGGCCTGTCCATGCTGCTATCGCGCGACGGCACCGGAACCAACTGGACCCGACCGACCACAGTGGACTACCAGAACTCGGCCAACGGCACGTTCCTGGTGCTGGACGACGAGAATCTGCTCGTGTTCGGCGACCGAGGACCCAACTGGGGTCGCCCGACACCGAACCCGTACCAGGTCTGGGCCCGCCCGGTGCGGATCTCCTAGCGTCCCGTGTTCGACGCTGACACGATCGAGGTCGCGGCCGGCACGCACGCCGCCGACTCCGGGCTGGCCTCCTTCATGGAAGCGGTGGCGTACTTCGCCGGCGAGCCGTGGTCGGACCGTCCGGAGTGTGTGTCTCGGTTGATCGGCGCGTTCGGCCGACAGTGGAACGACGCCCTGCCGGACGCGGACCGGACCCGGCCGCTGCGCCCCTTCATCCGCCGCGCGGCAGGCCGCCCAGCGGGCTCTCGCTCCCACCGTCGCCGAACTCCAGGACTCGGCGGCCGAACTGCTGGACCGCATGATCACGGCCTGAGCGACAGACCGGCTGCCACCAGTTCGGACTCGGGTTCGGCGACCGGGGGGCCCGCTGGGCCGCCCGACGCCGAACCCGTTACACGTCGCCAAGTCCCCCGCGCTAGCCGTAGACCCTCGACTGGTGGTCGACCCGCTGTTGGTCGTCGGCAAGGACGCCGCCGTGGATGCCGACCGTGCTCAGCGAGTGCTCGTGCATGAAGATCGCCAGCTCCGGCATGCCGTAGGCCGCTGAGACGACCGCGTCGACGCGCTTCACCATCGTGCGTTTGGCGTCGGCATCCCCGCCCTGCGGGATGTGCATGACGAACACCGGCCGGATCGGCTCCGAGCCGAGGCCACCGTTCTGGCTCACGCTGTCCCGCGCCCACTCACGCACGAAGATCCGCGTGTCGTCGGGGAAGGGCCAGACCTCGTGCAGCGCGTCGTACAGCTGCTTGAGCATGTCCCGCTTGGTCGTGACGTCGGCACCGGTTGGCACGTCGAGGTATGCGACAGGCATGACGTTCTCCTTGACTGATCGTGCTGAACTTTCTTAGTGGAACTATCTTCTTTCTAATAGAAACTATCAAGGAAGTCAAGGGGAAGTAGTTAGGCGTATGGTGGAAACCATGGCGACGAACCGCCGATACGGCGACGGATGCGCGATCGCGACGGCTCTCGACCACGTCGGCGAGCGGTGGGCCCTGCTGATCGTGCGCGAGCTGCTGCTCGGCCCGAAGCGGTTCACCGACCTGCAGGACGGTCTGCCGCGGGCCGGCGCGAAGGTGCTGGCCCAGCGGTTGCGGGAGCTCGAGACCGCCGGCGTCGTGCAGCGCCGCACCCTGCCGCCACCGGCCAGCTCACACGTCTACGAGCTGACCGAGTGGGGCGCCCAGCTCGACGGCATTGTCGTCGCGTTGGGACGCTGGGGGGCGCAGGTGGCGGAGCAGTCCGAGGATCCCGTCGGCGCGGACTCAGCCATGATCAGGCTGCGCAGCCTGTTCCAGCCACGACCGGAACAGCAGTGGAGCGCCACCTACGAGATCCGCCTCGGCCGCTACCGCTTCGCGGCCAGGGTCGCCGACGGCCACCTCGTCGAGCTACGCCGCGGCGAGCCCGGCACACCACCGGACACCGTCATCGACGGCGACCCCGACACGTTGAGCCGCGTCCTCGGCGCGGACAGGGCTCTCGCCAAGGACGTCAAGGACGGACACCTCACCATCACCGGCGACAAGCAGGCCGGTAAACGCCTGGTCGAGGCGACCCGGCTCCCCTAGCCAGCCAGCCGCGAGGTCGTCGCGGTACACCGCGCGTCCGGTCATGGCCATGAGCAGCTGCCGAAGCCAGCTGGGCCAGCTCCCGCCGAGTCCGGGAATCGTCGCAGCGATGGTGAGCCCTCACCGAAACCGCCAACACCCGCGAACGCGGTGTTAGCGTCCGCCGCACCAGGAAGAACGGCGGAGCCCATGACGATTCGAGGACGGCTGATCATCGTGCCAGCGATCGCCGCGACGGCGGTGCTGGTGTCGTGCGTGTCCAGGAGCGACGACACGTCAGCGGAGTCGAAGCGGGCGGCCGCGGCCCTCGACTGGATCCGCGGTGCCGGCAAGGCCGCGGTGGTCGTGCACGACGCGACCCGGTCGCTGCTGTCCGACGAGATCACCCCGGCGCGGTGTGAGACGGCCGTGGCCGACCTCGACCAGACGACCGAGCCCGCCGAGGTGGTGGAGATGATCACGAAGGTGCCGGACGCCACCCTCCGGGACGCGCTGTCGGAGGAGCAGGGGTTGTTCCAGGCGGTCGTGAGCGACTGCCTGCAGCAGCTCCCACCGACGTCCGGGATGGGTGCAGCCGAACTCCGCGCCGCACTCGAGCTCGTGACCGTCCGGCTCCGGCAGCTCGAGGACGCGGCCCGGTGAGCCGCCGTCTCGCCGCCACCGCCGTCGCGGCGGCCTGCGTGCTCAACGCGCTGACCGGAGCCGGAACCGCGGCCGCACAGCCCGCGGATAACTCCCGGAGCTGGCTCGTGCTCGGCGACTCGTACTCGTCCGGCGAGGGCATCCAGAACACCGCGACGCCGAGCACCGACCAGCTGCCGCGTTCCGGTGAGCGGGTTCGGGACTGCCGGCGGGCGGATGGCAGGAACGGCAACGCCACGTCGTGGGCGCCGGAGGCCCACCGCCTTGTCGGTGCGGAGCTGAACGTCCCCGAGTTGGACTTCGCGGCATGCACCGGCGCCATCGCCGACGAGATCCCGGCACAGATCGACGAGGCAGGGACCGGCAAGTGGGACCTGGTGACATTCAGCATCGGCGGCAACAACATCAAGTTCGCCGACATCATCAAGGAGTGCATCGACCTGCCACCGTCCTTCAGCGACCTGCGGAAACGGAAAGTCGGCTGCAAGATCGACGAAGCCCAGTTCAAACATCGCGTCGACCTACTGGCCGGCGACGCCGGCATCGAGCCGGGCGAGTACACCGGAACCACGGCACTGCCGGAGATCTACGACAAGGTGGCCGAACGCGTCAAGTCGGGCGGCCACGTGGTCGTGCTCGGCTACCCCAACATCGTCGAGGAGACCCGCAACTGGCGGCCGCTACGCACCCCGATCGGTGGCATCGAGTTGAACCGCAACCGTTGTGAGTGGATCTGGCGCAAGGACGTCCAGTTGCTCCGCACGGGCGCCGCGTACCTGAACCGGCGCATCGAGGACGCTGTGCTGGCCGCGGACCAGCGACACGAGAGCGAGGGGATTCGCTTCCACTTCCTGGACATCGCCAGCAACCCGTACGAACGGGACATGGCGCCGGACGACCGGCACAGCCTGTGCACGGACGACCAGTGGCTGCACAGCGTGAAGGTGACCCGCAAGCTGTACAGCGGCATGTCCTTTCACCCCAACCAGCGCGGCTACACCGCGACGGGCCGGCTGCTCGCCGACTACCTGCGGGAGAACGTGCGGTTCACCGACCCGCCACAGCCCTGCCCCAGCGTCGGACTGACCCCGAACTCCGATGACGTCGCCTTCGACATCATCTC
>Ga0193742_1000820_pt1 | contig 19805 bp, 16 predicted proteins | sample L2c1metaG_FD_165511 | JGI IMG/M metagenome (GOLD analysis project Ga0193742, IMG submission 165511) | Soil microbial communities from a riparian zone of the East river system, Colorado, United States - L2c1 | ecosystem: Environmental > Terrestrial > Soil > Riparian zone | place: USA: East River... | reverse complement strand
GGCGCACGGTGGTCGACATCACGCTCACCGGCACCTTCCTGTGCAGCCGTGAGTTCGGCCGCCGCCACCTCGCGGCCCGGACCCCGGGCTCGATCGTGAACATCGCCGCCAGCTACGCCTGGACCGGGGGCCCCGGTTTCGCCCACAGCGCCGCCGCCAAGGCCGGGGTGAAGAACCTCACCGAGACGTTGGCCGTCGAGTGGGGCCCCTACGGCATCCAGGTGAACGCCCTGGTGCCGGGCCTGTTCCCCCACGAGGACATGACCGCCGACATCCAGGCCAACCTCGACGGCAGCACCGCGGCGAGCGACCACGACGCCCGGCAGCCGGCGCTGCGGGTCGGGCACCGCCAGGAGCTCGGCTGGGCGGCGACGTTCCTGGCCTCGCCGTACGCCCGGTTCGTCTCCGGCCACACCCTGGTGGTCGACGGCGCCAACTGGCAGCGCCGTGCGCTCGCCAACCCGCCGGTCGTCGCGGTCCGCGAGCAGATGGGCCGACCGCCCTTCGGCGAGTCCGGTTAGCGAGCGCCACTCCCGGTCGGGCGGCGTGCGGTTAGCGGGCGCGGGCCGCGATGCGGCGCAGCGGCGGCAGGGTCGGTGGGGGCTGCTGGCGGGGCGGGAGCTCGGCGAGCAGGTGCTCCGTGATGTGGGCGATCTGGTGGACGGCCTTCTCGAACGCGGCCTCGGTGTGCGCCGACGTCTTCTGCACGCCGCTCACCTTGCGCACGAACTGCCGCGCGGCCGCCTCGACCTCCTCACTGGTCGCCGACGGCTCCAGGCCTCGCAGGGTCGTGATGTTCCGGCACATGGACGCCAGGCTAGCGATGGGTCTGCCGGGGGAGGGCGGGCCATCTATGCTCCTCCGGGCGTTTGGGGGGCCTCCCGATCGCCGCCGCGCACCACGACGACGCCACTCGGGGAGAGGTTGGTCCATGGCCAGCTCCACAACGGTCGAGACGAACGGCTCGGGCGCCACGCGCTCCGGGCGGGGCTACCACCTCGAGATCCTGCTGGTGAGCTTCGCCGCCCTGCTGCTGGAGATCAGCTACACCCGGATCGTCTCGTTCAAGCTCTTCTACTACTACACGTACCTGGTGATCGGCCTGGCGCTGCTGGGCATCGGCGCCGGCGGCGTGCTGGTGGCGGTGTCGGGTCGGCTCAAGCGGGCCAGCACCGACGCCATCCTCCTGTGGGGCCTGCTGGTGGGCGCGGCGAGCGTCGGCGTGGGCTACGTGGTGATCGCCAAGCTGCCGATCGCCACCAACGACATCTGGGACTACGGCACCGGCTCGTCGTTCGAGAACCTCGGCAAGCTGCTGGTGATCTGCCTGATGCTGTTCGCGTCGTTCGTGGCGGTGGGCGTGATGATCGCCACGCTGTTCGGCCGGCGCTCCGACGACATCGGCCGCCTCTACTTCGCCGACCTCCTGGGCGCCGGCGTGGCCTGCGGCATCGTGGTGTTCCTGGCCGGGTGGATCGGCCCGCCGGCGATCATCTTCCTGGCCGGCGCGACGTTGGCGGCCGCCGGCCTGTGGACCGCGGCACGGTTGGTCCTGGCCGCCCGGCCGTCCGGAGCCGCGGGGCCCAACGCGGGCGTGGCTCTGGGAGCGGTGCTCGTGCTGGTGATGCTCGGCGGCGTGGTGTTCCACAGCCGGCTGCCCGACCCGACGGTCGACTCCAGCAAGCCCGAGCGCCTCGGCATCCTCAGCAAGGACTGGAGCCCGGTGTTCCGGGTGGACGTCACCGACTGGGACGACCGCCACCTGCTCTACCACGACGGCCTGCTGGGCTCGAACATCTACCGCTTCGACGACGACATCGAGACCACCGGCGAGCGGCTCCACTTCGACACCAACGACCGCCGCCTGCCGTTCGAGGTCCTGCAGGCGCCGCCCGACGACGTGATGATCATCGGCGCCGCCGGCGGCCACGAGATCCTCGCCTCGCTCTACTTCGACGCCGCCCACATCGACGCGATCGAGCTGAACCCGGTCACCCACTCGCTGGTCACCGGCAGGTTCGCCGACTACGCCGGCAACATCGCCGACGACCCGAAGGTCAACTACGTCAACGGCGACGGTCGCTCGTTCCTGGCCCGCAGCGACAGCAAGTACGACCTGGTGTGGTACCCGGCGCCCGACAGCTACTCGGCATCGAACGCCGCCAGCGCCGGGGCGTTCGTGCTGTCGGAGAGCTACCTCTACACCAGCGAGACGATCGTCGAGAGCCTCGAGCACCTCACCGACGACGGGATCCTGGCGGCGCAGTTCGGCGAGTTCAACTACGCCGAGAAGTCGAACCGCACCACCCGCTACGTCAGCACCGTGCGCCACGCCCTCGACGAGCTGGGCATCGACGACCCGTCGGGACACGTGCTGGTGGCGACGCAGGACAACGTCGGCGCGAGCGTGGCGTCGACCGTGCTGGTGAAGCGCACGCCGTTCACCCAGGCCGAGATCGACCGCTTCGGCGGCATGGCGGCGCAGTTCACCGCCGACGCCCCGGCCGACCCGGAGACCGGGGGCAAGCCGCAGACGACTGTGCAGTACGCGCCCGGTGGCGGCGCCGACGCCAACCTGAACAGCGTGCTCACCCTGTCCGACGACGACCTGGCGCAGTGGTACGACGACTACGCCTACGACGTCACGCCCATCACCGACGACGGGCCGTTCTTCTGGCACTTCGCCCGCTTCGGCGACGTCGTCCGCAACATCGGCGACCCGATCGACATCTGGGACACCGAGGACGCCACCGGCGAGCGCGTCCTGCTGCTCCTGCTCGTGATCGCCGGGGTCTTCGCCGCGGTGTTCCTGCTGCTGCCGTTCCTGGCGATGAAGGACACCTGGCGGGCGCTGCCCCGGAAGGGCACCTCGGCGGTGTACTTCGTCGCGCTGGGCCTGGGCTTCATGTTCTTCGAGGTGACGCTGATCCAGCGCCTCATCCTGTTCCTCGGCTACCCGACCTACTCGCTGACGGTGACGCTGGCGTCGATCCTGCTGTTCACCGGCGTGGGCGCCTACCTCACCGAGCGTTACAAGCAGCGCACCGACCTGGCGTTGAAGGTGCTGCTGCCCGCGATCGTGGTGCTGACGGTCGGTTACCTGTACGGCCTGCCGGCGCTGACGGACGGGCTGCTGGGCTGGCCGCTGGCGCCCCGTGTGCTGGTGGCGTTCCTGGTGCTGGCGCCGCTGGGGCTGTGCCTGGGGGCGTTCATGCCGCTCGGGCTGGGCGCCGTGGCCGGGCTCACCGAGCACAAGAGCGAGTACGTGGCCTGGGGCTGGGCGGTGAACGGCTTCGCCTCGGTGATCGGCTCCGTGGTCACGACGCTGGCCGCGATGATGTTCGGCTTCCGAATTGTGCTGATCGCAGGCCTTTTGGTCTATGTTGTCGCCCTCGCCGCACTGCGGAGCCTGACCCGGACGAGTCCGGAGACGGCTGGCGGCGAGACAGCGGGAACTGAAGAGAACGACGAGGCTGCGGACCCGGTGACGATCGTCCCGGTGGGCGGCTGAGCCGCAGCCCGAGGCGTCCCCGGCACCTGACCGCCTCTAGGTGCCGGGACGACGAAGCGGGGAGGCCCTCGGGCCTCCCCGCTTCACCAAACGTCGGAAAAGATCCGTCTCGGTCTGCTGCTACCAGGCGGGACCACCCCTGGCAACCGAAGCGACGGTGGCTGGATGAACTCCACCGGTGGTCCGACTGCCGCCTCAGCGGCCAGCCACCTCCAGGGTCCCCGATTTACCGTCATTCATGTGTTGGACCACCTCCTTTCTCTGGTGCGAGCACGCTATCAACGCCCCCCAGCGGATGCAGTCGGTTTTCCGGTGGGGGCGGGACGAGGGTCGTATGATGCGCGCCGCTCGGCCGCGTTTCGTAGCGGGACGAGCACCAACGCGGTCGTCGGATCGCGACGACCGTGCCGAACGGAGGAGGGGCCGTTGGAGGCACTGAAGAAGAACACGGTCGGCTATGCCATCGCCGCGCTCGGGGCGCTCGTCGCCCTCGCCGGCGGTCTGGCCGACACGCTGGGGATCGGCGCCGAGGGCGCCGACGGACTGGGGGGCAAGCAGCTCGCGCTGCTGCTGGTGGGTCTGGTGATCATCGCGGCCGGCCTGGCCGTGGTGTTCCTCGCAGGTCAGGAGGGCGAGTCCGGCGAGACGACGAGCGCGGCCACGGCTGCCGACGTCGTCGCCGACGAGCCTGACGACACGCTGGAGACGGAGAGCGAGACGGAGTCGGCGGACGCCGACTGAATCGGGGACCTTGGGCAGATCCGACCCGTTTCGGGCCCGATCTGCCCAAGCCTCGGAGCGGCCGACGAGCTCCTACGAGACCTGGGAGCGGCCGCGGCTGGTGACGAGAGCCCGGCGGGCCTCGATCTCGGCCGGGTCGACCTGGTCGTTGCGCCACTCCTTGGCCGCCGCGGTCTCGAGGTCCCAGGCCTCGGCGTCGGTGGCGTAGGCGGCCTCGGCATAGGTCCGCAGGATGCGCCGGGCGGAGACCTGGTCGTTCGACACCACGTCGGCCGCCAGCTTCCGGCAGAACGGCAGCAGGTCGTCGTGCGGCACCACGTGGTTGACCAGGCCCCAGGCGAGCGCGGTGGCGGCGTCGAGGAAGTTGCCGGTGAGCGACATCTCCCGCGCCCGGCGCACCCCGACCGCCTGCGGCAGCAGCACGGTCAGGCCCCAGTCCGGCATGATCCCGACGCGGGCGTGGGTGTCGGCGAAGCTGGCCCGCTCGGAGGCGACGAGCAGGTCGCAGCGCAGCGCCACCTCGAACCCGCCGGTGATGGCCGGCCCGTTCACCGCCCCGATCACCGGCTTCGACATCGCCGGGAATGGGCCCCGGTCGGCCGGGCGACGCGGCGTGTCGACCGGCAGGGCCTCCTGGCCGGCGGTCGGCGAGCTGCCCAGCTCCTTGAGGTCGAGGCCGGCACAGAAGGCCGGGTCGCTGCCGGTGAGGATCACCACGTCGACGGCGTCGTCGGTGTCGAGCGTCCGCAGTCCCTCGTTCAGGGCGCGCCGCAGGTCACGGTTCAGCGCGTTGCGGGAGCGGGGTCGGTTGAGGGTCACCGTGGCCACCCGGTCGGCGACCTCCACCAGCAGCACGTCGTCGTCCGTCATGGCCGACACCCTAAGCCCGGGGTGCCCGGGAACTTCCGCTGGACTTATGTTCCCGGGAGTAAGGTGCTTGCACGCGGTCTGCAAGCACAGGATCCGGGGGGTTTCTGGGATGACTACCAACGACGGCACCGTCGGTCGGTACTTGGGTTGGTTCCTCGTCGCGCTCTCTCTGGGCGCAGGCGTGATCCACTTCGCCCACGCGGGCGAGCACTTCGACCTCACCTGGTACCACGGCACGTTCTTCGCCGTGGTCGCCTGGCTGCAGCTGAGCTGGGCGGCCGCCGTGATCGTGCGGCCTACCCGGAACCTGCTGCTGGTGGGCGTGCTGGGCAACGTCGTGGTGATCGGGACGTGGGTCGTCTCGCGCACCACCGGCATGCCCTTCGGCCCCGGGAAGAACGTGGCCGAGGACATCGCCCTGTCCGATGCCCTGGCAACCGGCTTCGAGGCCGGGATCGTGCTGGTGGCGCTGGTCGTGCTGCTGAAGCCCGCGCTGGCCCAGCAGTCGCTGCGCCCGGCGCTCGGGCTGGGCGGCTTCGGCATCGCCGGCACGGCCGTGGCGATCGTGTCGACGATCGCGCTCACGCCCTCGTTCGCCGCCGAGCACTCGCACGGCGAGGCCGACGGCCACGGGGCCGCAGCCGACGCAAGTGGCCACGACCACGCCGCCATGGAGGGCACGGCAGCCGCGGAGGGCACGGAGCACGTCGAGGGCCACACCGACGTGATGATCATGGCGGACGGCACGTCGGCCTGCGAGCAGGCGGGGGTGTCCAGCGAGGGCAACTCGGGTCACGGCCACCGGGGACCGGTCGCCGTGACGCCGCTCACCGCCGAGCAGCGCGTCGAGTTCCGGGCGCAGGTCGAGCAGTCCGAGGTCCCGGTCCAGAAGTACGCGACCGTGAAGGATGCCGAGGCTGCCGGCTGGCGCCGCATCACCCCCTACGTGCCCTGCATCGCCGCCCACTACATCAACAACGACGCGCTGCGGAACCCGTTCGACCCGACCGAGCCCGAGATCCTGCTCTACGACGGCACCGACCCCGACAGTCAGATCGTGGGCCTGAGCTACCTGCAGTTCTCCGACGGGCCGCCCGAGGGCTTCGTGGGCGAGAACGACCCATGGCACGTCCACGAGTCGCTCTGCATCGGGGCCGGCGGCGTGCTCGGGGACACCAGCACCACCGACGAGGACTGCGCCGAGCGGGGTGGCCGCAACATCCCGCTGGGGAACCTCTGGATGACCCACATGTGGAACGTCCCGGGCTGGGACAGCTACTGGGGCCTCTTCAGCTCCGAGCACCCCGACCTGGGCGGCTCCATGGGCAACATCAACGGTTGACGGGTCAGCGCCCGAGGCGTCGCTTCACCTGACCGGCGACCTGGCGCGCCGACCGCGTCCGGCGGGGCGGCGTGGCCAGGTCCTCCAGGTCGGCGTCGGTCAGCTCGACGGCTGCCGCGGCCACGTTCTCCTCCAGGTGGGGCACCGACTTGGTGCCCGGGATGGGCAGCACCTGCGGTGAGCGGGCCAGCAGCCAGGCCAGGCCGACCTGCATCGGGGTCGCGGAGTGGCGCTCGGCCACCTTGGCCAGCGCGGCGCCCCGGAGCCCGCGGCCGCCTACCGGCGCCCAGGGGATGAAGGCGAAGCCGAGCTCGTCGGCCAGGTCGACCACCGGGTCGGAGGAGCGGTCGTCGACGTTGTAGCGGTTCTGCACCGACACGATCGGCGTGAGCGCCGACGCCTGGCGGACCTCGTCGACGTCGACGTTGGACAGGCCGATGTGGCGGATCTTCCCCTCGGCCTGCAGCTCCACCAGGGTGCCGACGGAGTCCTCGAACGGCACCGCGGGGTCGGGCCGGTGGAACTGGTACAGATCGATCTGCTCGACGCCGAGGCGGCGGAGGCTGCCCTCGCAGGCCGCCCGGAGGTGCTCGGGGCGACCGTCGGGCCGCCAGAGGTTGGGCCCGTCGCGCAGGAGGCCGGCCTTGGTGGCGATCACCGGGCGGTCGGCCGAGCCGCCGTAGGCCTCGCCGATCAGCTCCTCGCTCACGTCGGGGCCGTACGAGTCGGCGGTGTCGACGAAGTCGACGCCCAGCTCGACGGCCCGGCGCAGCACGGCGACGGCGCCGTCACGGTCGGCCGGCGGGCCCCAGATGCCGTCGCCGGTGATGCGCATGGCGCCGTAGCCGAGGCGGTTGACGGTCAGGTCGTCGGCGAGCGTGATCGTGCCGGCGGCGCCGGCGGGGGAGAGGTCGGTCATGACGTCACAGGTCCTGTCAGTCGGTTCAGGCGGGTCAGTCGGTGTCGTGGCGGGGCCGGCCGCGGGCGCGCTTGGTCTCGGACCGGTGGCGCTTGCCGGTGAGGCGACGCTCCCGGGCCCCGGCGCTGGGCTTGGTGGGGCGGCGGGGCCGCTCCTGGTGGAGGCCCTCGGCCAGGCGTCGCCGCAGCCGGTCGAGCGCCACGGCCCGGTTCCGGGTCTGCGAGCGCTCGTCGCCGGACGCCACCCGCACCACCGGGCCGACCCGGGCCAGCAGCCGGTTCCGCTGGCCCTCGGTGAGGCTCGGCGAGCCGGCGACGTCGAAGCTGGCCTCCACCCGGGTGCGCGCCCGGTTGGCGTGCTGGCCGCCGGGGCCGCCCGACACGTCGTAGCGCCAGTCGATCTCCGCGAGCGGGATCACGCACGTGGCGTCGACCCGCAGCACCTCCTCCATCGGGACAGCATGCCCGACGCGGCGGCGTGACCGGTCAGGGGATGGTGGTGGTGCCGCCGCCGAGCAGGGGGCCCAGCAGGCCGCCGGTGAGGTCCTCGACGGCGCCCAGCACCTCGACCGTCTTCACGTCGATCACCTTGTCGCCCTGGCGCAGCGTGATCGTGGCCCCCGCGTCCTGGCCGGCGGTGTCGAGCACCAGGCCGATGTCGGCGTCGGTGAGGTCGTCGAGCGCACACGACACCTCCTGGCCGCCGTTGAGGAGGTCGCAGATCTCGGGCAGGCCGACATCGAGAGCGGTCGCCCCGGTGCCCAGCTTGACCGAGAGGCTGAGGTCGAGCACCTCGAGGTCGACGTCGGCGATGGTGGTGCCGGTGTCGGCCGCCTCGTCGCCGGCGCCGACGCCGATGGTCAGCTCGCTGCGGTCCTCGCCGGGGCTGCAGAGGGCGTCGACGTCGAGGTCGATGTCGGGTGCGGCGTCGCCGAGCGCGTTCAGCGCCGGCACGTCGACGTCGAGGCTCGCCAGCGGCGACTTGGCGTCGTCGGCCGCGGCGTCTTCGGTGGAGCCGTCGGCACCCTCAGCGCCTTCGTCGTCGGTCGACACCTCGGGGCAGGGCTGCTCCTGGCGCGCCGCGGCGACGGAGGGCGGCGGGCTCGCCGGGGGGGCCGTGGTCGTGGGGGCGACGGTGGTGTCGGGGGAGACCTCGGGGTTCTGGGTGAGCATCGCCACCTCGGGGGTCTTGTCCTCCCCGGCGACGTAGGCGCCCAGCCCGGCCAGGCCGACCAGCAGGCCGGTGGCCGCGGCCAGTCCGCCGGCGGCGGTGCCGGCCTCCTTGAACCAGGCCAGCGTGCCGAGGGTGCGGCGGGCGAGGTGGGCACCGGTCTCGGCGGCCGCGGTGAGCGCACCCCCGCCTCCGGCACTTGCGGCCCCGGCAGCCCCGGCGGCGCCCGCCGTGGCGGCACCGACCTTGGCGGCGATGAGCGAGGCGGGGAACAGCGGCACCACCGACCGCACCAGCAGCGAGTTGACCTCGTTGAGCTCCACCACCAGGTTCTGGCAGGAGGGGCAGTGGTCGAGGTGGCGCTGGGTGGCGGCGCGCTCGCGGCGGCTCTGCCCCTCGCGCACGTAGGCGCCGAGGAGCGACCGGTGGGGCTCGCACTGTGGCCGGGCCCACGTCTGCAGGTGCGCCTGGAGGAACGCCTGGCGCAGCTGCTCCCGGGCCCGGTAGGCCAGCGCGGAGACGGCGTTGGCCGAGACGCCCAGCAGCGGCGCCAGCTCGCGGGGGTGCCGGCCCTCGACGGCCGTGTACCACAGCACCGCCTGCCAGCGGTCGGGGAGCGACTCGAAGGCCTTGGTGATCAGCTCCCGGTCCTCGGTGTCGAGCGGTGGCTCGCTGGCGGCCGCGGCGACGGCTTCGGGGACGTCCTCCAGGCTCTCGTCCTTGGGGCGCTCGGAGTGGTCGGCCGCCAGCCGCCGCATCGTCACCAGGAGGTAGGCGCGGAACGCGTCGGTGGGGCCGCTACCGCGGCGCACCGCGGCGAAGACCTTCTCGAACGCCTCGTTGACCAGATCGTCGGGGTCGCCTGGACACCGGTACGTCAGCGCCACCCGCCGGGCGACCGCCCGGTGACGCACGAAAAGCTCAGTGAACGCCGCCTCGTCGCCCCTGCGAACCTGCTCGAGTAGCTCCACGTCAGATAGTGCTGTGATCGCCGTGACGCTAGCCACGTGAGGTTTCGGTGCAAGAGGGTTGGGCGTTCTTTTGCGGGACGACGCAGAATTGCGGCATGGGGGAACGATGGGGTTCGTGGATGGTGTGTGCCGCGCTGACGGTGGCGGTGGCGGCGTGCTCGTCCGACGACGGCGACACGGCGGACAGCGACGACGCGGACCGTGCGACGCCGGCGGAGGTGGCGCCCGCGCCGTCGGCCGGCTGCGGGGATGCCGACGCCGTCACGGGTGAGGGGAAGGTCACGCTCCAGTCCGGTGGCGTCGAACGCTGGTACCTCCGGCACGTGCCGCCGGCCCACGACGGGTCCACCCCGGTGCCGGTGGTGGTCGACCTCCACGGCTACACCGAGGGCGCCGACGTCCACGCCGTCCACTCGCAGCTGGGGCCGTTCGGCGACGAGCAGGGTTTCATGACCCTCACACCCCAGGGCGCCGGGGTCGTGCCCATGTGGCAGGCGGCGCCGGGCTCGGACGATGTCGCCTTCGTCGGCGACATGCTCGACCAGGTGGAGTCCGACCTGTGCGTCGACACGGCGCGGGTGTTCGTCACCGGGCTGTCGAACGGGGCGATGATGACGTCGGTGCTGGCCTGCGACCTGGCCGACCGCTTCGCCGCCGCGGCACCGGTCGCCGGGGTCACCGCCGTCGCCGACTGCGACCCGGCCCGCCCGGTGCCGGTGGTCGCCTTCCACGGCACCGAGGATCCGTTCCTCGACTACGACGGCGGCTTCGGCCCCGGCGTCGCCAACCTCCCGACACCCGACGGCGAGGGCACCCTGGGGGAGACCCCGCCACCGGAGACCGACGCGGTGTCCGTGCCGGAGGTCCTCGCGGCGTGTGCCGACCGCAACGGCTGCGAGGCGGGGGAGGAGCCGACCCGGGAGTCGATCGCCGAGGACGTCACTCTCCTGGCGTCCGACTGCCCCGAGGGTGCCGAGGTGCAGCTCTACCGCGTCGAGGGCGGCGGCCACACCTGGCCCGGCGCCGAGATGCTGAGGGGCGCCACCGACGTCGTCGGCCTCACCACCTTCTCGATCTCCGCCAACCAGGTCATGTGGGACTTCTTCGCCGCCCACCCGCTCCCTACGCCGCCAGAGCGGAGCCCATGAGGTCGAGGAAGTTGTCGCTGTAGAAGCGGCGGCGGACGTCGTCCGGGGCGTCGCCGAGGGAGGCCTCGAAGCGCTCGATGGGACGGCGGCCGCCCTCGACGTGGGGGTAGTCCGACGAGAACAGGCACACCTCGGGGCCGGCCTGGGCGATGATCCAGCCCACGTCCTCGGTGGGGTAGGGGGTGAACCGGACCTGCCGGCGCACGTACTCGGACGGGCGCAGCGACAGCGCCTGCAGCCGCTCCTCGTGGCGGGCGAAGGCCTCGAACGCCGACTCCATCTGCCGCAGCCACGACGGCACCCAGATGGCGCCCTGCTCGATCACCCCGATGCGGAGCGAGGGGAACCGCTCCAGCACGCCGTCGAAGATCATCGTGGCCAGCGTCTGCGCCGGCGGGCCGGGGATGCCCATGTAGTCGACCGAGCGGAAGTTCTCCTCGCCGCCGTGGAAGTCGGCCGGGATCGGCAGGCCGTTGCGGAAGTAGTTGCCGTCGATCAGGTCGCCGGTGCCGCCGACGTGGAACACCACCGGGATCCCCGCCTCCGCCGCCCGGGCCCACACGGGGTCGAGGGCGATGTGGCTGGGGGAGTGCCCGGGCGGGCAGCCGGAGGCGACCAGCAGCGCCGCCGCCCCCTGCGCGATCGCCTCGTTGGCCATCGCCGCCGCCCGGTCGAAGTCGACCAGCGGCACGTAGCACGACGGCAGCAGCCGCTCGTCGACCGAGCAGAACTCGACCATCCCCCGATTGTGCGCCCGGGCCGTGCCGTAGGCCAGGTCGACGTCGCCGGCGTGCTCCCAGTCGTGCAGGCGCCGGTTGTGGAAGGTGTTGAACACCAGCTGGCTGGAGAAGCCGAGCAGGTCGAGGGCCCGGGGCCGGTCGTCGGCCACGAACGCCCCGGTGGCGGCGAAGTTCTTCCGTTGCATGATCTGCGTGGCCTCGTCGGCCGTGTACTCCGGAGAGGCGTGCTTGCGGGCCAGGCGGTCGAACGCGGCGTCGAGGTCGCGCAGCTGCTCGGCGGGATCGCCGGTCTGTCGCAGCTCGTTGCCGCTCGTGTAGCGCAGCGGCGCGATGCGGTCGCGCAGCCCCGGGTCGGCGTGGTCACGGAGCCAGGTGGGTGTCTCCATGATGTGGGCGTCGGCGTCGTGGACCACCCGGCCGGCCTCGGCGTTGTACGGCATCGCTGTCCCCCTCTGCGCTGCACTCTTGATGCGAGCGTATTATGCGGCTCCCCCCTGTGAGGAGACCATGGCAACGTCGTCCACCAAGGAGCGCCTGATCGAGGCGGCCGAACGGCTCTTCGCCGAGCAGGGCATCGACGCGGTCAGCCTCCGGGAGATCAACCGGGCGTCGGGCGCTCGCAACGCCATCGCCGTGCAGTACCACTTCTCCGACCGGGCCGGTGTGGTGCGGGCGATCCTCGACAAGCACATGCCCGACGTCGAGTCCCGCCGGCACGCCATGCTCGACCAGTACGAGGCCGAGCGCGACGCCGAGCCGGACAGCGACGCCCGGGAGGCGCAGATCCGCACGCTGGCCGCGGCCCTGGTGCGCCCGCTGGCCGCCAAGCTGGCCGACGCCGACGGCGGCCCCGCCTTCCTCCAGATCTACGCCGACCTGCTCAACCGGCCGAACCCCCACATGACGCCGTCCGCGTTCGAGCCGGGGTCCGACAGCTTCCAGCGCTGGCGGCGGCTCGCCAAGCCGCTGGTCGACGAGACCGCGGTCCGCCTGCACCGGCGCTTCACCTCGCTGCTCCACGCCGCGGTGGAGCTGGGACGACGGGCCCGCTCGGGCCCCCACCCCGACGACCGGCTGTTCGCCAGCTGGCTGATCGACGTGGTGGCGGCGATCCTGGCCGCCCCGGTCTCCCCGGAGACCCGCCGCCTCACCGACGAGCGCGACCGTCGCAGCTGACCACCCACCGAAATTGCGTCCGAAAACCCGCATGGAACGGGCAGACGAACGCAATTTCAGGGACGGCGGCGTCGACCTCGGGCGATCTCGGTGCCGAGGGCGTCGAGGCGCTGCTCCCAGAACTGCCGGAAGGGCGCCAGCCAGGCGTCGACGTCCTGCAGGGGAGCGGCGAGCAGCGAGTACAGCCGGCGGGGGCCCTCGGCGCGCACGGTGACGAACCCGGCCTCCCGCAACACCCGTAGGTGCTGGGAGACGCCGGGCTGCGAGATCCCGAACTCGCGACGGATGGCATCGGTGATGTCGCCGGAGCTGCGCTCGTCGTCGACGAGCAGCTCCAGGACTCGTCGCCGCACCGGGTCGCCCAGGACGTCGAACGCGTGCACCTACGACTCCGGGGCCTCCGCGGCCTCCATGCCGTCGGGCCCCTCGCCCAGGTAGGCGGCGAGGGTGGCCGCCCCCTTCTGCCGGGCCTCCTCCTCGGGGACGCCGGCGGCGATGTCGGCCTCCGTCCAGGCCTCGCCGCTGCGGCGCATGAAGTCCCTGCCCTCCGGGGTCGCCAGCAGCTCGGCCTCGTCGGCCTTCGGCTGTTCGGGGTTGGCGATGTACCAGTCGAGGCCCAGCAGCGTCAGGTCCCAGCCGATGCCGATCGCGCCGGTGCCGAACATCTTCATGTGCGGGTCATCGGGGTCGATGTGGGCGAGGTGCTCCAGACGGAGGCGGGTCTCGCCGTCGTCGGCCGGCTCAAGGTGGACGTCGACCCAGGTGACGGCCCCGCCGAACTCCCAGGTGACGGCCACGTGCCGGGGCGGCTTGCAGGCGAGGATCTCCCCGCCGGCGTTGCCCTCCAGCTGGTAGCGGCCGCCGAGCTGCAGGTCGCCCGAGATGGGCATGAACCAGCGTGGGATGCGCTCGGGGTCGGTGAGCGCATCCCACACGTCGTCCACGGGGGCGGGGTAGGTGCGCTCCAGGACCGCGAGGCGGGCGGGCTTGCCCTCGTGGTCCCGGTCGATCACCCGGCGGGTGACGGCACCGATGGTGGCGGCGATGTCGAACTCTGAATCCATGCCGCCAGTCTTATCAGCAGTGACTTATATAAGCAAGGACCGTTACGCTGCCTGGAGGGCGAAGGCCAGCACGTCGGACACGTCGTCGACCGGGTGGAAGGTGATGGCCTCCCGCACGGTGTCGGGCACGTCCTCCAGGTCGGCCTCGTTCCTGGCCGGCAGCATCACGTCGGTGAGGCCCGCACGATGCGCTGCCAGCACCTTCTGCTTGACGCCACCGATGGGCAGCACGTGGCCCTGCAGGGTGATCTCGCCGGTCATGCCGACCGTCGGCTTCACCTTGCGGCCGCTGAGCAGGCTCACCAGCGCGGTGGTCATGGTGATGCCGGCCGACGGGCCGTCCTTGGGCACCGCCCCGGCGGGGAAGTGCACGTGGAAGCGGCGTCCCTCCAGGGCGGCGGGATCGATGCCCAGCGCCTCCGCCCGCGAGCGGACGTAGGACAGGGCGATCTGCGCCGACTCCTTCATGACGTCGCCGAGCTGGCCGGTGACGGTCAGCCCCGACTCGCCGGGCATCGACGTGGCCTCGACGAACAGCACGTCGCCGCCCACACCGGTCACGGCCAGGCCCGTCGCCACGCCCGGCGAGGCGACCCGACCGGCCGTCTCGTCGTGGAAGCGGCGCCGGCCCAGCAGCTCGGGCACGTCGTCGACGTCGACGGCGATGGGTGTCGCAGCACCCGCCGCCACCTTCGTCGCCGCCTTTCGGAGCAGCTTGCCGAGCTGACGCTCGAGCGAGCGGACCCCGGCCTCACGGGTGTAGCCGGCGACGAGCTCGTGCAGCGCACCCGAGCTGATCGTGACCTCGCCGTCGCGCAGCCCGTTCTGGCCGAGCTGGCGGGACAGCAGGTGATCGCGGGCGATGGCGACCTTCTCGTCCTCGGTGTAGCCGTCGAGCCCGATGATCTCGAGCCGGTCCAGCAGGGGACCGGGGATCGAGTCGAGCACGTTGGCCGTGGCGATGAACACCACGTCGGACAGGTCGAGCTCGACCTCCAGGTAGTGGTCGCGGAAGGTGTGGTTCTGGGCGGGGTCGAGCACCTCGAGCAGGGCCGACGAGGGGTCGCCCCGCCAGTCGGCGCCGAGCTTGTCGACCTCGTCGAGCAGCACGACCGGGTTCATGGTCCCGGCCTCGCGGATGGCCCGCACCAGGCGCCCGGGCTGGGCACCCACGTAGGTGCGGCGGTGGCCGCGGATCTCGGCCTCGTCGCGCACGCCGCCCAGGGAGAGGCGCACGAACTTGCGGCCCAGGGCCCGGGCGACCGAGGCGCCGAGCGAGGTCTTGCCGACGCCCGGAGGCCCCACCAGGGCGATGATGGCGCCCGGCCGGCGGCCGCGGGTGACCAGTTCCTCGGTGACGGCGGCCTCGCCGTCCTCGGCGGCGCGCTCGGCCCGCAGCTTGCGGACGGCCAGGAACTCGACGATCCGCTCCTTCACCTCGTCGAGGCCGGTGTGGTCCTCGTCGAGGATGACGCGGGCATCGGTGACGTCGAGGTTGTCGTCGCTGCGCTCGGTCCACGGGATGCCGAGGACCGTGTCGAGCCAGTCACGGATCCAGCCGTGCTCGATGTTCTGCGCCGGGGTGCGCTCGAAGCGACCCAGCTCACGCTCGATCGCCTCGGCGGACGCCTCGGTGACGGCGCTCTGCTCGCGCAGCTCGGCCAGCCGGCTGCGATAGCCGTCGACCAGCTCCGACTCGTCGTCGTCCTCACCCAGCTCCTTGCGGATGGCCTGCATCTGCTGGCGCAGCAGGAACTCGCGCTGGGTCTTCTCCATGCCGTCGGTCACGTCCTTGCGGATGCGCTCGCTCAGCTCCAGCTCGGCCAGGGCGTCCTTGACCCAGCCCAGCACCAGCTCGACACGGGCCCGGACGTCGACGGTCTCCAGCAGCTCGACCTTGCTCTCGAAGCTCAGGTCGGGCCACCAACCGGCGAGGTCGGCGAGGGAGCCAGGGTCGTCGGCGCCGCGCAGCATCTCGGCCAGGCGAGGGCCGCCGAGCGACTCGAACAGCGCACGCAGCGCGGCCCGAAGCTCGGTGGTGAGCTCACGAGCCTGGTCGAGGGAGAGGGGGATCTCCTCGACCGGCTCGGCCTGGACCCAGAGTGCGGCGGTGTCGCCGACGATTCCCTGGCCGACCGTGGCCCGTGCCGTGGCGCGCACGACGAGGGCCTGGGTTCCACCGGGGAGCTTGCCCCGGTCTTCGATGGTGGCGATGGTGCCGATGCGGGCGTAGCGCCCGTCGGCGGTGCGGGGCACCAGCAGGAGCTGGGCACCGACCCGGTCGGCGGCGGCTGCCGCAGCCCGGGCCTCGGGCGTCTCCGCTGCGATGGTGAGCACCATGCCGGGGAGCGCGACGCCGCTCTGCAGCGGCATGAGCGGTAGGGCGGTGATCTCGACGTGTTCTGCCGACTCGGGCATGTTGTGCGCTCCTCAGCGGATGGTTCCTACTGGTGAAAGGGAACGCTAGAAGGGGATCGGGCATTCCCCAACGCACCAAACCTGAGTCATGCGTTGTCAAGGTCGCGCAAACTGCGTGTCTCGTGGTCGCTGGAGGGCCACGAGACACGCAATTTCGGAGGTCAGCCCGGGATCTGGCCCATCCGGCCGGCCTGGAAGTCGTCGAAGGCCTGCTGGAGCTCGGCCCGGGTGTTCATCACGAACGGGCCGTAGTGGGCCACCGGCTCCCGGATCGGGGTGCCGCCGAGGAAGACGACGTCGAGGTCGGGCGTCCGGCTCTCGGGCGGGTTCGCCGCGGCGGCGACGGTGATCGCGTCGCCGGGGCCGAATACGGCGAGCTGGCCGCTCTGGACGGGACGCTGCTCGGCGCCGACGGTGCCGGCCCCGGAGAGGACGTAGACCAGGGCGTTGAACGTCGGGTCCCAGGGGAGGCGCAGCCGGGCGCCGGCCGTCAGGGTGGCGTGGGCCATGGCGATCGGCGTCTGGGTGACGCCGGGGCCGGCCTGGCCACCGATCTCGCCGGCGATCACCCGCACGAGGGCGCCTCCGTCGGGTGAGGCCGCCAGCCGGACACCCTCCGCCCGGATGTCCTGGTAGGCGGGGGGCGTCCACTTCCTGGCGGCGGGCAGGTTCACCCACAGCTGCAGGCCGTGGAACAGACCGCCGCTGACCACCAGCTCCTCGGGTGGCGCCTCGATGTGGAGGAGCCCCGACCCGGCGGTCATCCACTGGGTGTCGCCGTTGGTGATGAGGCCGCCGCCGCCGGTGGAGTCCTGGTGGCGGAAGGCGCCGTCGATCATGTAGGTGACGGTCTCGAAGCCCCGGTGCGGGTGCCAGGGCGTGCCCTTGGGCTCGCCCGGCGCGTACTCCACCTCGCCCATCTGGTCGAGGTGGATGAAGGGGTCCAGCTTGGCCAGCTCCACGCCGGCGAACGCGCGCCGCACCGGGAAGCCCTCGCCCTCGAGGCCGGAGGGGGCGGTGGTCACCGACACGACGGGCCGGTCGACCGCTACGGCGGGGTCGGGCTCGGCGATGGAGGGGAGGGTGAGGATGTCGTCGACGGTGACTGCGGGCATTGCGCGTCTCCTGGTGCTGGGCCGGACGCTTCGCTCGGAAGCTCCTCAACCCAACGATAGTTGCGCCCGCAATTTATGCCTTCGCCAGGGCTTCCCCGGCTGCGGCCGATTCGACTCCTCGCTCTGCGGCGGCCGGCGCCACGTCGGCTTCGGCGGTGTCCGTGTCCCCGTCGTCGCCACCGTGTCCCTCGCGATGGCGGCGTCGGCGGATCTCCTGCAGCGCCGCGTCCAGCGCCACCGCCGCCAGCAGCACCAGCGCCACCTCCGCCAGGGCCCGGTAGCGGGTCTGCCCGATCGACATGCCGGCGGCGATCGCCACCAGCGCCACGAAGGCGAGCTGCGGGAACAACGGCACCTTGCGCTGTCGCAGCACCACCGCCCCCGCGATCGCCAGCAGGCTCAGGCCCCAGTACATGTACAGGCCCGGGCGCGAGACGGTGGTGGTCGGCCCGCCGAGGGAGTCGAACTTCAGCTGGAAGGACGGCTGGTAGAAGCCCCAGGTGCGGCCCTCGCGGGCCAGGATCACGACCGGCAGCCGCCCCCGGTGCTCGCTCATGTAGTCGAAGGCCATCTCCTGCAGGGCGACGTCACGGCTCGACGCGTCGCCCTCGTCGGCGACCTCGCCGGTGGCGTCGCCGAGGCACTCGAAGCTCCAGAAGCCGAGGAACCGCTCGTCGTAGTAGGCGGGGTCGCAGTTGGCGGCGACCAGCGTCTGGCCCAGGTTCGTGGTGAGGATCACCGGTTCGTCGAAGCGCGCCGTGTTGTAGGCGGCCCACGGGAGGATCTGCAGCACCACCACCCCGACGGCGACGGCGAACCAGCGCAGCCGGCTGGCCAGCGGCACCGTGCGCTGCAGCGCGATCGCCGGCAGCGCCAGCAGGCCCAGCAGCAGCCCCGACTCGGGCCGCGTCATGGTGAGCAGGCCGATGAACAGCCCCATCGCGGCCGCGCCCCGCAGGCTGGGGCGCTGCCAGAACCCGTAGGCCGTGTAGATGCACAGGGTCCCCAGCAGGATGGCGAGGGTCTCGCACTGGAGCAGGCGCTCGTACATCCAGAGGTTCGGGTAGACGGCCGCGATCGCCGCGGCGATCAACCCGACGCGGCGGCCGGCGATGCGGCGGCCGGTGAGGCCGACCGCGGCGACCGTCGCGGTGCCGATCAGCGCGGCGAAGACCTGGAAGTAGACCTTGTTCTGGAAGCCGAGCAGCGCCGGCCCCGCGAGGAGGGTGGTCCAGGCGGGCGGGTGGTCGGCGGACGCCGAGACGCTCGGGTCCAGGGTGAAGGGGAGCATGAACCCCGACACGAAGCCGTGGCCGTCGACCAGGGCCAGCGCCGAGATGTAGTAGCCGTCGCCGTCGCCACCGACGAAGTCCCCCGATTGCACCACCACGTACACGACGCGGAACAGGCCGGCAGCCAGCACGACGGCCGCCAACGCCCAGTCCTCACGGTCGCGGCTCCCCAGCCACCTTCGCACCTGTCTCACCTGGAGGAAGCTCCAGTCCACCTCAGTCCCCGGCAACAGCGGACGAGACTGTAGCGGCATCCGACCGTCGCCATCAGGACACTGCGAGTAACGTGGGCGCCGGCCAGGCATGGGGACCTGGGAATCCGTACTGGGGGCGGCATGGGGGCCAAGGCGATCGGATCGGTATCGGTGGTGTTGCCGTGCCTCGACGAGGCCGAGTCGGTCGGTCGGTGCGTCGCCGCGGCGCTCGAGGGCCTGGCGGCGGCAGGTGTCGACGGCGAGGTCGTGGTGGTCGACAACGGCTCCTCCGACGGTTCGCCGCAGCTGGCGGCCGATGCCGGGGCCCGGATCGTGCACGAGACGCGGCGGGGCTACGGCTCTGCGCTCCGGGCCGGGTTCGCGGCGGCGAACGGCGACGTGGTGATCATGGCCGACGCCGATCTGACCTACGACTTCGCCAAGATCCCGGAGCTCCTGGCGCCGATCGAGGCGGGGGAGGCCGACCTGGTGCTCGGCTCCCGGCTGGGCTCGGCGACGCGGGAGACCATGCCGTTCCTGCACCGCTTCGTGGGCACCCCGGCGATCACGTTCCTCACCGCCCGGGCCTGCGGGCGTCGGGTCGTGAAGGACAGCCAGTCCGGCTACCGGGCCTTCCGTCGCGACGCCGTCCAGGCGTTGGAGCTGCAGTCGACGGGGATGGAGCTGGCCAGCGAGATGCTCATCCGCGCCGCCCGGGGCGGGCTGCGGATCACCGAGGTCGAGACCGGCTACGGCCCCCGGGTGGGGGAGTCGAAGCTGTCGACGTTCCGCGACGGCTGGCGGCACCTGCAGCTGATCCTGCTCATGGCCCCCGACCTGCTGCTCGTCGGTCCGGGCGCTGCCGTCTGCGCACTTGGTGCCCTGCTGCTGGGGGGCAGCTTCGCGTTCCCGGAGGGCGTCGACGTGGGCTCGTTGCGCTGGCAGCCGGTGTTCTTCTCCGGCATTGCCCTGGTCGTCGGCCTGCAGGCCGTGCTCGCCGGCGCCGTGCTGGCCCACCACTCGACGATCGCGGTGCCCGGCGCCCAACGCCGCTTCGCCTGGGTCGGCCGACCCGACCTCCCTGTCCGGGCCCTCGCCACCGGCGTCGCCATGGCGCTCGCCGGGTTCGCCCGT
>Ga0193742_1000819_pt1 | contig 19805 bp, 19 predicted proteins | sample L2c1metaG_FD_165511 | JGI IMG/M metagenome (GOLD analysis project Ga0193742, IMG submission 165511) | Soil microbial communities from a riparian zone of the East river system, Colorado, United States - L2c1 | ecosystem: Environmental > Terrestrial > Soil > Riparian zone | place: USA: East River... | reverse complement strand
TAGATATATTGCGACACGACCCAGGATTAAAGAAAGTATGCAAGAAGGTAGTAGTCAATCGATAAGTTCTTTTTAAGTGCACAAGACTCATTGGCATGACTCGATCGACCAAACAAACAACCAACTCATCGGCCAAAATCAAGCTTGCCGAATAAGACCAATAAATCATTGAGCACTGTACATGGGCGAAAACGAAAAAAAGAATAGTAATGTAGGATATGCAATGTGCGATGAACCTTGATTCGAAAAAAAAAAGAAACCAGCTAATACTACGAAAACAAATGAGGTATAAGGTTTTGAATGAGTGGGATGTATCCTTTCTAACGGATGGGTTTGGAAGGTGGTATCTGTTTCAGTGTGGTAGCTATCCTTTTGATGGTATCCTTCTCATCTTCCATGTGTTGAATTAGCATGCCATCTAGTTTTCTGAGAGATTCCTGGGCTCTCTGGTTGTTTTTCCAAACGGTCACATGGTCCGCGGTTGAAGGTCGACGTGGATTGCTTGATTCTGCAGGTGTGCACAGGGGAGCTAAGGTTGGTGGTGGATGCTCTTGAGCATACTTGAAGAAATCGAATGTAGATGATGGTAATACATCCTTTTTTCGGTCAACGAAAAAAGGTTGACGAAAAGCACTGCCTGACATAGGTTGTTTGGAATGGGGATTGTTACCAATTGGAAGTAAGTTTGGTCGAAAACTCTCCCCTGTCCGAAGGTAAGGAGTAGAGAAATTTCCCAGCCTCATGATAGATGGCCTTTGAGACGCCGAAACGTTAGAAATAGCACGATGGCGAGGATCAACGAATAACTTTTGGTCCCGTTGACCTGAATGATCTGCTTCATCCTCATCCTCATCAGACGAAGACTCCAAGTCATCCATGGCGTTGGGCTGTGTCTGGATACTGTCGAAAAATGATGTTGGGGACGAAGGTCCAGGGGCAGAGTGAATTGCAACAGGAGTACTTGTCGTAGAAATGGTGACGGAAAGTGGCGGGTGGGAACGACCGCTATTCTGGTCAGACTGAGATAGAGGAAGGGGTGGTGTAGTGGGTTCAGGTGCCATTATTTGTAGAGCTGATTCACCCAAATTGGGTTGATTTGGTTGGGGCACGGGGGGCGGAACATGGTTCCCAGCTACAAAGTAACTCAAAGAAGAACCGCGTGGAGGAGGAGAGAGAGCAACATGAGTAAGTGAGTTTGACATTCTAGGAGGCGGGGATACAGCGGAGTAGTGGGGGGCTGTGCCAGCTCTAATGGCATTTTGTTGCTCAAGACTGAAGCGAGACGGACCGGTATTTAAGGAGGAGCCAGAGAGATCATCACGGTTGAGCATATCCTGGAACATAGATGTTGTCGGAGACATCGACGACTGTGAGTATTCAGACAGAGAAGGCCGACCTCTCACTGCAGACAGGGCTAATGACGCACGGACACCAGCTTCATCGTCCGATTCGTGGCTATCTGACATGACGCCATTCAGGTGGTCATAACTTTCCCGAATGGTATTGAAAGATATAGTGGTGGCCTGAGAGTCCCTTGGGTGTATCGCAGTTGGCATGGGTGGCATGCGCTGCCTTGCAGATGATGATTCGTAACCTTCAGCGAGCAAAGGAGACGACACTGTCCGCCGCAGAACATTGTAAGGTGAACCTCGACTCATTGATCTATCCGATGTTTCTGAAGACTGATGGCCGCTTATCAAATCAGTTTGGGAGAATGAATGGACAGTGTTCACAAGGTGTTTTCGCGGAGGGGGACCAAGAGGTGTCATAGGCCCCGAAGGAGTATCCACCCGTTCAGGGAAGTAACTTGCAGGCCGTCCAGACGCTTGTGTAGAAGTTGGAGACACCATCAAGAAGTTGCTGTTTTGGCCCTTGGACGTTGACGCCTGGCTTTGGTTGGATTTCTTGCGAACATGCTTGGTAGGTTTTGGTTCTTGGGTATCTATAAGTGGTTGGGCGACTATTCTCTGTTGGATCATTTTAGCAGTGTTCGTTGGGGTGTCCACCCGCAAGGGAACATCAGTCCGTTTTGATCGAGGAGAACCTAAGGGGGTGGATGCGCCCAAGATATGGGTGAAGCTTGACACATCGGGCGTATTGTCCAACGAATGATGAACTGCTTCGTGCAGGAGAGCCTTCCTCCAGCTATCCTCGGCAGAGTCAAATGAAGTTGACAAATTGGGGTTTTTAGTAGGAGGCAAACGATCAGCGAGCACTGCTGCGCCAACAGAATCGAGAACACCCAGACCATGCAATGCTGATGCTTGGACTGCAAATGGATACGACGGCGAGAGGAGAGGGATGTCGACAGCGTCTGTTGGATCGATCACATCATCAATCGACTCCTGTTTTGCTTTCTGAGATCCTTGATCTATCCTAACACCCCGTGTCTTTAAATCCTGTTCCGCTTGTTTCGCTGCGACGGCAATATCGTTCATTTTTTCCCTTACAACCACCACTCTTCCTCTTGGACTCGCACATGGCAGATGAGGGGATAGCCGTGGCATTTGCGATGATGAGCGCGGTTGTTGCGGACGGAGCGCATACGGAGCAACAATAGAGTCGGATGTTGTCCTGAGCATCGGCGCAGACGGATCAAACCCCGGAGAAGGTCCAGGTGGTGTTGACGGTTTCGATTTTGATTTACCAACGCGAAACAAGTCCAAAAATGGAGTAGAGGCTTTCCTAGCAGCACTTGGAGAGGTGGAGGCAAAATCTTCAGGTGATGGTTTTGAATGCGCGGGTGGGAGGAAATAGTTATTTTTGACGAGGAGACGAAGGCGGTACGATACATCGTCGCTGTCATATTCCTGGACATCATTTACTTCAGGAGCGACAGAAGGGAGGATGAGTTGATCAATTCGATCTGACATGGACAGTGGAGACGTAGGTGACCCGGGCATTGAAGCGGTTGAAGTGGAAGGAGGGTAAAGGGATGATGAAGATCCTGACTGATGGGTAGACACAGAATCGCGTACATTTGCGACAGGCGTAAGGGCTGGATCACGAGAGAAAGCTGATGGCGGCGGTCGATAGCCAGTGTCAAGATGAGGAAGGCTCGATGCCACTCTAATAGCTTTTGACTTTGAAGGTTCACATGGTTAGAATTCAGATAAGCTGCAGAAAAAGGTTTAAGTATGTACCTGCTTGCCAGTATTAGTGAGTTGGGAAGGTTCTACGACGGTTGCATCCGCGGCGGTAGGTTCCAGGGAAGACGCAGTGTCGCTGCTACGTATCTCGAGTGCTTGTTCCGAAGAACTTGGGGGGTGAATCGGGGGCACGGTTATAGGTGCTTTAACTATTGTCGGCTGTTCCTCCAGGGGATCTTGTACGACGAGATCATTAAGATATGGTAAAATAGACTCTGTTGGACTTTTCGGAGGGTCCTCTGACTGCGAAGAGGATCCTGTAACGGTTCTAGAGCGAGTCCTGCTGGTTCTTGGCCGACGCGAGAGACTAACGCCACTACCGATGCTAGAGTTACTGGCTACAGAGCGTATTGAGCCAGGTCTCTGAGCTGAGTGTTCCATGGTTGGGCAACGATGAGAGGGATGTCTCCAGACTCTACAGCCAAGGCCTCCCGCTGACCAGCATGTCCTGCAAAAACCAACAAACCTCACTAATTGTCACCATCAATTGCTTAGGTAAGCTCTCAATCCTTTGGCTGACAGTGACCACCAGTTGCCAGCGTAAACATGCTTTCTCTCTTCACTTCTTGTAAGATATCCATTCACTTCTCTTCAACTCCGTTGTTACAACTTCCGTCCTCCTAGATCTCCCCACGTCCACAGGTTGGTTAGCCCACTGGCAGTTGTTTGTCGCAACGACAGCTGTCTTCAACTTCGTACAAAACTTTGCGACCCTCAAGTTCACCCGAAGGCTATATAATAATGTATCACCTAACGCTGGTGGGATTGGTTTAAATGCGCATTTTCGAACTCAATTAATCCGAATCCTCCATCAGTGACCGCTCTTCAAGCGCGTACATTCGCCATTTGGACACTTACTTCTGCTGTCGTTCGTGTATACGCGGCCTACAATATCAACAATAAAATGTCAGCCTGTCACTCATCTCGACAATGCCATGTTTCTTACTTTTATCCGATAGTATATACGACATGGCATTTTTATCCTACCTCATTGCATTTGGCCACTTCTCTTCTGAACTCCTTATTTTTGGCTCTTGCAAGATGGGTCCCGTAATAAGTCCGGTCATTGTCTCAAGTAAGTTCCTTGTTTGTGACGCATGCTTCACCCATCTGACCGTATCCTTGTAGCTACCAGTCTGATTTGGATGTTCGTCCAATATGACTTCTATATCCGAAACTAATCGTGCATTCTTCACACTTGTTCTGCACGGGATCTCATTCCGCTTACCGAGCGGCGCGGTGTGAAGCAGAAGCTCCTGTTTATGAATGTTCCTATATGCAATTCATGGGGTCGTGCGACCTTCAATGAGGACACGAAATGTAATGCACCTCCATGGGGCTAGGAAGGCCAGCTGTCAGTATATTGTAGAATGATACTGTCGCACGACCTACAAACGTTATGTGACTATAGACTGTTCAGTAAAAACTAATGGTACTCTCTTCGCGCAAGCAATAAAAAAAAATAGCTGCAGGGCCGCGAGCACAGCCTGGCGAGAAAATATTAACATAAAAGTCCGTCGCAAAGAAACGGCAGACAGCAGCCCAATCGCTGCCCATTCAGAAAATTTTCGGCATCTCTTTGTACTAGTCAATCTATTTTTAGATGTACATTGAGAGGTCACGTGATCTTGTATTGAAGTTGCTTATATAACGTAGTCAGCGAAAATCTATTTCATTTTATTTCATATAACAAAGGGTTCCTACTGCCTCGTCCGACTTCCTCTGCTTTTCAGCTTACGATTTCCGGCGGCCTTTTATTTCTTGCTCATGAATGCAGACCTGGAGCTGCACCGCTGTCCTTCTTTTGTGAACTTGGTCGCGTGAGGTGGGCTCGTCGGAGATGCTGACGTGGGAATCATTTTCGATCGCTTGACGTTATTCCAACCGCAGCCGTGACACGATGACACGTGCCGAAGGCACGAAGCTGGAGACTCCGTCATTCCTTCCGTGATGCTGCGCCCTAATTTACGAAGCTCAAAGCAACTTTACTGCATCAAAGAATACTTAGCATTCACAAAAAAATTTAAAAAAAACTTTTTGTGATTTCAATCAAATGAAAGCCTTGATTATCAGGTTAGGTTAGGTTTAGCACGTCACGTTGTTACCCTGCTTTTCCAGGCCGAAAACAAACTCATTTATACTATTATAGACATGTTTCCTCATTTTTCCGAAAAACAATTGCCTTATAAAGAAATTATTTGTGTAACTTTGGAAAAGATGTTTTTGGAAACGTTTGAAAACTGAAATTTTCGACAACCAAGGTGCCAGCAGTGTCCCCAATTCAGTTCGACTCATTTCTCGGTTTCTCCCGCAACCCTGCACATCTCAGTCCAATTTTTTGCATATGCCCTCTGGAATCTGGATAGTTCTGTTTATTTTTTCCCACAAAAAATGATACATAGCGAAGTCACAGCTACCGATGATCGCCGCGTCGGAGTTTAAACTCAAACACGCACGCTCCACGGGTCGAAATACTTACGGCGCGTTTGCCCTACCGTACCACAAAATCTCAATGTTTGCTGATAGAACACGTCGAAAAATAGCACAAAATTCGTGCCAATGATCCCAGTCATGAATCTCGTATGCAATCTGCAATTGTAGGGGTGGAAAACAAGACATACTCAGCCTATCACTACCCAATCCTATTATATTATATACATAAATTAGACCCCAATATATGCGCATTCCCTATACTTAATGCACTAGAACTCTCGGTAGGTTTGTGCCTGTGGACCATCAATTTGATCAAAGGGATTTCCTTCGGTTTGATGTGACAAGCTGTGACAAACTGAGTGGGTCCGTTATATAGACGTCATCAAAAATTGCCTTAATGGGCAAACGGCAGTTACATAAGTTATCAATAAGCTTTTTTTGACCTAGAGTCTGAGTAGAAGAACGGCTGATTCAATCTATAACAGATCGAGGATTGACTCCATTTGTCATCTTGCATTTTAGGAGGTACTCATCCTTGTGAAAACAGCGGTACTACAATATCGAGCGCTGGCATCGAGCACTGGCAACCGCTTATAAGATATCCATCAGAGTTATGACCGGTGACCGCTGGAAATTCAACTGGTCCGAAAGGTAGGATGTTCCCGATGTGTAGTGTTGATAATAGTAGTAGTGTTCCAACTAACTGTAATCCGACGCTCGCCATTCACAACTCTAAAGTTGACACGCGGCGATTCCTGAATATTGAATGCTTAGGCCTTTACTAAGGCCCATTTTGGAACTCGTTTGGGATTTGGTTAGGTTTTAGTTTGCCAGCCAAAAAAAATCCAGAAATGTATCGGTTTTTGGGGTCAAACCCAGACCTGCTTAAGTCTCACATTGGGTCATGTTTTGCGCTATCTAAAGCTCGCAATTTTTACATCTACTATTAATTATATTGAATATCTTCTATATCACCAGGCAAATAAAACCAGAAACACTGGCAAAAGTATTGCACCTCTTCGCAATGGCGTTGTTGCGCAGACGGCCAATCGGCTCTCCGATAGCTTCGCCACATCTGAAGAACGCAACAAGTGAGTAAGTCAAGCACGCATGTTCTCAAAAAGAAAAACTGATCCCTGTCGGGGCCTAGATATTTTCCCGACTTGATCAAGGGTGACTTGGATTCCGTACGTCCCCAGGTTCGAGAGTATTAATAGTTCTCATATGAGTTTGCCGCGTGATAACCCAATGCAAAAAATCTGACCATTAACTTCAGGATATTCCCGTTATTCATGATAGTGATCAGGATTCGGCAGACTTGATGAAATGCCTTGCTTCTCTGAGGGAAAAGGAGGTATCGCAGTCACCGGTCTGCCCCCATGAAGATACCTCGACCGCTTCAAACTTTTAAAAAAAAAATTGGCGGTTAGCAATACGATATAATTCTTCTCAGTGGATTATCTGGTCATCTAGACCAAACCATCCATAGCCTTTCCTACCTCCACAAGCTTCGTAAAAATCGCAATCGTGTATTTGCAGTCACCGACGACAATGTTGGCTAGGTATTGTGTAGCATGAGCACAGCAACATCCTTGCCCTTTCTCATCCTCTGTGTTGACATCGGTATTAGGGTGAACACGAGATCGAAATAGATCATGGTGTTCTGGGACAAACATGCGGCCTCCTTCCCGTTGGCATAGACACATGTCAACCTCTGGTCTAGAATGGAACTTGAGTAGGTGGAATTGTTAGTGATTCCATATCAGTATCCTTAGATCAAAATTTTACTGCAGATTAAATGCCGTGGAGGTGAATATATGTGCGATCAGTGGTGGCGGTCCCGCAAGCAATCGGCGAGAAAAAAGAAAAAGGAAAGAACCAACCTGACAATGAACAGAATCTATCTCAAATTCTCAAAGGGACATCACTCCGAAAAAAGTCCACTGTCCCAACTTATGCTCCAGATTTATATAAGCATACGAATGACGCCAAGAACAAGAGGCTGCATTCCCGAAGCCTCGCGTGCATGCACGCCTCATTATTTCGGGAAAACTAGGTGGAAAATATCCTTGACATGGTAGCCTAATATCTATTATTGACTCATGATCCCGTCGGAGTGAGAATTGTGTGGGTACAATTGTAGCAAATGCCGACGCAGCTTGTAGACTTCGCAACTGGAAGTGATGTTCTTGATTTGGGCTCGACAACAGCATGCGGCATGCCCATAACGTGAGCCGAAGCCAAGTCGATTCGTCGAAGCTCGAGCAGTGTCTTTAGAGGTAAGTAATGGATCCCCGAAAGTCCCGCCAAACGCCTTTATGGTTTCTGTCCGGACCATTTTCGGGGATTTGTGTCTGGACTATGGGTGGCCTCAAAACGCCCAAAATATGTCCGACTCCGGGAGTCAGATCCAGCCTCTTGAGGGCCAAAATTTGTCGGCGTAGTCGCTCAGGGATTATTCTATTCAGAAACCCCGTCTGTGCTACAGAACCCCAGTTTCCGGGCAATGATTCGGTGACGCTCCGGGTTGGCTCCGCATCCACAATCAGAGACCCACACACCGGCGGCCGATGTGTGGGTCTCTGATTGTTGGATGATCGGCCAGACCCATCTTTCGTCAGCTTCGAACATCTAGCTCAATTTTCGCTCTATGGACACCAAACTTGTAAATGATACCTATAGTAGCTTATTTTAATGTATTCTGGAAGTTTTTTCGCGTGAAAGACGCGGTTGACAGTGAAGAAAAAAAATGGAGGTTTATCACGCTTGCCGAGCAATGCCGACGATGTGCCTTGACGAAAGGTGGGTCTTAGATATGTTGTACTATCTGACGGGACCTAATATTAATTCTATGTATCTCGAATTTGAACTAGTATGTGCTGGGCCCCGGAAATCAGTTCATTCGGAAAAACGGTAAGTTTACCAGTTGAGTCGTCATCACCAAGGTGAGGTGCAGCTCAAACCTCACATACAAATAGGCCCAAATTGCGGGATGGCCACCCGAATCTCGAATAGTACTAAACTTAGTGAACAGCTAAGTTAAACAGAATTGAATGGAGGATCTATACATGGATTTTTGAAATCGATTTGGAGGGACCGCTGGCTGCCGGCCAAGGCCGTTTGATCTTTTTCACTTGGTGCGGGGTTTCTGTGGAAACCCCACATACGGGGTTTGTAATAAATAAATAAATCCGTCGCGCTAAGCTGTACCAGCATTTCCTGAATTTTTTAAAAAACTTCGTAGAAAGCTTTAAGCTATCTATCTCCCCTACTCCATAGATTCATTGACCCATTTGATCCTTTTCCCACTTTCTAAGAGCTTTGATAGACCCTTCAGCTGAGTAACTTATGCCCTTCTGCAGAATACCAAATAGTGCCATGTCGAGTGGAAAGAAACACTCCATTTGGCAGCCTAATACAAGTCGATTTTTAATGATCGTGAGCAGCCTCTAATCTTTACCAGTTATTTATTATAATTGAACTTGAATGTAGATCTTTGGGTGTTAATATACTGTGTAAGCTTCGTTGGTTGAGACTTTCCTACATACAGGAATAATAACTTCTGTCCGTTACAAAATCTGGCCAAATGCCCAAAATCTGTCCGGAATAGATCCGACCTTTAGCCATTTTTTCAGAAGATCTGTCCGGATTGGGATCCAACCTTTGGGTGTCCTCTTCCAGCTACATAATCCGAGGAATGACAAACTCCAGTCAACTAAGTATCAAAGATCATCTGACGCAAAAATCGTGATATGGAAAGACATCATGCATATGTATATATATATATATATATGACACAAAGTGTAATGTTGTGGTCACAAGGGAAAGCAACGAGACAGAAGGGTGTTATATTGCGTGTTTCTGAGGTCATGTTTTCAGGGACCATTTTAGGGACCAGGCAAACACAATGATCGAAATGCGACGCGACGCCTCGCGACTCTTACGCAGGTTGCTCATCTCATGTGTTCCAAGAGAATGAATCCATCGTGATTAAGGCGACGGACCGGGACGACAGGAAATTATCAATTGTACCATGGGCGATTTTTTTTTTCTGGGGTAAATTTGGAGCGTGAAGGGAGGAGAGCAGATAATGTCAGGAGGGAAGACTCCTAAAGATGTCATCAAGTCATCAGAATCATTGGCCTTTGGCCCTTATATCTACTGTATGTAGAATGAAGCGTCGGACCTCAGCGAACCTAGGCGAGCCTCCCCACAGTAGCAACAGGGTGCTTTTTCTGATGTATTTCCTAGTTTTTACGTTTTTTATTCTAGAGGCCAGTCATGTGTTGCAACATCAAATCCCGACCGGTGGTCGTGTCCAGATATAGATCGGGGGGAAATTGAAGAGATTTGGCCACATGATTTTTTTTTAAAAAAAAACAAACCCAGACATACGAATCGCAAGGCGACGTGGAAGGTCTCCAAAGTGTCCTTGACAGCAGATGGAGTATAGAAGTCGGCGAAGGAGAGCCTCGATGTGAACCGTTGGGTTGGTTCGGGATTCCGCATACGGCATGATAACATAAGCATGTCGGGGAATTATGGATGCAGTTTCGGGATCATAGATCCGGGCAACTAAAAGTTACACAAGTACCTTACCTGTCCCTGAGAAGGCAAAATTCGATAAATAGGTCTTAGAATATTCCAACAAACGCCACTTTTTTTTTCGTACCCTTGAAAGAAATGTCGATGGTCCAAGTTGAAACCCAATTTCCCCCTGAGCTTCTCTACGCTATATGTGCCAATGTCTATGCCTCTTGTCTCCTCCCTGACGAGCCCTCTCTTGATCCCCTCATTGTTACGGATCATCATGCCCCTACAGCGCACCCCTCCTCCATTCCTGCTGGCTATTGGCCGGAACCGGTCGCTCGTCGTACATTGGCAAACCTTTGTCTCGTAAATCATGCATGGTTCGAAGCCGCAAAGCCATGGCTATGGCACAAGTGCGTCACGTCATCATCCTTTGCATATCTCGCTGACCCCTTGGTATAGATTAGAGGTCCGTCTCCCTCGAACATGGCTCTCTCTTGTCGAAGAGATTGCTTGGAATTACGAAGAAGAGACCGTTGACTCCGTGATGGAAGTGACCATTAAGGCTGCCGCCAATGCTGCCATACGGTCTTCCAGTGTTCATTCCAATAAATTAGATACACCTCGCCTTGAAGAATCTATGTTTTTCAACCACCTAGACTTCCCAGATGCCACAGTCTCCACGGATCTACTTTCTCCAGTTCCATCCCGTGATCCGAGTCCCCGACGACTTCGCCCCAAAAGCAAGAGCCCAGCCCGATGGAAGTTGTTAAGGTCCATCAGTGACGCAATCCAGGATGTCATGAACTCAAAGGCGCCTGGCGTTTATGGTGAATTTCTATTTGTTTCCTCTTGTCGGCTCTTCTCATCTACCGACAGTTCCAACACCAAAGGACCCTCGTCCCGGACGTTATGTGCGTCACCTGGATTTTAACCATTTCCGTACCATTGGCATGCGTCGATCTGTTGAAGAAGGCGTAAACAGTCGTTTTGTCACCGGTGACCGCGTACAAGCGGTGCTCAAGGTATTTCTTTGACCCCCACTTCAAATGTTTAACGTCAGTACTCACATTATCTCAGGAAATGCCAAACCTCATCGCCTTCGGTGCTACCGAGTACATGGATGGCGCCCTTACACTCCCCGTGTTGAATGAGTTATTTTTACGAGGAGTTCCTTCCGGCGGGCGTGGTCGTCCAACTCGTGGTCGAGCACTCATGGAATGTCATGATATCGAGGAAGAGGACCGTGAACGAAGGGGGGAGTGCAAAGATCTGGAATCCATTGATCTCACGGGCTGTGTTAGTGCCGTCTTCGTGAATGGTTTCACTGAATTCGTAAACATACACCTCATACCCCCTGCAGAGATGGGGTCCAGTACCGATGAGGAAGGAGATAACCGTCGCCTTCGCCGAGCTGAACGCAGCGTGTTTTACGAGCCTCTCCTATTCCCTGGCCTTCGACGCTTGGGCATGCGTGGTGTCAAGTCTATTTTACCGAAATACCTGGGCCCGTTCCTAATGGCTTTCCCTTTCCTGACTCATCTCGACCTATCCGGCACCCGCGTTACGCCAGACATTCTCAGTTCCTTGGGGGAATCTTCCACTCTCCGCTTGAAGTCCCTCGCTCTCGCTCGTTGCATAAAATTGACAAGCGAGAGTATCAGACAGTTCTTGGTGCAGTCGCAAGTCACGAGCGAGCTCACCGAGCTGAATTTATATGGGGATATGACATACGTTTCACCGCTAAATGAAGAGGATTTGCTTGAGATTGTGACCCTTGCGCCCTGCTTCCTCAGCGGAAAGCTCGTTTACTTGGACATTTCCAGTGCGCCCATCACAAGCGAGCTTTTGGAGTTAGTCAGGCCGCAGCCAAAACTCCGCTCCCTTGGCCTTTCACACATACCCAACCTGCATTTGAATGCGGTGACGGAGTTCATAAAAGCAAAGGCCCCGAATGTCGAGATTTTGACGGTGGTTAATACGTCACCGGAGCTAGACTGCGGCCTTCGACCTACTTCCGAACCTAAGTCCTCGACCCGTAAATCATCGGTGGCTCTTCATACGCATTTGATCCGTCCATTGTGTTGGCCACCATTCTCCTTCAGTTTGAGCTCATCGCCTTCTAATGTTAAGCCACCGCCATCAAATCTTCGCGTCATCGAATTATCAACGGCAATGCTCGGCGGCCTAGGAGCTGGAGCAGGGGCTTGGCGGATTATTCGAAGCAAAGGTGGCCGTGGTTGGTATGTAGACACGGCCAGTGGATGGACAGCACAAGCTGGATCGCCAGGCGAAGACAAAGGGAGCGTCCTACGCCGAGACCTTCCTCACGATCATCCGTTCAGACTCGAGCTGGAGAAGTTATCTGACGCCAATGGAAATGTTAGTAGCGGCGTTGGATGGCACGCTCGTAAGATGGAGGTATGTACCCTTTCATAACTTTTTCCGTCTCTTTAGAGGCTTATTTTTTGAAAGGTCCTACAAGGTCATGGTATGCTCGGGCGAGAAGACGGCTTGTACGGCGCGGTGTCTTTCGCTTACCAAGGATAAGCATTCCTTGAAGAACCCATAAAAGCTGCGAGGCTATCCTCTCTTAAAATATCACATTCGCATCCATAACGTCCAATCAGCAAAGTCGTAGAGGACTTCAATCAGCTGTGATAAATGTGATCTTAATTCTATTCGTTACTCGGATTTTCATCTTCATGGGTTTTTTGGTTGATCAATGGGTTCCATCTGTTGCATATCTTTATCATATTATCGGTCTATCTGGAATATATTTCTGATCTTGTGATTGCAACAATAGCTTGCTGCTGCTGTGCGATTATGGTGAACATTGAACAGAGACCGCTGGTGCGTATTTTTTTTTGTCCAAACTTCCGAGAATATTATGAACCTACGCTTCGCTTCTTTCGTATGCAGTGTGGCGTAATATTGGAAAGCAAGGCAGCAGTGTGGTGCTTAGTCTCGTATCAAGAACGTCGACGTCCTTATCTGAGCCTAATACAATGTTGAGCTCTCAGATTGAATATATTAATATTGCGTACAGGGATTGTTCAGGACGGACAAGCCCCATTAATAACGCCGGAGGCAATCATAAGGGCAATTCAACATGGACTGCCTTTAACGCAGTTCATAAGGCAGGCCGCAGTTTGTCAGGCAGTACAGTCGACCTTCTCACTCAAAATGCATAGGCAGTGCTCTGCATCACGTTTGTCACATGTAATTAATGTTTTAAATTTAATTTATTGTGACAATGTACCACAAATATATTTATAAATAATATCACGTGACTACCCGATTTAGAAATTTAAACATCACGTGGTGTACAAATTGTATGATTTTGGACACATCTTGACTTATGTAAGGGTTATTTGCATTTCAATCGGACTTTAGATAGCTATAAAATACTTGTGTCCTACCGCAGCAATGTATAGGAGCCGACATGCGTGGGATAGCTAGGTGATACTTGGCCGCCCACTGTTAGGGTTTATGGATTATGTTAGGGCTTGTGTTAGGGCTTGTGTTAAAATTCAGTATATGTTTCCAGGCGCGCGCGGAGTGCCTTGTTAGCGGTAAGCGTTCGTAGCAAATCGATTGTCATCAAGAGACCATAGGGTTCACAAGGGTGTCACGAGCGTGACAAGAGCAAGAATAGCCTCATGTCATGACGATTCACACGATCGTGTAACTGTTCCTTGTATATAAGGTGAACCTCCGCAGAATTGTTCTACATATTTACCAATGAGTGTGTATTCATTCTGCCTTTGGCTTCAACAATCAATTGCTGAATATTCCCGTCACCACAGACTCTTCTAACGACCACGATGACCCAAACGCCATGGCATCTTCTTCTGCACATACCCAACAGAATAACTTACGTGTCAGGACGGGTACACTTCAACGTGCCGCAACGATGATGTTCGTGCCTGAGAAACCGCTTGCACCCCCGCCTTCTATACTCAAAGGCCTACAAGCAATCCTGTTTGCATCGTGTTTGTGCCACTTCCTCATTGCTAGGTGACTCCTATCTAAAAGTATTGCTAGGGCTAAATGTCCTCCTACTATGCATACCTGTTTCGGTGCGTATTCAACCACATCGTCATTTACGCGTTGTGATATATTGATCGAACAGTGGGCTTTACATTTTGCCTTGCCTTCATCGAATAAAAAAGATACCCTAGTTTTCATCTGTGAGTCTTCACATTGACACCTAATTGGCACATCAACTTAGTGTTACTTTCATCAGTTTCATTCCTTTCCATTATACCGTTGGCCAAAGTGCGTCCAAAATGTATCCCTATGTTGGCGTTATGTTTTATTCGGTCACTTCTAGCTATTGTCATTTGCCACAGAAGAATTGTCAATGCGAGTTGGGCAGACACTAGCTGGCCTCATGAATGCCACTCTCGTAAGATTTATTTCCAATGCAAGTCTCATGATTTACTGAACTCTTTTTCACCTGCAGGGAAATGCGTAAGGTTTTTCTTAACACAAGATAAATGCATTATCTGACAGCATGGACACATAACACACAGGGTCGAACTTATTGTAGCCGTATGTATCGTTCCGGCTTCCTCCATTGAATCATGTTGTTAACAGACCAATCTTCAAGATAATCGCCCTAGTGAAATGTGAACTACGCATCGTACAATCCTCCTGTAAGTTTATCCTACCCTGCACTCTCGTTCACAGTTGCTTGATGGTTTCATCAATCATTACAGTGGTAGGATCGATTCTCAGCAATCTATGTAAGTGCCCAGCCGCCATTCTAGGGATCCAACGTTCATCACTGTATTACCAGTACTTGTTCTGGGCATGTGCTTCTTTGCCGGTGGCTTAAAATACTCGGAGCAAGGATTTGGCGCCAGTAAGTCAAGCCCACGTTTTCCTGCCTTCATGTTCATTTATTGATGCCGTCCACAAATAGGCGCTACTCAATTGAACTCTTCCCTGTTGACTATTAGTGTCATAGCCGTACTCTTGCCCGCTGCCTTTCATTTTACCGCAGACTCGCAACTCACCACCGAGCAGGAAGCGAAAGATATTCTCGCCGTCAGCCATGGAGTAAGTGTGATATTATAAGCTTCTTTCCAGTTTTTGACATCATTTTTTTGTAGGTTGCCTTGGTCCTCCTTTTCAGTGGGCGAAATTTTCTCCCCGACAAATCTGTATTCTGATTACTGTTGTATCCAGTCTACGCAGGCTATTTGTGGTTCCAACTATACTCACACAGTTCTCTATATCAAGATGAGGGTAGTGACGTCGCCAAATCTACTATTTATTCGCCTAGATCGCCCAATTTCCTATCCCGGAGCCTGAATAAACAGAAAGATGTGGAGTCCCATGATGCAACATCTGGATTCACAAGCACCTTGGCCACGGAAGGAAGCAAAGAAAAAAACGATGCACCCCCCCAAGAAGGCGAACTAGAGACACCTCAGATGAATGTATGGACGACAATTTGTTTACTTGCTGTCGTCACGGTTGTGAGTTACTTCCCCATACACATAGATTATCTTCATTGATATCTTTATCCAGTTGGTGGCAGTCACTGCCGAATGGCTTGTCACCTCCATCGACGGCTTAACGTCGAGTGGTCATATTAGCAAGGAGTTCGTCGGAGTGATCTTGCTTCCCATTGTCGGCAATGCTGCAGGTTCGTACGCGACATACATCCATTCTCATAACAATACTTACTTTATTTTTAGAACATGCAACTGCCGTGACGGTTTCTGTCAAGGACAAACTTACTCTCAGTTTAGGAGTAGCAGTAGGCTCGAGTATTGTAAGTCTCATCGTTATTTAGTCCTAGAAGGCACTAACGTCGCATTGGGTTTACAGCAAATTGCTCTCTTCGTTGTTCCGTATGGGTCAATATGTCTATATTAAAGAAGCATATGCTAACCGTTTCTTTCCTCAAAGGTTCATTGTCATACTTGCGTGGATATTGGGTAAACCATTGACGCTACTGTTCGATCCATACGAGTCCGTCGCGTTGTTCCTGTCGGGTAATTGGTTCTTTTCTTATCCCTATATAATTATGGCTTACAAATTCTTTGTTCCAGTTCTCACTGTCAATTATGTAGTGCAAGATGGGAAGTCAAATTGGCTGGAAGGCTTCATTCTCATGGGTATGTTTCGTACCCCTATACTCCTATGATCACCTACGAATTTTTGTGACTTAGGTCTATATCTGATTTTGGCAGTCACCTTCTGGTATTACCTTGGTACGTTGGCAAAGCTATTATGGCCCGTTATAGGCATTCTTAACAACTCGGCCTTTTCTAGGTAACCCGATAGACCTATCACAAAAGTGTACATAAACCAAACATGTTTAACTTATATCTACTATACACGCTCTTTATTCTTGAATCTCTCCTTGAAGCTTTTCGCCTTCTCTTTGCCTCTGAAGACCACAAGCACGATACATTATGTAGTACTCTTGGCACTTTATTCATTACCTTAGTCATCCTATCCCAAACGGTACTTACAGAAATCCTCAAAGGACAATAGAGGGACCCATAATTTATTTGGCCTGAACGGTCACAATCGGCATACGAAGCGCCGGAACACTTTAAGTCTTGACTACAACTTTGATTGAGGAGCAGGATCCACTAGGGTGGCTGCTGCTGCTGCTAAAACCACAGAACTCCGCTCTTTCACTTTGGCAGCTAATAGGATGTGTAAAATCAGGATATGGGGGGTCGGTGATTGTTCTGCGACTTACTGAACACAACGTTTTGACCTTCTTTCCACATCTCAGTCACTATGGTTTCCCCTGGATACACAATCCCAGCAAATCTGTACCAGTGGAGTTGATTAAGAAAATAAAATAAACTAGTTGGGTAAAAAGTTCCTTACCGGACTTTGATGTCTTTGTATGGTCCAAATGTTTTGAGGACATGCTTTCCAGCAATTCCCATTGTACATAGACCATGCAAAATAGGTTGGTCGAAACCACCAATGGCGGCAAATTCAGGAAGGATCTACACAGCCATGAATACCCCACTCCGAGATACACGTAGTTCCACTTACATGAAGTGGGTTAAAATCGCCACTCAATCTACCTCCGGACATGAAGGGGGGGGGGACCAACAATTCAGAGGATATAAGTTTACCTACCTGTAGAGAGCAGCTTGTGACGCACTCGTCTGCTCCTCCATGACGGCATCTGGAGCTCGTTGTGGCGGAACGTTGGCAGCAGAAGCGGCACCGCGATCTAATGAATTTGAATAGTTTGACTTTCAGTGACGTTTTTGTCTTTCAATGCAACTCACTCTTTCCAGCACGCCTTCCACCGAAACCCCCTGCTCCACGAATGAAAACGGTCATCTGGTTCTCGAATACGACTGTACCGCTATGTTTGTCCCTTGTTTCGATAATGGTCGTCACCGCTGCGGCTTTGCCTTTATCAAGGACCTCCATAAGGCTGAACTAAATTTCCTGAGTTTCTTTTTTTTTTTTTGGGGGGGGGGGGATTGGTTTGGTAGTTTCGTCAAGTGACCGACTTACCGGACTTCATTAACCAGCTCGCCAGATGTAGGGATCGGTCCTTTGATACTCAAGTACTGCTCTCCATGAAGCAGTTTAGCCTAATAAGTACTCGTCAATAACAAAAACTTCTTGATGCATGGTGCTATCGCATACAGGATTGAAATTCGGCAGCCAGTCCAAAGCAACCCCTGCACTGAACTGAGGAATCACACCAAACGTCGGCAACGCGGAGAATTCATCATCTCCTTCAAACGTCCATTTCAGCTCCTTCTCCGTAGCCCCGATTCCAAGGTTGTACAAGATGACATCTCTCTATAAACATAAGTTTCGAAATTAAACAAGTATGCACTGCGGTCACCTCAGTGTAAGAGTAAGGAACAGGTTCGGTAACAATTTTCTTGACATCTGCGACAAGTTGCGAATCCTCGGGATCCGCAAAAGGGTTGGCGCCTTGGAAGGAGGACATTAACAAGTGTGGGTTTGAAGTCAAATTATTTATCCCTTATGGTACATAGTTCTTGGAATCACATGCCAGTGGGATGTCCAACCTTATCCAACACAGAAATCAATTGGGAAGTGTATTACAGGCCTTGAAATACATAGACAGCGGTTGAATGTAAATGTTGAAGATAAGATAAAGGTTCTAATGTGTAGTTTACAGTTTTGATTTTATCTCGTCACCTTTATTTCCGAAGTTCTCAACGAGCTGTAATATGCAAAGTGTTAGACGTGTCCCACATGGAAGGAGGGAGCGTACCTGTTGAATAGCTTCTTGTGTCGACGCGGGGTGCGTAGCGCGACCATCATCTAGTTGGAAGAAGCTCCTTGAATTTCGAGTTGTGTGTGTACCAGGTAACTACGTACCAAAGGTTGTGATTTTACTCCATTTTTCAAAAACATCTTCGATTGTGTACGGTTTGTTGGTGGGGAAGCCATAACCGCCTGAACGCTGCCAGCGTGTCTGGGCAACCCAACCACACATAACGTCGAACACGGCTCCCGAAGTTGTCTCATTATCTACCCAAGGCATGATTATATAGGAGTTATTTCTGAGGAGTCACAATAAGGCACGGACCTTGACTCGTTAGGTAGCCAACGACAGGAGCGATAAAGTCGGGCTGATATAAGAAACATCCATTGTCAGGAAATGTGCGATCTTGATCTTTAAACAGACCTTGAATGCGTCAACCATCCCTCCAGACCTGCGAAAAAGGTGAAGAGTTGAAATAAACAGTGGGAATGAGAGACCGACCATACAGTGCTACTCATAGCAGTACCAGCAGCTGGCGCGATGGCATTGGCAATGATGTTGTATTTTTGTCCTTCAATAGCAAGCGTTCTTGTTAAACCAATGATCGCAGCCTTTGCTGTCGAGTACTGTAATCCTCTGCTATTATTATCTTTAGGTCCAATTTGAAAGATGTCAGCTTACATTAGCTTGACCGAAGTTTCCATCTACAAAAGAGGGTCAAAGAAGAAGAAACAAGAGGGAGAGTTGACATACGTAAACCAACATGCGAGCTAGTTGTGACTATGCGTCCATATTTCTGTTTTTGGAAGGTAGGCCATACAGCCTTTGCGCACTTGGATCACATCGCATAATCAGGAATTGTAACAACGAGAAAGCGACTAGTTTACCTTGTACGTCCCTCTTTAACTAATGATGAGCAAACATTCAAGACAAAGAAGAAAAAAACAAGGTATACCGGAGATGAACGGCGAGAACGATATCCCATTCCTGTTCCGTCAGACTCTGGAAGGATTTGTCGCGGATGATACCAGCATTTGCAACGAGCACATGGACGCCGCCGAACTTTTCCAGGGCAATTTGAACAATCTTATCACCATCCTCAGCTGAGCAGACGGCAGCGGCAGCCTTTCCTCCAGCTAAGAACATATCCTTAAGAATCTGGCTATCATGGAACAGAAAAGTGCTCACCCTTGAGGACCTCGTCAACAACAATATTAACGCCTTTCTCATTGACATCATTGACGACGATATTGGCACCGAGTTTTGCATACATGTGGGCGTAGGCACGTCCAAGGCCGGCACCAGCGCCAGTAATGATCACGGTCTGCCCATCAAAACGTACGGCAGGAGATGATTGACCGTTGGAAGAAAGTATCTTCGCAGCTTCAAATTTAGCCTGCAATGTAGATTGTCAGACATCAAATAAAGATATTGACTAGAAAATC
>Ga0193742_1000818_pt1 | contig 19814 bp, 19 predicted proteins | sample L2c1metaG_FD_165511 | JGI IMG/M metagenome (GOLD analysis project Ga0193742, IMG submission 165511) | Soil microbial communities from a riparian zone of the East river system, Colorado, United States - L2c1 | ecosystem: Environmental > Terrestrial > Soil > Riparian zone | place: USA: East River... | reverse complement strand
GGGGGGGGGGGGGGGTGGGGGGGGGGGGGGGGGAGGGGGGGGGGAGGCGGGGGGGGGGGGGGGAGGGGGAGCGGGAGCGATGTCGACCTCGTCGACGTCTTCGAACACGTCGTCGGGCACCTCGTGCAGGAAGGGCGCCAGGATGTCGGCGTCGACCTGGGGCTCGACCTCGACCTCGGGCTCGACCGGCGGAGGCGGCGGCGGTGCGACAGGGGGTGCGACCGGCGGGGGCGGCGGTGCGACCGGGGGTGCCAGCGGCGGGGCGAACGGGGCGTGGTCGTCGGGCAGGAACCCCGGCAGCGGCGCCGACGACGGTGGGGGCACGTCGGGCACGGTGACCATCGCGCTGGGCGGTCGGCGCACGTCCATCTGCTGGAACACATCCTCGATCGGCACGTCCTCGTGGCGGGCCGCGACGTCGAGCAGCGCGACCACCACGCTGGTGTCGTCGGTGTCGAGGCGGTGGGGCTGCACCTCCTTGTCGATCCCGGCGATGCGCAGCCAGCCGTCGTCGCCGATCGACATCAGCCGCCCGATCGGCGTGCCGTTCGCCGGCGTGATCACCGCCACCCCGCCGTGCGGCCGGTTCGTCAGGGCGGTGAGCCGCTGCCGCTCGCCCAGGTCGTTGGGCCGCACCGCGCTCACCACCACCAGCGGCTCCGACGCCTCGACGCCCACCCCGGCCGCCCGGGCCTGGGCCGTGGTCTGGCAGCGCAGCGTGCGCAGGGCCGTGTTGATCCGGGTGGAGTGCGCCTCGGCCTCGTCGAGGGCGTCGGCCAGGCGTGGCACCGACGTGACCCACGGCATCTCGGTGAGCTCGCCCTCCATGCCCACCAGCAGGACCCGCGACTGCTCGCTCCACGGGGCGGTCGACGCCGCCACCGCCATCGCCCGGAGCAGCCCGAGCGTCTGGTCCATCGGCCCCGACACCGACACCACCGGGCTCGCCTCCAGCTCCACCAGCACCTCGGTGCCGTCGGCACTGCTGCCCAGGGGGATCAGCGTGGGTGTGGGCATGTCGCGGCGGGCGGCGATGGCGGCCAGCTCCTCGAACGACGCTGCGGTCATCCACGAGCTGAGGTCGAGCGACATGAAGCCCCGCGGCGGCGGTGACGGCGAGTCCAGCACCAGGATCACCGCGTTGCCGCTGGCCTCGACCCAGCGCACCGGCGGCAGCCCGGCGGCGCCCGAGGCGGCGGCGGCGGCCCGCAGCGCCACGTCGAGCAGCCGGGCCCCGTCGACGTCGGCGCCGTAGCGCAGCTCCCGCTCGTCGTGCTGCATGTCGGGCGGGGGCATGGCGGCGATGTGGCCCCGGGCCCGGCGCCGCAGCTGGGCCCGACGTCGCCGCTCGACCATCAGCAGCACGCCGGCCAGGGCGACGCCGCCGTACAGCAGCCCCTTGTGGACGCCGCTGCTCTCCTCCTGGTGGCTGATCGTCTCGGGGGTGGGCGTCGCGGTGGGTCGGGTCGGCTCGCCGGTCCCGCTGTCCGTCGGCGGGACCTCGCCCGCGTCGGCGGGCGGCGGGGTGTCGGCCGGTACCTCGTCCACCGGCGCCTCGTCGGTCGACGGTGGGGAGTCGACCGAGCCGTCGGTCGACGGTGGCGTGTCGCCGCCGCCGGGTTCGGGACCGTCGCCGGTGACCGGCGGGGCGTCGCCCGAGCCGGGGATGCCGCCCATGCCGCCGGACGAGTCGGTCGACGGCGGGGCCTGGTCCTCGGTCGACGGTGGGGTCTCCTCCTCCGACTCCTCGGTGGACGGCGGGGTCTCCTCGTCGGACGGCTCGGTGGGCGGCGGAGACTCGCCCTGCTGCTCGGTGGTCGGTGTCGTCCCGTCAGTCTGCTGCTCGGTGGACGGTGGGGTCTGGTTCTCGGTGGTCGGCGGCGTCTCGGTGCCCGACCCGTCGGCGGGCGGTTCCGGCGCGTCGGAGCCCGAGCCCGCCCCGGGCGGTGCCGGCGGCAGGGGCGGTGCCAGCGGGTCGGCCGGGGTCGCCGGGACCGTGAACATCTGGGCGGGGTAGATGAGGTCGGGGTCCTCGGGCGGCAGCAGCCGGTCGCGGTTGGCCTCGATCAGCTGCTGCCAGTAGGGCACGACCTCGGCGTCGGTCGGCGCCCGGCCCCACTGCTCGGCCAGCTCGGCCTCGGCCAGGTCCCAGAAGTTGTCGCCCTTCATCACCACGAGCTCCCCGTCCGCGACGGGCGGCGCGGTGGGCGGCGGCGGGGTCTGCGCCGGGGGCGGGGTCTGCTGCGGCGGCGCCGGGACGCTGGTGCTCGACGGCGTCGACGTCGAGGGAGCCGACGTCGGCGTCGAGGTCGTCGTCGTCTCCTGCGCCGGCTCCTCGAAGCCGGCCCCGGTGCCCGTGACCGGGATCACCAGCTCCCAGCCCGGCCGCACGGACGCGGACGCGTTGGCCCACGTCTCGCCGTCGGGCTGCACCCGGTGCTGGTTGAGCTCCCAGATCTCCCGCCAGCGCAGGCCGTCGCCCAGGTGCTCCACCGCCAGCGACCACGACGTGTCGCCGCGCTCGACGTTGATCGTGCGGGTGGCCTGCGACGGCGTCGACGTGGACGACGACGGCACCGGCTGCCCCTGGGCGTCGAGATCGATGTGCACGCCCGCCCCGGTGGCCGCCGACGACCACACCGCGCTGGGTGCGGCCACGTCGCCCACGTGGAGCTCCACCGGCGTCGCCGGCGCGGGCGCGGCCATCACCGGCACCGCGGTCGCCGCCATCGACGTGAACGACCCGAAGCTCACCACCACCGACCCGACCAGCCGCCCGGCGAGCCGCTGCACCGGCCCGCCGAAGTTGAGCTCCGACGTGCGCCCCTGCACCTGGGCCCCGACCTCGGCCACGACGCTGCCGGCGAACAGCGCCCAGCTGGCCCACAGCGCCAGCGTCAGCACGGCGAACAGGGCCTCGTCGGTGACGACCGTGGTGGGCAGGTCGACGACCTGCTCCCAGGTGGGGACACCGGTGATGGGCCAGTCGCCGAAGCGCAGCAGTGCCCAGGGGATGCCGCCGAGCAGGCCGCCCAGGACCGCGAGGGCACCGAGCATCTGCAGCAACGCACGTACACGTCTCACGGCGCACCTCCTGGGTCTGTCGTCGGGACGGCCCTCCCGAGGGAACGACGAACGACGGGGCTCGCCCCGTTGCCCCCGCGATGCACCGACCGCCCACCGAAAGCGCGAGGCGCACGCTCGCTCACGGTGACACCTGGATCGCCTCGGCCGTGGCGGTCACGTCGATGTGGAGCGTCGGCACGCCGAGCATCCGCGGGTCGACGTCACCCTGCACGTTCACCGTCACCTCGAGCCCGTTGACGGTCACCGTGCCCTCGTAGCCCTTCTCCTCGACGTAGTCCAGGGCCGCGGCCCGTGCCGCGGCCACGTCGAGGACGACGCGCGATTCCCCCACGGCGGCCCGCTCGTCGATGCGGCTGGCGCCGAAGCGGGCCGCGGCGGCCGCGGTCCCGAAGGCGTCGCTGCGGGCGCGCAACACCCTCCCGGCGTCGAGCGTGAACCCCATCACCGCCACGATGCTCACCGAGATCGCGACCGTCCACACGGCGACGAAGCCCCGGTCGTCCCGGCTCCGCCGCCTCACGGCGCTTCCTCCCGGTACGGGTCGATCACTTCGGTCGACGTGGCCGTCACCTCGAACGTGCCCGGCATCCCCAGGCCGGTGGCCTGCGACATGTCGACGTGGCAGGTGATCGTCACGGTCACGGTCGACGGGTCCTCGGGCGGGTCGTTGAGGACGATGAGGGGTTCCCACACCATCGCCGGGCAGAAGCTGCCGCCCTCGTCGACCATGTCAGCGGCCTGGGCGCGCGCCGCGTCCACGGCGGCGTCGGGGTTGCGGTTGTCACCGATGCTGATCGTGCGCGCCGCGCTGCGCGCCGCAGCCTCGACGTTCTGGGCGCCGTTGTTCGCCTTGCCGATGAACACGACCGCCATGATGAACCCCATGTGGATCGGCAGGAGCGCCACCATCTCCAGAGCGGCCGAGCCCCGATCCCGGCCGCGCCCGTCGCCCTGCCCCGGTCGCCGCCCCCGGCGGATCACTCCACGATCCTCTCGACCGGGCCCGTCAGGACCACCTGGATGTGCTTCTGCAGGCCCGGCACCACCGAGACCGGCTCGGCGTCGATGGTCACGACGACCTCCTCGGCCCCTCGATCGACGTCGACCTGCACGTCCTTGATGCCGCCGGCGATGCCGACGAACTCGTCGGCGGCCGTGCGGCCGTCCTCGGCGGTGGCGTTGTAGGAGCGCGCGGCCTCCAGCGCATGGTGGGCGGTGGCCGTGGCCACCGACCGACCGTGGTACCAGAAGCTGACCTGGATCACCGTGAAGAACAGGGTGAACACGATCGGCATCACCGCGACGCTCGCGGCAATGGCTCCTCGGTCGCCTCGGGCGCGCGCCGACATCTCGTCACCCCTCGCGGACGAGGGACCTACCAGCCGATGTTGATCGACGTGACCTTGCCGACGAGCCACGGCCCCAGGGCGGCGCCCACGAGGATCGCGGCGGCGGCGAGGGCGCCCATCATGGCGGCCTCGTCGGTGATGCCACCGCTGTCGTCGCGGGCGGTACGCCATGCGTGAGCCATGAAGCTCACCCACAACTTCATCGATTCGATCGTTCCCATCTCGTTGCTCTCCTTCTCGGGAGTCCTCTGCCGATTCCCTCTAACTGCCGATCTGGAATGTCGCTGATATCGCCGGGTAGCCGAGGAAGATCAGGAAGCCGATCACCAGCAGCACACCGGGCAGGCTCATCCGCTCGGTCGCTGCTGCTGCCACCTCCTCGGTCTCCGACGTGATGCGCTGCCGGATCGTCTGTGCCTTGGCGGCCACGGTCTCTCGCACCGCGGCCCCCTCCTCGCCGGCCATCCCGACAGTGCTGGCCAGTTCGTCGAGGTCTGTGATGCCCAGGTCGTTGCCGAGCTGGGCGAGTGCGTCCCAGGGCGTGTCGCCGCGCACGTAGCCGGAGCGCAGGGAGCCGCGCAGCATGCTGAACGCCCAGCCCTGACCGGCGGCCGCGGCGGTCTCCATCGCCTGCTCCACGCCCCGGCCCGACGCCAGGTTCATCACCACGACGTCGCACCACGACGAGAGGGCGTGGGAGAAGGCGCGGCGCCGTTCGGCGGCCTCGCTGCGCAGGCTGGTGAAGGGCAGGAGCACCCCGAACGGCACGCCGATGAGCACGATCAGCCCGGGCACGATCGGGGGGAGGGGGTTGCCGGTGGCCGTCGACACGATGCTCAGCCACGGGCCGAGCAGCAGGCCGAAGAACCCGAACGACGCCACGCGGGCGGCGTGCTCCTCGGGCGTGCGGCCGACCATGGGCAGGTCCTGGGCGGCGCTCTCGACGGCGCTCTTCAGCGGGGGGATCGCTTCGAGCAGGTAGTGGCCCACCCGGGTGTCGCGGTCGGCCTCCTCCTCCTGGCTGAGGCGACGGGAGCGCTGCGGGTTGTCGAAGCGGCGCAGGATGTCGCCCAGGGGCTCGGGCGCGGGCCGCAGCCCCACCCAGGCCACCCACAGCCCGGCGCCCAGCAGCAGCCCGGCGAGGATCGCGGCGGTCACGGCTCCGCCACCTTCACGGAGAGGAAGCGCTCGGTCGGGCGGCTGCGGCCGAGTCGGCCCATCGCCATCACGCCCAGCGCCCAGATGACGCACACCACCAGCAGGACGACCTGCCCGACCGCGGAGCGGTAGGGCGACAGGTAGTCCCGCGCCACGACCACGAGCAGGACGACGAACAGCGCCATCACCATCAGCACCGAGCGCATGTCGGCGCGGGGCCGGGCCCGGGCCACCTCGACGCGGCGGTGCATCTGGGCCTCCTCGCGCGCCGTGGTCGCCAGGTCGTCGAGCACCGCCCGGATGTGGCGGCCGCCGGCGCGGGCCGACAGCCGCAGGGCGGTCACCACCAGGTCGCCGATGGGGTGGTCGAGGTCGTCGGCGAGCCCGTCGAGCGCGGTGTCGATCGACTCGTAGGGCAGCCGCCGGGCCAGCCGGATGACGTGGGGCCGGATCAGCACCGGCGCACCGGCCGCGGTGGCCACGAGCACGCCTTCGATGCCGCGGGGCGTGCCGGTGGCGTCGCGCAGCATCTCCGCCCAGGTGGTGAGGGCGTCGGCGATGTCGGCGCTCTGGGTGCGCTGGCGCAGGGCCGGCGACGTGGCGAACCAGACGGCGACGCCCAGCGCGAACCCGGCGACCGGCCAGCGGGTGAGGAGCACGAGCGCCACGGCCGGCGCCACGATCAGCACCACCCGCTGCGGCGAGACCGGGTCGAAGGTGCGGCGCTGCGACCGGGCCTGGCGCTCGACCACCGGGGCCTGCTGCAGGCCCGCCCAGGCCAGCATCAGGCCGCCGACCACCAGCACACCGCAGGCCATCGCGACGCTGGTCACCACGGCCTCCCGGGCAGCGGCGGGCCGTCGCGGTGCAGGTCGGGGTCGTAGCCGTACTCCATCAGCAGGTCGAGCAGGTCGACCGGCATGGGGGCGTTGGGGTTGCGCACGGCGGCCCGGTCGGGGCCGGGCACGAAGATCTCGTTGGTGATGACCTGCTTGTCGGTCACGTCGTAGCCGACCACCTGGCTGACCTCGGAGATCACCCGCTTCCGGTCGGGGGTGAGGTCGATGTAGACGATCAGGTCGAGGGCGAAGGCCGCGGTCTGCAGCACGTCGGAGCGGTCGAACTGCGCGCCGCCGCGGCGGGCGTAGTTGACGAGCTTCTCGAAGGTCTGCCGGGTCGAACGGGCGTGCAGGGTGCAGAGCGTGCCGGCGATGCCGTCCGACGCCGCCTCCAGCATGAACACCACCTCGGGCCCGCGCACCTCGCCCACCACGATGCGGTCGGGGGCGTGCCGCTTCACGGCCCAGGTCAGGTCGGCGAGCGTGATGGCGCCCTGGCCCTCCATGTTGGAGGGGCGCTCCATCAGCTCCAGCACGTGGTCGTGGCGCCGGACGTCCAGCCCGAGCTGCAGCTCGGCCTCCTGCTCCAGCACGACGATGCGCTCGTCGGGCGGGCACTCGTGGAGCAGGGCGCGCATGAGCGTGGTCTTGCCCCGGCCCATGCCGCCGGCGATGAGCATGTTGAGCCGGGCCCGCATCGCCGCGGCGAGCAGGCTGGCCATGCCCTCGTCGTACATCTTCCAGTCGTTGACCAGTGTGTACTGGTCGGCATCGACCAGCGGGTGGCGGCGCACCGACACGTAGGGCCGGGCCGACACCCACGCCACCGCGGCGAGGCGGGAGCCGTCGGACAGCTGCAGGTCGAGCAGCGGCCGGGCCGGCGAGAACTCCTTCTCGATGTTCGACACCCCGGACGTCAGGCCCAGGCGGCCGCCCTTCCGGGCCAGCGACTGGATCTGCTCGATGAGCCGCTCGTCGGACTCGGCCACCGGCGGCACCCGCTGCTCGCGGCCGTCGAGCGTCCGCACCCGCACGTTGTCGCAGCCGATCACGAAGATGTCGGTGACGTCCTTGCGGGCGAGGTAGGTCTCCAGGCCGGGCAGGGTGGAGAAGAGCCCGGCGAGGACCGAGTCGATGACGTGGTCCTCCTCGTCCGGGTTGAGGGTCATCTCGCCGCGGCGCTGGGCGGCGCGCCACTGCCCGTCGAGCTCGCGGCGCAGGATCGACCGGGCCATCTGTGTCCGGTCGAGCTGGTCGAGCGGCGGCAGGTCCTCCTGCTCGCGGCGCGCCTCCTCGTCGCCGATCTCCACGGCGACGATCCGGCGCAACTGGTCGACGAGACGCTCGTTCACGACTACACGACCTCCGGTCCGGTGATGCCGGGGTGACCGGGAGAGCCCGGGGGGCCGGCATAGCCGGGACGGGCGACACCAGGGCCGGGGCCGGAGCCGGGGAGGTGGGCGGGTGGTGCCGAGCCGTTCTGGCCGGCGGTCACCGGCATCGCGATCTCGAACAGGTTGCCCCACACCGCGGCCGCCGAGCGGGCCAGCAGGGTGCGCATCCAGGTGCGGCTCACGCCGTGGGCCCACAGGTTGGTGGCGCCGCGGGGGTCCCAGGCGATCGACCCGGCCAGCGGCAGGTCGAGGTGGTGGGCGACCTCCTCGGGCCGGTAGGGCTTGGCCCCGACCACCAGCGCCGCGGCCGGCCGCTTCGCGACCTCCCGCACCCGGTCGACGATGTGCCGGGTCGCCTCGACGCCGGCGACCGTGGGCCGCACGACCACCACCAGCACGTCGGCACCGAGCACCCGCCGGGCGGTGGTCTGGCTGGGCTCCCAGCGGCCGGCGTCGACGATCACGTCGAGCGCCGCGGTCCGCAGGGCCGGCACCCAGCGCTCGCTGATCGAGCCGATCACCGACTCGGCCACCGCCCCCGAGTTGGGCGCCAGCAGCGTGGCGACGCCGTGGGGCACCATCGTGGCGTTGTCGTCGACGGCCGCCGCCGACGTCGACCGCCGCAGCAGCGTGGCCGCGTCGACCAGCCCCACCACGGCGGGCTGGCCGGTGAGCACGGCGATCGACCCGCCCGAGGGGTCGAGCTCGGCGAGGATGGACCGCCCGCTGGTCGTGGCGACCGCCGCCAGCGCCGCGGCCGCGGTGGTGACCCCGGGCGACCCCTTCGCAGCGACGAGCACGTACGCGGGCATCAGGGCCGTGGCCATGGACGTTCGGCCGTCCACGGCGAGTCAGGGGCGCCGGTCGCAAGGACCGACGTCGAAGGAAGGCAGGCGCCTTTCGAGGCGGAGGACGCAGCGAGCGGCGTCATCTGGCCGTCGTGGTGGGCGCAAACGTTCATGGCCACGGCCCTTTAGTCCTGGCCCGGGACGCCGAGGGTGATGCGGCCGTCGCGGGCGGCGTCGCCCAGGGCGGTCGTGTTGTCGGCGTTGCGGACGATGAACTCGATCTGCCGCTTGCCGTCGTTCTCGTCCTCGTCGCCGACCGAGTAGAGCTCGGCGTCGACCTGGTCGACCGGCGGGTCGCTCTGCTGCTTGGGGATCACGTTGACGGTGATCTGGCGGCCCGGCACCAGGGCGCTGGGGCCGGCCTGCCCCCGGTCGACGACGCCGGTCACGATCGTGAAGCCCGCCGCCGGCGGCGACACGTCGTCGGCGAACAGCTGGGTGCCGGCCAGGAGCGTGCCCTCCCGCAGCTCCACCGCGGCGATGCGGCCCACCAGGTCGTCGGCCTGGCTCGCCTTGACCGTCTCCACCGACGGGTCGGCGGCGACGCGCACCGTGCGCAGGTCCTCGCGCGTCAGCTCCTGGTACATCGACACGTCGTTGGCCAGCGCCAGCACCTCCACCCGCTTGCCGGCCGACACGTAGACGGCGGCGAACACCCAGGCACCCAGCAGCGCCAGGGTGATGCCGGCGGCGAAGCGGCCCCAGCGGCGCCGGGTGGGCAGCCCGCCGGGCGACGTGGACACGGGCGCGGGCGTGCGGCGGCCCAGCCGTCGCGGCGGCGCGATCGTCGGTCGGCCCGCCGGTGGCCGGGCGGGAGTGGGCGCCGCCGGTGCGGGCCCGTACGGATCGCCACCCGGGCCCGGTCCGCCGGGAGGCGGCGGGGGAGGGGGCGGTGGCCTGTCGTCGAGTGAGCTCATCGTGTCCTCTCGCCTACTCGCCTGGCTCGGTCATCACGCCCTGTACCTCGTCCACGATCCGGTCGAAGGTGCCCACGCTCGGATCGGCCGTGAGGGCACCCTCCTGCCCGGGCTCGGACGACCCCCAGTTCACCACCCAACTGATGGTCACGTCACCGGCCCACGCGTCGGGGCGTCCGGCGGCCCCCGTCCGACGCCCGTAGACGTGGGCGCAGGCGCCGTCGACCTCGGCCTGCGCACGGGGGCCGGCGCCGCCCGGGTCGTAGGTCGTGCCGTCGTCGTCGCAGGCCACGGCGGGGGCGTCGGGCTCGCCGGGGTGGAGGGTCACGGTCGGGTCGACGGTGATCCACACGGTGATGCCGGCGAAGGTGGTGCGGTACTCGGTGGCCGGCTGGGGGTTGTCGATCGCCACGAAGGTGGGCACCTCGAGCGTGGAGCGGGTGCCCTCGTCGGGCGCGAGCACCGGTACCGGCGGCAGCAGGAGGCCCTGCACGTGCGCCCAAAGGGGTTCGAGGATGTCGGTCGCCGTCGGCCCGGGCTCGGGGGGATCGTCCCCGCCCCAGCCCTGCTCGTACACCAACCAGTCGAAGTCGACGCCCATCTCGAAGCCGGTGCGCAGGAAGCAAGCGAAGACCCAGTAGGTGGTGGCCCCCTCGGGCTGGGGATCCGTGTCGTACACCCCGGGGGAGTTGTACACCTCCCACTCCTCCAGGGTCATCCACCCCTCGTTCGGGTCGTCGGGCGGCCCGCTGGGACACTCGGGACCGGGGCCGCCGTTGGGCACATCCCCGGGCGCCAGCGTGATGGGCACCACGACCCGGCCGCCGCCACCCCCGGCGTCGGCATCCGGGCACTGGGCCCCGTTCACCTGGTTGGGGCAGTCCTCGCTCTGCGTCGGGGCTGCGGGGGCCGCGGCGGCGGCGCCCGACCACAGGCCGAGCGACGTCGTCGACAGCAGGATCGCCACCAGGGCGGGATGGATGGATCGCGCTCTCATGGTCCCTCGTCTCCCTCGGTGCAGCCCTGGAGGCCGGGGGGCGTCTCCAGCGTGTCGAGCAGCCAGCGGCCGTCGACGCGCACGGCGGTGCCCTGGCCCGGCAGCAGCACGGGTTCGTCGGTGCGGTCGGTCTCGTCGTCGCCCTCGTAGCGGACGTAGCGCTGGACGGTGCAGTGGGCGAAGCGGACCCCGTCGTCGCCCACCTGTTGCACGCCGCCGTCGAGGTAGGTGAAGTTCAGCGGGTGCTCCGACGACGCCGGCTCCAGCCGCACGTCGTCGGCGGCCAGCTGCTCCCAGCCGTCGAGCGAGGCCCGGGCGAAGGCGTTCTCGGCGGAGAACAGGGCGAGGAACCGGTCGTCCACGTCGTCGCCGGGGGAGTCGAGGGCCGCCGGGTCGGCGACGATCTCCTCCACCAGCTCGTCGTAGCTGGCCAGCAGGTCGACGACGTGGGGGTACACCTCGTCGAGGCGCTCCGCCGGCGGATGGGTCTCGCTCGGGGTGTCGGCACCGGCGTCGAGCTCCACGCCCGCCACCTCCCCGTCGTCGCCGTCGCCGCGGGAGTCGTCGTCGGAGCTGCACCCGGCGACGAGCGACAGCGTGACGACCAGCGCCATCCCCGTCTCCGTCACCCTCCGTCCGCTCGCCGCGCTCACTGTCGCACTCCCAATAGCCGAGCCGAGGCCCGCGGCCTCGCCCCACCCCTCGTGCGGCGACACCTCGGGTCCTGGCGTTCCCGTTGTTCTCAGGGTCCCGATGGCGTTAGCGCGGACAGCACCACCGGAAGCATCAACTGTAGTGAACTTACTTGTGGTACGTCTAGTAACAGTCGAAGGACGTTACGAGGTATTTGTACGCCATTCCGAACGGGTTCACACGTCGCCTTACAGGTTCATCACACGTCGGGACAGGTTCGTCACCCGTCGATGACGCTCTGCACCTCCTCCACCTCGCGAGGTAGCGCCGCCGCCAGCGGGATGTCCGCCAGCACGCCCGTCTGGCCGCCGCCCGCGGTCTGCGCCCAGGAGACGGACCAGGTGACGGTCACCTCGCCCTCCCAGGCGGTCGGCCGACCCGCCACACCGGTCCGCAGGCCGTAGACGTGGGCGCAGGCGCCCTCCGCGTCGGCCTGCTCCCGGGGGCTCGGCCCCTCGGGGTCGAAGCGGGTGCCGCCCGGCTCGCAGGCGACGGCCGCGCCGCCGTCGCCGGGGTCGAACGTCAGCGCCGGGGCGGCGGTGAGCGTCACGCAGATCGCGCCGGTCGGGTCGCAGCTCTCCCGGGTGAACCCCTCCTGCCAGTTGCTGACGGACACGAAGGTCGGGACGTCGATCAGTGAGGGGGTCCCCGCGGCGGGGTCGCTCACCAGGGCGGGATCGAGCAGCTCACCGCGGACGTCCGCCAGCAGGTCGCCGGCCACCTCCTGCGGCGACGGGAGCGGCACCTCGCCCGGCTCGAGCCATTGCGGGATGTAGGGCCCGTACTGGGGGTTGCCGTTGATGTACTGGACGCACTGGTACGCCTTGATGTCGGGACTGGCGCCTTCCGGCTTGCCCCAGGGCTCCGACCCCGGGTTCACCTGCTCCCAGGGGTTGCACACCAGGTAGTTGTCCGGGTCGAAGCCGCCGCCGCCCCCGTCGCCGTCGTCGCCCGGTGTGGTGGGCCCCGTGGTGGTGCTGCCGCCTTGGCAGATCGTCACGCTGACCATCTTCCCCGTCACGCGGCTGCGCACGGCCGTCGTCACCGGCGTCTGGCCGGGCGGGCACGCCGCGGACGGTGCGGCCGTGGCCGTGGCCGTGGCCAGCGGCAGGCCCAGCAACAGCACCAGGCCCACGGCGGCGATCGAGAGGCGTCGTCCCTTGCGCATCATGCGTCCTCCGTGTCCGTGCCGTCGGTGCGGCACCCTGTCTCCGTCCCCAGGAGCTCCAGCTCCCGCAGACGCCACTGGCCATCGATGCGGACGGCCACACCCCTGCCCGGTTGGTCGGTGAGTCGAACGTCCTCCACGGGATCGCCCTGCGCGTCGTGCACGCTGTAGTGATGCTCGTCACAGGTCGGGAAAGTGACCTCGTCGTCGGACACGGCCTCGATCTCGCCGTCGAGCCACGAGGCGATCGCCGGCTCGCCCGCCTCGGACGGCTCGACCGTCAGCCCCTCCTCGGCGTTGGCCCGCCAGCCCGCGAGCGTCTGCTCGGCCGCGTCGCTGTCGGGCTCGAAGATGTCGAGGTACTCCTCGACCGTGGGGTTCGACGGGTCCTGCGCCGCCGGCTGGTCGGCGAGGATGTCGTTGACCGTCGTCTCGTACCGGGCCAGCAGGTCCTCGACGTAGGGCTGCACCGCGGCGCCGTCGGATCCGGGCGGCTCCGTGGACGTCGGGTCGAGCTGCACGCCCTCGACCCCGTCGCCCGAGCCGGTGCTGGCGTCGTCGTCCGACCCCGACGAGCACGCGCCGACAGCCAGCAGCGAGACGGCCAGAACAGCTGTGTGTCGCCATGTCACGGCGGTGTGCACAGTCGGCGCTCCTCTCTGTCCGGGCAGGGTGCTGGTTCTGACACAAGAAGTCACCGCTCCCCAATAGCGCTTACGGCCCTCGCGTTTGTCCAGCGAAACACCATCGATTTCACCACCGATTCACCGAGTGAGGGGGTCGGCCCCGTGGCTACAGCGCCAGCTCGACGTCGACGAGCGTCGTGTACCACCCGCTGTCCGTGAAGGCGTCACTGCTCTCCTCGCCCACGTAGATGTCGAGATGCTTCGCCCCGCCGGTGCCCGTCGGGAGCGGCTCGCCGACCAGCCAGCGGGCGTCGGAGATGCGGTCGCACACCTCGTCGGCCACCTCGGTGCCCTCGGCCGCCTGCCCGCAGTCTTCCACCCGGAAGTGGGTGCCGCTCCGGAGCACGTCGGGCTCGGCTCCGACGCTCACGAACGGGCGCAGCACGCCGCCCGCGGCGTCGCGGGGCGCGGTGTCGAGCCAGAACCCCCGTTCGGCCGACCAGTTGAGCACCAGCCCGGCGTGGTCGCCGCTGGTGAGGCGACCGTTGCCCTCCAGCTCCACGGCGTCGACGAAGTCGCCCGGGTAGCGGCCGAGGACGTCGTCGCCCCGCTCGCAGCCGACCGCCTGCCGGCACCCCACCACCCGCCGCGTCGGCCCCTCGTGGTAGCGCTCGACCGGCGTGTAGTACACGGTCAGCTGCCAGCCGGTCTCCGCCGGGTCGGCCCCGTCGCCACCGCCGCAGCCGGCGAGGCTCGCCGCCAGCAGCACCGCTCCGACCACCCACCGCGCCCGCACGACCTTGACGTTAGGGAACGAACCTGCCCCCGCCGTCCCGCGCAGTAGGCGAGGGCAGGTTCGGCTGGGGTCACGCCGCCGCCGTGAGGGTCTGCAGCGTCGTGCGCAGCCGGGTCAGCGCACCGTCGATCCAGGGCAGCGCCAGCGGGTCGGGCGCCCGCAGCGCGGCCCAGCGCTCCTCGTCGCTGCGGCCGTAGAGCAGGCTGGTCGCCGCCCGGAAGCGCAGCGCCTCGGGCGCGTCGCCGAACGCCTCGCCCGGCAGGACGCCCACGCCGTGGTGCTCCATCAGGTGGCGGGCCAGCTCGCCGCCGCTGCTGATCCCCACCCGGGCCAGCACCTCGCGCTGCGTGCCCAGGTCGGGGTACACGTAGAACCCTGCCTGCGGCGCCCGGCAGCTCGCCCCGGCGGCGACGAGCTCCCGGTGCACGGCGGTGGCGACGGTCTGGTGCAGCGCCCGGCTGGCGGCCACGTGGGCGACGACCTCGGCGGGCTCGTCGAACACGTAGGCGGCGACCTCCAGCATTGGCTGGGCCACGCTGGTCCACAGCTCGCTGGCCAGGCCGATCACCTCCTGCTTCACCCGGTCGCCCAGCGCGCTGTCGGGCATGCGGGCGCAGCCGATCCGCCAGCCGCCCAGCGCCATGTTCTTGCTGAGGCCGGTGGTGACGAAGCAGCGCCCGGGGGCGTAGGCCGCCGGGCTGAGGAAGTCGTCGGGCTGGTAGCAGAGGTCGCGGTAGATCTCGTCGGACACGACTGCGAGGTCGTGCTCCTCGGCGACCGCGCACACCCGGGCCAGCAGCTCGGCGCCGGCGACGGTGCTCGTCGGGTTGTCGGGCACGGTGAGCAGCAGGATGCCGGGCGTCCGGCCCTGCCTCCGGGCCCGGCGGAGGGCGTCGTCCAGCAGGTCGGGGTCGGGCACGCCGCCCGACGACTCCGGCGCCGGAACCCGCAGCACCCGCTTGCCGGCCAGGGTGGCCTGGGGCTCGTAGCTGACCCACGAGGGGCCGGGCAGCACGACGTCGCCGGGCAGGCAGGCGATCAGCGCGTAGAGGAGCGGCTTGCTGCCGGGGCCGTACACCAGCTGGTCGCCGTCGGTGGGCAGGCCGCGGCGGGTGAAGTAGCCGGCGGCGGCCCAGCGGGCGGGCGACGAGCCGGCGACGGGGGCGTAGTGGTTGCGCCGCACGGCCCCGGCCAGGCGACGGGCGACCTCGGGCAGCACCGGGAGGCCCGCCTCGCCGAAGCCGAGGTGCAGCACGGACTCGCCCGCGGCGTGCCGGGCCTGGAGCTGCTCGTTGATGGCCAAGGTCGCTGATTGGGAGACCATGCCCGCAACTATGGCATTTTCATTCAGGAATGCAAGTGGAGTTGCAGATAGAGTGGCGGGCATGGGACCGGACAGCTACGAGGCACTCGTCGCGCTGCTGCACGAGCGCCTGCCCGACCTCAGCCGCTCGCACCGGCTGCTCGCCGACCGGGTGCTCGCCGACCCCGAGGGCATCGCCTTCATGACCATCGGCGACCTGGCGGGCGCGGTCGACGTCAACGAGTCGACCGTGGTGCGCTTCGCCACCGGGCTCGGCCTCAAGGGCTACCCGGGGCTCACCCGGCTGTGTCGCGACAAGCTCAGCGAGGAGGCCCAGCTGCTGCGGCGCTTCACCAACGCCGAGCAGCAGCGCCACGCCGGCGACGACCCGCTGGAGCAGGCCGCCGCCTTCGACCAGGCCAACGTCGCCCGCACCCTGGCGCGCATCGATCCCGACACCTGGTCGGCCACGGTCGAGGCGCTGGCGGGGGCGCCGCGGGTGCACGTGCTGGGCCTGCGCAAGGTCCACTCCGTGGCGTTCCTGCTGTCGTACCTGCTGGGGATGGTGCGCGACGACGTCGAGCTGCTCAGCCCCGCCACCGGCACCCTGGTGGAGGGCCTGCGCCGGGTCCGGCCGGGCGACTGCTTCGTCGCCGTCTCCATCCACCGCTACATCCGTGAGACCGTCCAGGGCTTCCGCTGGGCCAGGGACGCCGGTGCCACCACGATCGCGCTGACCGACAACGCCGGCTCCCCGCTGGTGCCCGACGCCGACCACACCTTCTACGTCGACACCGCCGGCGTGGCGGTGCTCCGCTCCCTCACCGGGTTCGTGACGCTGGTCCAGGCGCTGGCCAACGGGGTCGCCGCCGAGCGGGGCGACGCGGCCCGCGCCACCCTCGGCGTCGAGGAGTCCCTGCTCGACGAGTTCGGCGTCTACGAGTAGCTCAGCCGAGCAGGATCGCGACGACCCACCCGACGGCCAGCCCGGGCCCGAACGGGAGGTGCTTGGGCCTGCGGCCGACGAGCCGCAGCACCACGACCGCCAAACCCGTCACGACGAAGGCGCCCCACACGACCAGCAGCAGGCCCTCGGCGCCGGCGACCATCGCGGTCACGGTGGCGGCGGCGAGCCGCACGTCGCCGAAGCCGACGGCCCGGGCCAGCCACAGCACCGTGCACCCGGCCACCAGGAGCGCCGCGAACAGCACCGGTCCGACCAGCAGCTCGCCCCACTCACCGCGGTCGGCGGCGTAGGCGCCCAGCGCGACCAACGACACCGCGGTGGCGGCGTGGGCCAGGAGCGTCGGGACGCGACCCTCCACGACGTCGACCAGGGCGGCGGCCACGATCCCACCGGCGGCGAGGCCGGGCGCCGCGGGCACCGGGCTCGCCGCCTGGGTCAGCGCCGAGGCCGCCCCCGCCAGCAGCCCGCCGAGCCACCACAGCCGCCGCCCCCCGTCGGTGTGCGCCGTCGTCCGCACCCCGATGGCGGCCACCGCCGCCGCGAGCACCGCCACCACGACCGTCATGGCAAATTGCGTCCGAAAACCCGCATGGAGCGGGCCGACCGACGCAATTTGCCGGAGGACGGCACGGTCACGTCACGTCAACCGGGCCGCGAGGCGCTCCAACTCGGCGACCCGGCTGGCCTTCACCAGCACGGCGACGCCCTCCCCGAGTGGGCCGAGGGCGGCGACGGCGGCGTCGAGGTCGTCGCCGTCGACCAGCACGCCGCCGTAGGCCGGGACGCCCACGCTCACCACCTCGATGCCCAGGTCGCGGGCCAGCTCGCCGATGCCGACGTGCTCGGCGTCGCTGGTGGCGCCGATCTCGGCCATCACCCCGAGCACGGCGACCCGGCGGGTGGCCGGCAGGGCGGCCAGGGCCTGCAGGGCGGCGGCCATCGAGGTGGGGTTGGCGTTGTAGGCGTCGTTGACCAGCACCGCCCCCGACGTCAGCCGCACCACCTCCATCCGCCACGGGGAGAGCTCGGCGGCGGCCAGCGCCTCCGGCAGCGCCTCGACGGGGACGTCGCACGCCAGCGCCGCGGCCCCGGCGGCCAGGGCGTTCTCCACCATGTGGACGCCGCGGACGTTCAGCTGCACGTCCGCGGAGCCCCAGGGGGAGCGCAGCGTGAAGCGGGCGCGCAGGTCGTCGTCGACGGTGACGTGGTCGGCGTGGACGTCGCCGCCGGCGCCGAACGTGAGCGCCCGGGCGCGGGTGCGTGCCGCCATCGCCGCCACCCGGGGGTCGGCGGCGTTGAGCACCGCGGTGCCGTGCGCCGGCAGCGCCTCCACCAGCTCGGCCTTGGCGGCGGCCACGTCGTCGATCGTGCCGAAGACCTCGGTGTGCACCGCGGCCACCCTGGTCACCACGCCGACCGTCGGCAGGGCCAGGTCGCACAGCGCCTTGACGTGCCCCCGGTCGCGGGCGCCCATCTCCACCACCAGCGCCTCGGTGCCCTCGGGGGCGTTGAAGAGCGTGAGCGGCACACCCAGCTCGTTGTTGAACGACTTGACGCTGGCCGACGTGCGCCACCGGGCCGCGAGGGCCGCGGCCAGCAGGTCCTTCACCGAGGTCTTGCCGACCGACCCGGTGACCCCGACGACGTGGGCGTCGGCACCGAGGTGGTCGCGGGCGTGGCGGCCCAGGTGCGCCAGGGCGACGGCGGTGTCGTCCACCACCACGGCGCTGCCCCCGACCAGCTCCCGGCTGGTGAGGTAGCCCGCCGCGCCGGCGGCCAGCGCTGCGCCGACGAAGTCGTGCCCGTCGCGCTCGGCCACCACCGGCACGAACAGCTGGCCCGGCGTGATCGACCGGGAGTCGATCGTGGCCCCCGACACCTGCAGGTCGGGCCCGTCGAGACGGCCACCGGTCGCCGCCGCCACGTCGCTCAGCTTCAGGTCCACAGCGCCCGATGATGGCACCTACGCTCACTGGCCATGACCAGCAGCGATCGTGTCCGCCTCGTCGTGCTCTTCGGGGGCCAGTCAGCCGAGCACGAGGTGTCGTGCACGACGGCGGCCCACGTCCTGCAGGCGGCCGACCCCGAGCGCTACGAGCTCGTGCCGATCGGCATCACCCGCGAGGGCACCTGGGTGCAGTCCGACGACGCCGTCGCCGCCCTGGCCCACGGCGTCGCCGAGTTCCCCGGCCGGGTGACGGCCGCCGGGACCGCGGTGGAGCCCCTGCCCACGGTCACCCCGGCGAGCACCGACGACCTGCCCGTCGTGGTCCTGCCGCTGCTGCACGGCCCCCACGGCGAGGACGGCACGGTGCAGGGGATGCTGGAGCTGGCCGGCGTGCCCTACGTGGGCAGCGGGGTGCTGGCGTCGGCCCTGTGCATGGACAAGCTGAAGGCCAAGGAGATCGCCGCCGCCAACGGCATCCCGCAGACCCCCTGGCTGGGCCTGCGCGACACCGAGCTGGCCGACGGGCCCGCCGCGGTCGAGGCCGAGGGCCTGCGCTACCCGCTGTTCGTGAAGCCCGCCAACCTGGGCTCCTCGGTGGGCATCACCAAGGTCGTCACCCCCGGCGCCCTGGCCCCGGCCCTGGCGCTGGCCGCCGAGTACGACGAGTGGCTGGTGGTGGAGCAGGGCGTGGTCGACGGCCGCGAGATCGAGGTGGCGGTGCTGGGCAACGAGGCGCCGCGGGCGTCGCTGCCGGGCGAGATCGTGCCGGGCAACGACTTCTACGACTACGACGACAAGTACGTCGACGGCACCACCGAGCTCCGCATCCCGGCGCCGCTCGGCGACGAGCTCACCGCCGAGGTGCAGCGCCTGGCCGTCGAGTCGTACCTGGCGCTGCGCTGCGACGGGATGGCCCGGGTCGACTTCTTCCACCAGCAGGGCACCGGCTTCCTCCTCAACGAGATCAACACCATCCCCGGCTTCACCCCCATCTCGATGTACCCGAAGATGTGGGAGGCGTCGGGCCTGGCCTACCCCGACCTGATCGACGAGCTGGTGCGCCTGGCCGTCGACCGCCACGACCGCCGCTCCCGCTTCTCCACCAAGCGCTGAACCGAAATCTCGACAGAGATGGCCCTCTGGCCACCGTCTCTGTCGAGATTTCGGTGGGGGAGTCCCCAAGAGTGGAACGTGTTCTAATTTTGTGGTTCGCTGGTAGGCGATGCGCACCGAGATCTGCGACCGCCTCGGGATCGAGTTCCCGATCTTCGCCTTCAGCCACTGCCGCGACGTCGTCGCCGCGGTGACCAACGCCGGAGGCCTGGGCGTCCTCGGCGCCGTCGCCTTCGACGGCGACCAGCTCGAGGTCGAGCTCAAGTGGCTCGACGACCACGTGGGCGACAAGCCCTACGGCGTCGACCTCGTCATCCCCTCCAAGTACGAGGGCATGGACCTCGACGACATGTCGCCCGCCGACCTCGAGGCCGAGCTGCGCAAGCACGTGCCCGACGGCCACCGCGACTTCGCCGCCAAGATCCTCGCCGACCACGGCGTCCCCGAGATGCCGCCCGAGGACGTCCACGACCGCCAGCTCCTCGGCTGGACCAGCGTCACCGCCGGCCCCCAGGTCGAGGTGATCCTCCAGCACGACAAGGCCCGGCTCGTCGCCAACGCCCTGGGCACCCCACCCGCCGAGGTCGTCGCCGAGATCCACCTCGACCTGG
>Ga0193742_1000817_pt1 | contig 19820 bp, 14 predicted proteins | sample L2c1metaG_FD_165511 | JGI IMG/M metagenome (GOLD analysis project Ga0193742, IMG submission 165511) | Soil microbial communities from a riparian zone of the East river system, Colorado, United States - L2c1 | ecosystem: Environmental > Terrestrial > Soil > Riparian zone | place: USA: East River... | reverse complement strand
AAACTATACCTAAAAGTTTGATCACACTTTTAAAAACTGATCTGAATCATTGTGTTGATTGTGTGTTGCATATTGAGTGGATTTTCACAATTTTGGAACGGTTATACTTTCCAGGAAACCCTTACTTTGCATTTTTACAAACTTTACTTAGTGTTGATTGGGTTGTGTGTGTGTGTTGATTGTTAGATCACATATCACATATTTTCTCAGTTGATCCAGAGTAGTCATTTCACCAGGACCCAGCTTGCGACATTTGACTCATTCTTGGCGCCAAAATGTCTTTGAAAATCGATGACACATTTTTTGATATGCTCTCAAGCTGCCTTTTGAAGGATTTCCAAGATGAGGTACCCACATACTTATTTTCATAGTAAACACAGAATTTAATGCTTATTCTGCTAGACATTCTCAATCGACTTCATTTCCAACAATGCTCAGATATTTCTCAACCACAAATGGATCAATGTTCCGAAGTTGAAGGAATTTATCAGACAAAAAGAGCAATCTTCCCATGTTTGGATTGAGGGTAAATCTTGTGAATCTGCCCTCCTTAGCTACATGACCAGGGTCTGACCTTGATATAGAGAGAACAAGGCTCAGTATAAGCCCAGTTGTCAACATGATTGTCAAGAAATCTCCGGTTCCACCAGTAGTCATCAAGGCTGAGCCAAATTTGGATAAAAGGGCCTGTATCATGGCAAAAAACAAGCTTGCATTAACAATGATCCTGAGGTGATCATCATTTCTCTAGATTCAGAATCTGGAAGAAAGCCGAGGGTAAAGAAAGAGGATATTCAAGTAAAATTGGAGGGCTTGAAAACAACCAAAGCCAAAGGGAAGGTGCGCAACCAGGCTATCCCAGCTCCATTGCCTGGGTTGAAGGTGGCATTTGATCATGGGTTGTTCATCCAAGAATCACAAACAGCCTGGACCTATTTGGAAATCACATCATTCCTGATTGAAGACGACCTTCAGGTCATGGCAGAACTCTGGGTAAAGTGAATTGAATATCTCTTGGAGATCCCATACATTTTCCCTATTCCTAAAGTCCCAACTGTATTTATAGTCAATCTACAGGATGAAAAGTCTCTATTTCCCAAATATGAAGGTGACCCAATGCCTCTAAGGCCTGATGTGTTGATCAAAAGCAAGGTGTGTTTGAATTTTCTCCCAGAATTATTGGCTCCAAACGACCATGTGAAATTTTCAGAACCAGGACAGTTGGAAGGGTGGGAGCAGAGGCTCAGATTCAACTGCCCATGTGAATTTTCAATCAGGATATCAATGTATTGTGTGCTGTTGGTCTTGGCTAGTCTGTCAAGGTTGCTATGCTTGCATGGAGGTTGACCCAGAGCTTCTCAAGGTCACCCCTAATGAACTTGATCCAGGACCAAGGAGCAGAATTTTTGCTGAGCAGAAAGCCACCCGAGTCGCTGAATGAAGCAGCACTGCCAGCACTAGGTAGTGTTTCCCTTGGAGAAACCTATTTTTAGACATGTTTTGTAATTTCCAAACAGTTTTTCTGATGGAAACACAAAAGATTTACTTAGCACTTTAAGTTTTTATCAAGGAAACACTTAAAGTGCTCAATAAATTTTTTGTGTTTCTATGAGAAAAACTGTTTGGAAATCACAAAACCTGTCTAAAAATAGGTTAGGGAAACACCACCTGGTGCCAGCAGTGCAGTGTTGAACAACAGGCAGCAATGTGCATCTCCTCCATAATATGATTTTCCTGCGACTACAATTAACACCTTCTCAACCCCAGATTTTTGAATGTTTGTCGGTCCAAATGCTCTGCTGTTGATAAGAATGGGTGCTGTTTTTCAGGTGAACCTCAGATGAAAGAAAAAACTGCTGTAAGTTCCATATTCAGCTGTTAACCTCGAAACTCTGTTAACTCCCATCTAGCAAGAGGCAGGTCGAGTCCATTGATACTGGATCTCATGCAGTGGATGGAGAAAAGACTTTAAGATTGTTCACAAGACACATGCCATCCCTGATGATGTTGACAAACACCTCCTTTCCAAACTTATGAATGATAGCCCACTGGATTCTGAGGACCGACACAAATCCTTGCAGTTTAGTGGTTGCTAGCCACATTGGCCTTAAGCTCAAGCATTGCCATACATTTTTTGGCCCTATCTGAGTTGTATCATTCCAAATTCTTACCGCTGTTGGCATAGCGCATCCGCATATCAAGGATGGAGTCTCATCATCACTGTTAGGGCAACTGCGGACAACTCCGCATCCCCTAACAATCACCATCTTTGATCAAGAATTATCCGTGTCACTCCCGGCTCACAATATTTGTTCCAATTGACCCAATGCTTCAATTTGCCCTTGTGGTCCACCCAGATAATATCCCACATAAACACCCTATTCCCAGAATTGCAAAAGCATCCTTTGAAGTAAAGAGAGCCTATATATGTTGCATCCAAGCAGTGGGCACTAATGGTGCACTTACCATTCAATAGGTCGATTGAGGTGAGATTGAAGTTTGATTTGCATGCTATGGCTGATTACATGGACTCGTATTTATAGCCTTGTCCACAAATATTCTCCTTGGTGGACAAAGGCCTGGCCAATTCAATCCTGCACTATATGATGAGTGGTTGAAGCAAAATATGATACAAGGTGTGAAGGGGAAGATATACCCTGCAGGCCTTGGACATGCTGGTGAGTGCACTTAGCTTCAAGTACATTTTGAAGACAACTTGAATGTTACAGGCCTTAAGGTGTATACAAACTCTACCAGAAGGATTTATCTAAGGAGCCTGCTAATTGATACATCCACTCATTTATAACTACTCCAGATGGTGGCACAATCATATTTACATGTGTCCCATCTCTTTTAGCCCTCATCCATGATGTAACCTCATTTGAGTGCGACTTAACATTTAAAAGAGTCCAGACACTAAATGAGTGGGAGTTGGTCATTTATTACCCACTGGTTCAACGAGGTGTGGCCTGTTCCATTCCTTTATTCAAAAATTAACATCTGTCATGTCTAGCTCTCACAATCACATGTGTATACATTTGACAAGGCCCACAAGACCACTATTGACGCCTGTTTGATGAGCTTCAGTTGCAAACCCTGGCACTGACCGGTAAACCTCTCGGGTTTCAACAGTTCTTGGAGGATGGAAATCTTCTCTGCATGGGTGCTGATATGGAAGCGGCTCAGGTTCTCGGCGCTGGGCAATCTATCCTGCCCACTAACAATGTTGAATACAGTGGCATTGATGTTGCTTCACCAGAGGAACTTCTGCTATACTTTGTGAGGGTTTGCTTGACTCATTCAAAGCAGTAAGTTTATACTGTAACTGATTAATGTACACTAATAATTCCTTGTGTTCTAGCAGCGTCCTTGACTTCAAGTCCCTGGTGTCTGTGCCTGACTATCAATGCATTTTGAACTTCCCCTACATGAAAGATGAAGCTGAGCTTTTAGATTTTACTGCATTCATAAAGTCTCTTGAAGTTAAGAAAATTAATGGTAATGCCTTTCAATGATTCTGAATTGACATGATACTAAACAATAAATATCCAGACTGGTGGAACCACAAAATAAAGAGCAAGTGGATCATCCCTTGCATTCTCAGATTGCAATAAAAGATCCATCTGAAACACTGGGGAACTATGCCAGCAACAACTAACACTGGTGAAGCCCAACATCATTGGATGAACAAATTGACAGGGATTGGCTTATCTCCTATTGATGGCATTGAGTCATACAAGATCCATTCATATCCACCATATTTTTTCTAACTTCTCTGGTTGTTTGACTTTAGTGTGTGCATTGTTGATGAACAGGCTGCCGAGGAGGTAGTGGCCTGCTTAGAGCATGGGGCCCTGAGGAGCTGACATACCAAACTTTTTCACCATCAGGTCTGTGGCTCACAATGCCATAATGCTGTTGCATGAAAGGCACGCGAGGTAGCTGAGATTCAGGCTGGTACTGCCACCATCAATGCCTGCATTGAGGAAGAGAAGGAATTTTGAGGAAAAACAAAAAAATTATCTATGGGAAACCTGAAAGAAACACATAATGTGTTTCTCGGATTTTTCTTTCAGAAACACTTTTTGTGTTTCTGTGGGAAAAATCCTTTGGAAATCACAAAATGTGTCTCTTAATGGGTTTTTCCAGGGGAAACACCACCCAGGGCCAGCAGTATGTTGTGAGTATTGTATCAAAATTTCTTGCAGGTCTTCTAACCACAGAGACCTGCCTGAGAGGGCCACCGCAAAGCATGGCATATACAAGCCCCCTCTTTTTATACCAGGAACCAACCATTCGCAGACGAAGACATACCTCCGAGTCTGTTGCAAACGGTAATAGGGAAGGGCAGGACCCTGGACACCACAATCGGTGTTTGCCGGCTATGGCACCGACACGGGACCCCGCGTTTCATGGGTTATAACTTATAAGAACGATTCCCATAAATGGGACTCGTAAATGGTGTTTCTGTTAATGGTCTTTAGACTTGTGATGCAAATTGGTTAACTATGTCCAAACTTAACTGGTAATTCTGAAAATTTGAACTCTTGTCAGATAATTCAATGGCTTCCTACCTACTTTAATATGTAATTATATTCATAATGCAATGCCTTTTGAGTGAGGGAGGTCATCTCGAACATCCCCTTTATTTTCGGTAGTTTGTCTGCTCTGTTCCGTTCATCTTTTTTCGTGACACCATCAGGACTGCCCTCTCAGTAATTCCCACCTCTCCGCACCATTTTTGGCTCGTCCACATCTCGCTTACGAAGGCCCTGGTCAAGGTCGACCTAAGCTTACTGGCTTCTTAAGATCTTAAGCCTTGCAGCAAAAATCTTATGCACAAATAGTAAACACATTCTTTTACGTTGACTTAGACATATACAGGTCTCGATGACAGTACACAGATGATTCATGAACCCTCCCAAACCGTGCGTCGACTTAACATACCTCCACCTGACGCCCTTAGGGTAGACTTGCAAAGCTTACGGAACTGGGACCTTGACGATGGTCGAAATGCGCTTAGCAAGCTCCGGGTCAACACTTTTGAAGACGAGGACTGAAAGACGGGGGAAGATGTGAGTAGCAAGATAACTGGCAAGCGGAATACAACGCACGCTGGTTGGAAACGATCTCCCGATCCTTGACGAGATTGAGGTGTCCAGAGATGTTATCGACAAAATTAGTACCCCGCTGGTTATCTTTCCACATGTCCCACAACGCACGAGGTTGGACAAAGTCGTCTATGGAATTTTCGCTTCTTAGCAGATCTTCCAATAATATAAAAGCTCGCCTATTTATCTCACCTTGTACAATCGCCGTGAGATCGCGGTAAACAGTGCCATTGAACACTTCGTGCCTCTCGTTATCCCTGATTTGGGAGTCAATAGCACCAGTGGGACCGACAAATGCGAGGGACTGAGATGTGCTCTTGTAGTTGGGGCGGTTGCCCTGGGATAAGAACGAAGCGGCGCCAGCACGTTGGTAGTTGGCAACTTTGAATGTAGACTTAGTTGCATTGCAAGGGATATGGCTATGGTTGACCCCGAGACGGTAACGTTGGGTATCAGGATAGATGAAGAGACGAGCTTGGAGAAGGGGATCAGGAGAAGGCTCGACGTAAGGGATCAAGTTGGACGGCGCGAAGGCCAGCTAGTGTGCCGTCAGTACCACGATGCTAACCAGGAAAACAAACCACAAACCTGCTCAATCTCGTCAAAGTAGTTTTCAGGATTCTTATTCAGGACGAGCTCGCCGACCTGGCGAAGAGGGAATTTCTCGTGTGGCCAGACTTTGGTAACATCAAACGCGATGCCTTTGTAATCATTGCTCATTGCTTGATCGGGCGTCATCGTTTGCTGCATCGGGGTAAGCAACATTGACAGATCCACGGTCTAGAATATGCTCACAATGTAGACAGTCCAACGAGGGAAGTTCTTAGCCACGATGGCTTCGTACAATATCCTCGCACCATAGTCAGGCTCTTCGCCGGCCAGCCTGGTCGCATCCTTGGCAGACAGGTTCTGCGAATCGAAGAAGTTATGTGGAGTTCAAGTTGCCAGAGGGAAGTGCATACCTTGACCTCTGCGACCTTGAGATGGAGCTTGAAATAGACATAGCTGGTGCCAGTGCCTGTCGGTTTCATCTTAGAAAACTTGAAGGTGGTTCCAGTGAAGGCGTGTTGTTGGTGGTACCCATCAGGGGTTCCACGGTCAGAAAAGAGCATCATGATTTGGTGAACGGTCTCCGGGTTTTGGGAGAAAAAATCCTGCAGGAAAGGTTAGAGATCGAACTCGATATTCAAAGTCGAGCAATTACCCAAAACATATCGGGATCTTTCCTGTTAGTCTGAGGGTTTCTCTTGGTAGCGTGGACCAAGTCAGGGTACTTGGCGGGGTCCCTGATGAAGAAGGTAGGAGTGTTGAGAAGGACCCAGTCCAAGTTTCCCTCGTCGGTCTTCAATTTAATAGCGATACCATGGACGTCCCGAACGGTGTCAGCTGAACCAGACTCGCCGGCGACAGTGGAGAACCGGACAGTGGCATCAACCTGGTTGCCGACTTGTTGGAAAAGGTTTTGCGATGTGATGTCCTGCAGATGATGGGCCACTTTGAAGTAACCATAAGCGCCGGCAGCCTTGGCATGGACCTATGTTCTTCGATGTTGGTGTCGAAGAAAAATGCAAATAGGAGTGAAGTAAATGAGAGGTACTAACGAGACGCTCAGGATACGCTCGCGAGCGAGATGCGCGAAATTATCGATGTGGTGGAAGTCTGTTTGCAAGTAGGTGAGCAATCTGATGAATAAATAAGATAGAGAATAATATGACCTTGGAGAAGGAGGGGACCATTGGTGCTTACACGCTGGGCAGCGTGAGGTTGGTTGACGGGGGAACCATAGGAAGTGGTATAGTTGAGGGCCATTGGGGAGATGAGGAGAACGGCAGTAGGATGTGATCTTATATAGTGCGAGTGAAGAAAGTAAGTTCAAAATCCATCGACAAAGGATCTGTGTCGTGACACTTAGATCTGGAGAATGTGTAAAAGTTGTGAGTTAGATTTCCTGATAAACAGATGTGGCGTTAAAGATTGATTCTTGCTATCGTACGTTCTTTAGTGGATACAATTGACCCAGCGATTTCTTGGAGATCCCCGAGAAACCCCATACGCCATTCTTCGACTTCAACGAAACCTCGTTATTCCAGCTGTACGCTGCCAAAAAATATTGGAACCCACTATATTTTGTGCTCAGAATGTTGATTTTGCCGCTAGAAGCCTTGTACTAGGTAGAATTCATGCAGAAATCTGGAATGGAATACCAGGTCTCAGCATGGGGCAAAAATTATGTAATGCTATTGACCGAATCAATCAATAACTGGATAGAAAATTGTACACCCACTATAATAACCGAAGCTGGATGGGCACTCAACAAGTTGCTGTTTCTGTGGAAGCATGCTCAATTCTTTGACAGCTGGGGCGATCAAATACAAACAGACAGTAAGACTCAGTGGCTAAGTAAGGCATTTTATTGGACCTCCTGCTATATTACCTTGGAATGCATCAAGGACCCGATTTCGAGGAATTGGGTGTGAAGGGGATGATGATGATGTCGTATTACTATATTTAGACATGTGTAACTCCAAGTGTATAACGAAAGTGGCTGAACCAACAAAAAAAATCGAACCCAGGTCTTATTTTCGGATCCCTGTACCCCTTGTCCATTGCAGTATTAAAACTTGAAATTCACAATAAAATAAATTCTATTGGCTAACCATTGAGTCCTTTCAGACTATTGGGGAATCGTTCACGATGTCAATAGGAACAACGGAAGTTTAATGAGCCAGAAATCAACAAATGCTTCGTCTGATCACAGGGCCCCGGCTCTTTCAAATCCCCGGGTGCTAATCTTCTGGCTTCTTGCATTAGCCTCATAAATCATAAAAAAAATATGGGATCGCCATCCAATATATCCTTATCGACCTGGGTTAGTCTCTGTATCATATCCTCCACATACAAGAGTCGAATTGGGATCAAGATTTCAGTCCCAAAGGGACATCCCTTCCTTTAAATTTCGTCGTATTTCTAGGCTATTGCTTGTCTTGGACCGCAGTACAGCTTCAGTAGGTTGGAATGCTCTGGGTCCAGCACTCTTTGGAATTAGCGAGAATTAAATGAAACCCCCTTTATCTATGACATTGGGTTATTTGACAAACATGGGCATGATATTGGTCCTGATATGTCCTCAGGATCGACAAGAACCAATGAGATTTTAAAAATTTGAACACCCAAATTAAGTTTAGCGCACTACAATGTCTATCCCCCAAGCCGGAAATGTATTGCCATTAGATGTCGAAATCATATAGATGGATTGCTGCGCCGTAAAGATGATCCAAGGACAATTGGGGTATACATGATGGATGGAAGTGTTGTGCCGGAAGGAATGGAAAGGGTGGAGAAGACACCGCTCACCTCCTAACCGCTCGCATGTTTATAACAGCTTTGGTTCTGCTATTCTGAGTTATAGATAAGCAAAAGGCAGAAAAAAGGAATGATACAATGTAACACAAAGTTCGCTAACATTATAACCTGGAAGAAATGAAAAACATGTAAGAGTACCAAACTGGCTAGCTCTCAGTTAGTTAATTACAACATCACACTTCATTATATGTGGTGGATGAGGGAAAAATACGAGAGAGATGAGATGGTAAAGTAAGGGATATTTTGTTTTTAAATGCTGTTTATTCTCGAGGTCTGGTCTTTTGATGGATTGATCCCCAAATGCGACCGGCGAGCATTATACAAACCTTCTTGGAAGCACATACCTGAGCCCAGCCGCCAACGGGACTAATGGCCGCACAGCTTCTTGGTATCGATAGGCTCGGGAATGCCGCGTGTCTGCGCAGACACCCATCCCATTGCAAGATAATCGAAAGACAATAACTGGACCAATTACGAGAGACGGATAAGTGACCTTTTTGGCGTTTGGATTCCCCAGTTAAGTACGTACAACTATCCCCTGTTTGTACAAATGCAATAAGGCTCAGGGATCAGAACGACCGATTTTAGCCAGAGACATACCGCATCTTTACATCTTCAACATTGAAGTGAATGTGTCAACGGACTCCGGAGACGCCAAGGGCTAATCTCTGCAAAGATACAATTTACTCAGCGACAGCGCGCGACCTGGAGATCTCCGGGAACTTTATCGGCAACTCGGAACCTTCATTCAAGCTGTGAATTTCTTCCGTCTGATCACAGGGCTCCGGCTCTTTCAAGCCCCTGGGTGCTAATCCATATAATATCAGTACTTCCATTCGAGCTGAGGCCGATGAAAGGTTGCATTGTCAGTCGTTTAGAAATTAGAACGGCAGCGGGGAGATAATCTGACCTCGGCGGATATACACAGGTTTCAAAAGTACTATAGCCATTCAATATAGGTCGAATGGAAGCTCCCATTATTGACAGACGCACACAGTGGAAGATGATAATTCAGTTTCATGATAAGTTAGTAGCACATAGTATGCATGTGTCGACAACGGAATAAGAAGAGGTCTCCTTCCACTGTTGAAATATGGGAAAGTTCTCGGAGATCTCACAGGTCACGCATTTTTGTAGCGGTCACACCTCATATTACATGCAACTCCCAAAATCGCAGACATATCGAGTTACCTTCCGTTAATCTCTATATCTTTCACCTAATTTTACATTTCCTTTCGTTTTATTTTTATTTCCATTAATTCATTGCTTCTTCTGTCTTTCTTTCTTAAGACATTAGCTGAGTTGCTTATGTAACGTAGTCAGCGAAAATTTTCGTACTTACTTTAGCCAACTTTCAGCCAACTGTTTCATAGTGAACCCCTTGACAGAATAGGTTAGCTAATATACTGGTATTCAAGTACGTGAGCAATTACAGCTCCAGTATACCGTTGCAGTGACATTGAACCAACACCCTAACTTCTAAGAGAGATTACTAGCCATATATAGTCTATTCCAAGTGATAATTAGTCATGTATACGTACCCTGGCTACAGATAAGTAGTTCACGTTATCAGTCGTCCATCATATTTCAGAATTAGAACCGAAAAAATATCCTACTGATTTTTTTCTGATTTTTCCGGACAAGTTTTTAACACTATCCTCGAAACCCATACTCCCTAATAAATTAATAACCTATGCATACCCTGGAGTGTCCACCAACTTCCAAAGGTGGATGGGTTAAGAAGGAGTCGATTTTATCATCCGATTACCACAGCCTTGCCAATGCCTCATGGCTTCACGTTTAATTCGCTAACTCTATGTAACCACTGTCAAACCAAATTCAATCTGTAGTAAGAGTGACGATTAACCAAGGTAAGTTCGTGAACGACTAAGGAACTTCGGCAGGATAGTGGGTGGGTAAATAATTAAATAAATGAAAAAAAGAAAGAAAAGCAAAAAGAAATAAAGAAGGGGGGAGAAAGAGGAGATGTGACCTGATACGTCGACGTGTCGTATTCACTCTGGCAGTGTAAATGGTAGCCAGGGCTCTGTGGCCGCATAAAGAGACCCTTTTTACAGGATACTCTGAACCTTGGCGGCGCTGCGCGGCCTTTTGGACGGGTGGGAACATGGATACTCGCTTAAGTTAGATAAATGGACGCATCACTCTAGATCAGGCCTAGATTCTTTCATCATGAGAGCCACACCGGGATAGACACTGATAGACAAGAATCGACGCACACTCAGGTACAGCGTTACGAAATGACTGATGTCCCATCAAATTGCATGCCGGGGCTTGCCACCGAGAGAATTTTGACACTCCGAAGTATTTGTCGGTTAGGTGCCTCCAGGGTTTGGGTTCTGCTAGGCTAGGGCCGAGGTGAGAGTTAGGTTAGCGTTAGGGAGATATGATTTTTTTCGCGCGGTAGCGCGCTCTTGAGTGAGGTTAGGGCAGTTAAAACTCCGGCTGCCGGGAGGCAGCCAAAGCATGTTGTCGCATCTCCCATTTGTGGAGTGTCATCTTGTATATCCTCGAGCCACGTATGCATCTCACTACGTATGTTTCTTTTCCCCTTATCCTTTTTTTTTTCAGAGATGTTTTTAAAAAGATCAAATCCGTGTATTGCTCTACGGAGGTACAAAAATACATAGACGGCACAAGCCGTGTCAGACTCACCAAGGGAAGGCTCCCACGAGGCATCTCGCGACCTTCCCCTCAAGCTTGCCCAGGTTGCCCTCAACCTTCTGGCCTTGGGTGCCGTCGACCCAAATAAAGCTGTCGACAGTGCCAGAGATATTGACTGGGTATCTCACGATGTGTTTTTGTGAGAAAAAATCCCTTTGGAAATGACAAAAACAGTGTAACACTATCTCTAATACCAACAATACAGACATGAGTGTAACCTAATCAGTGGTGAGGTTGTTCAAATGTGTCCTCAAGTAGGTTCGAGTCTGAGATGTGCCAATATTATTGAATATAATCCAACTAACCAACCTTCCACGTGATTTAAGCGAATATTTCAGTCATAAAAATGAACTTCTCCTCTTCTCCCTCTAGTTGACTTTTTTCCCTCTTTTTCGACCCGCTATCTGGCCCTTGTATTCGCTTCGAGATTTGTTTCGGAAAAACATGAGGCCACAAGGATCTCAATATCAGCGCTTGCTGGGACCGCATTTGAGTTATTTAGGTAAATAAAACCTGTAATATCATCCTGACTGAATAAAACCTATGGTCGTGGACAGGTCACGGTAGACACGATCTCAGGCGACATTGATGACCGTTCAGCTAAAAAAGATTGACATAGAGACATCGACCTAGCGGCTACCCAATGTCCGCCATTCAAGATTCATCCGTGATCCGTTAATTTGTAGTTAAGTAATAGTTCACCCCGTCGCCAAGTCCTTAGACTGAGATGAAATGATCGAGGTTCATGGGTTTGGCGTGCATGCTGCTGCAGTCAAACGTCCATCAAGGTATTATGTATGTATCGGCTTGGTCATGACTGGCGGGTGGGAGCAGGGGTGATAAAACAAATAAGCATATCCGGCTGCGGTGGCGGTAGGACTTGTATTATGCCTCGATGCGGACAAGCACTCGGTCGGTCGCAATTCAAGGGCCGTGTACGGGGACGGATGAGCATCTCTAGCTGTATGTATGTTGATTGGTGGCGGTGCGGTAAGGAACAAGCCCCAATATACTTCCTACCTTGAGGGCCGACAGGGACTCGATCAATCGCAGGCCAGGATTTAAGTACCCACTCTGGTCTGGATCGACTATTGGTCAGATAATTTCAGCCATAAATTAAGGGGTTTAATGGAATATTATTTGGGACATCGCAAAGGGCGCGTGCCTAAACACATACTGTATTGACCGAAGGACATGCAGAGTCAGCCAGGGTCCGGTCCGTGCAACAGTCGCGAGCGGTGTAAAGCTTCGTAGAATTAATGCCGAAACGACATTGTGACTAGGCCTGGATTCCAAGGACACTGATGCGAGATCGTCTAATGCGATGCTTTTTTACCTATAGAATATTGGGGAAAAAAAGTAAGTAGATTGTAAGTGGTGGTGATATGGAAAGAGACATGAGTTGAAAACGAACTGGGCAAAGAAACAGACATCGAATTATCACATACCATCTACAAACATATTCCGTGTCGCAGAGGGCAGTGTACAGGTGATACCATCAAGCTCTCGCGTAAGCTTTACTTGGCATCCTAACCGACTGGTATCCGTGAGCCCAAATGCCATGTCGAGCATGTCGTTCTCATCATCTTCAGGTTCGGGTAAGAGATTATAGTACTCTTCGGGTAGTATGACGTGACATGTAGAACATGCAACTGATCCTTCACATGCCCCTGAGTATCGGAAGAGAAAGGGGACCATACGTTGTACCAGGATGGATAGGAGGAGAGCACGGAAGAGAAAGGAGACAACGGATTGAAGGGTCAGCAGAACTGCTTCACACGTTTCATAAACGGACTAAAGCAAGCTACGCACCCTCCAGATCAATATCATGCTCATGTGCTATCGATAGAATATCATCGCCTTCGTTAACTTCCACCGTCTTTAATAAGTCCCCATTTGAGTCCTTGAAATGAACCTTGATGCTGAAGGGAGGTCAAAAGTAAGATGGGAAATTTATAACGTTCACATACCCGGTTCCAGTAGGCGGACGAGTGATATGCCCATGTTGTGTAACTAATGAAGAGATCAAATAGGTGAGTGGATCGGTTCTTTGCTCATGCATGAAAGGGTTCAATACACACCGGCAGATGAATGAAGACCACGCACTCTACTATTCGAGAACCAGTCTATCCATGGTGACAGAGGATTTGTGCTCCGTCTCCTTCCCAAGTCAGACCCAGTTGTTCGTGTTCGGGTCGTCCGTAGGCGTCCTGCTGACGCCGTTGATGTATGAAAACATTGCGAAGATGTCGGTGACACCCTACAATTCGGTCTCATAGAGCCTTGTACATGCTCGGAGCAGCGTATCAGGGGTCGTATGAAGGCGTTTATTTGAGTACGAGCCTTGAACATTTTGGTAAAAAAAGGGTATTTTCGGAAGAGGATCCGCCTCACCAAATTATCCACGTGAATATTTGATGACTCATCAATCAGCCGGTGCAGGCATTTACTAATTTACCTAGCACTATGGTGAGTACTTGTAAAGCCCGTAAATGCTTCTCTCAATTTCTACTTAGCCTGCTTTCTACGTGCAATATTGGGAAATTTGCGAGGCAAGGTATGTAGATCGTGCCGCACCATATGCACTTTTCAACCGATATCTGCACGCTTGCCGGCCATCGCGGATTCATGCGTTTCGGTACTCTGTATATAGAGGCAATCTTATGGAACCTCCTTGGATTTCCAAAGACATCGTGCATAACCCTGAGGATCCTTTGACTCCTTCGCCTGGTGATCCATCCGACTGATCAATTCTCTTGCGTGCTAGATTTGTAGCTGTGTCTTCTTTAAAGCGCCGTACATACATTTTACAAAAGGCAATATCCCATAACAGCCTTCAAAATCGTTCGACATCGACTATTTCTCGTGCTCTTTTATTTATCCGAGTCTGATTTCCGACACTATTCAGTTCCTTGAAGCAACTTCCACCAGCTATCACAGGCCCTTGACAACTCTTCTCATGGATAGTTCGACTTTCGCCATATCACGTAGATGGGCGGATTTCCCAGCTTGTCGTCCGCACTTCCGCAGCTCATCACATACGTGGGGAACTTTTTTCCAACTCTTCTTTCCATCCAGGACCAGCGCGCAGTTTCAATAGCTTAAGTCTGATTTACCTTTTCTCTTCTGGTTCTCGTAACATTTCTTGTTTGTACTTTCGTCGAGCGTGCCCATTTATCTGCTCACGTTCTCTGATGGGCTTTGGAATTCTCGCCTGGAGCACAAGGAAAGTGAACCTTGAGGCAATAATCCAACCTTTTCAGTAAAACTGGCGTAGACCGCACGATGTGTTTACCTAAAAGCTTCGGTTCTGTGACGTGTTTTCTAACCGTTGGTATTAGTTAACTCGGCCATGAGTACCTCTTAACCTGAGCACCTTGTATTCCATTCATATAAAATTCGGACTGTTATTAGGTGTTATCCAACGACGGACCTTTCCTCCTTCCCTCTAGATGCGTCTGATATCAGCTTCTCTTAACCTGCTTGCGTTTCTAGCATTAGGAGCGCTGACGGGGTTCTGTTCTTCCCCCTACGTCCTGCACGAAAAGAGGTCTCATGTGCCTTCTGGTTGGTCCCTTCTTCGAAGGCAGAATGCATCCCACATCATTCCGCTACGTTTTGGGTTGAAGCAATCGAACATGGATAAACTCGATGAATTTCTAAATGATGTCTCCCATCCCGATTCGCCTAACTATGGCAAACACTGGAGTCCTGGTCAAGTGGTGAAGACCTTTGCCCCTAGCCAGGAGGCGTTTAAAACCGTTCAAAGTTGGCTCGTCAATGCCGGAATCGATCTCAAAAGATTGGGAGGTTCGCGAACCAAAGCATGGATACAGGTGAACACAACTATAGAAGAAGCTGAACGACTTCTACAGACAGAGTATAATCTCTATATTCATGACGGTGGCGATAAACACGTTGGTATGTTCATTTCACCATCATAATTATATTTACTGTCTTCTCATGGGCTCCAAGCTTGCAATGCCTACCATCTTCCTATACACGTCTCACCCCACATAGAAATAGTTACCCCCTCTATCTACTTCGACACGGTCCTCAAAAAACGCAGTTCCACCTCGCTGCCTGCTAAGAAGATAGGCCTTCCCGGAGTCGGAATCACCCCAAAAACAACTGGGAAGATCAAGACTTTGTTTAGAGGCATACATGATTGTGATAAAATCATTACGCCTCTTTGCTTGAGGGTTCTATATGGCTTTTTTTACCAGCCGTCGGCGCCAGATAGGAATACATTTGGAATTGGTGAGCTGTCTTCTATCAGTAAATCGCAATATGGGATCATTAATGACTTTCTAAATTCTACAGTGGAATACACCCCTCAAGCCTACCTTCAATCCGATCTCGACACGTTCGCAAAGAATTTCTCGTCAGAAATGGTCGGAAAATCTCCAAAGTTGGTTTCAATTGACGGAGGTTCGTCCGCGATGCGAATCATTTTTATTACCTACATGGCATTCATTTCCGATAACGTCGTATCTTCTTAAGGTGTGGCGCAAACCATTCAGGAGGAGTTTGATTACAATGGAGAATCCAATCTCGACTTGCAATATGCCATGAATCTGGTGAACTTGGTAGGTTCAAAACAGGATGTGATTCTCTACCAAGTGGGCGATCTTCCTCAGGGTTTGCATGATTCTCTCTCATCATTTAGTGGCGACGAACTGACGCCAATCATTATTGATAGGGGCATCTTTCAACAACTTTCTTGATGCTTTAGATGGTACCTATTGTAGCTTCGAGCGTGGAGACGATCCAATTCAGGATGCTTCCTACCCAGACAACTATCCCAATGGCTACCACAGTGAGTCGAGCACATGCCTGAATATGCTTTAATCTGACCCTGTATTTCTAAAGATCCTACCGATTGTGGAATCACAAAGCCTGCTAATGTCATTTCGACCTCGTATGGATATAACGAGGCAGATCTTTCACCATTCTATACTTCTCGACAATGTGCTGAGTACAAAGCATATCCGTCGTTTGTCTATAATCAAATGTCGCTCATATAGAGTTTAGATATGCGAAGCTGGGATTGATGGGGGTCACCGTTGTTTTCTCGTCAGGTGATAATGGGGTTGCTGGTGAGTAGAGTTAAAATGAGATTTTCCGCAATATATCTCTTTTTAATTCAAAATCTATAGGAAATGCCGGCGCCTGCCTCAATGCCGATGGTGCGAGATTCCATGGAACGTTCCTGAATTAGTGTAGGTTTCATAAAACCTCATAAAACACAGGGTCGCGATCTGAAGAAGGACTTGGACAGACTTTCAATCCAGGTGAACTGAGTTGTTCGTTTATCAAGTTATGGGTTTATGATTTGTGGCACCGCAGGTTTCCCAGCGACTTGTCCTTATGTAACGTCAGTCGGAGCGACACAAATAAATCCGGGATCGAATGTCACTCAGCCTGAAAGTGCTTGCGAACAAGTCATCTTCAGTGGTGGGGGGTTTAGTAACCACTTTGCTATGCCAGCGTACCAAAAGAAAGCAGTTCACCAATATCTGAAGAAATATAAGCCAAACTATCCTCCCGAACTTTGGAACTCTACTGGCATTGTAAGAGAAAAAACATTTTTCCTCGCCTTCAGATCGAAATTAATAATGGACACGGTGATTAGAGTCGTGGTTATCCAGATCTATCCGCGAATGGGTACGATTTTTTTAAGTATCGAATTATATAGCACTGGTCACTTGGATCTAACCTTACTTTTTCGAAGTGCGAATTATGCCGTTGCTGTGTGTATCACTTTGAGTCTAGAAGATCTCACGGCTGACACCAAATAACATCAGGTAGAAGGTAGCTTTGTTCCAGTATTCGGGACATCTGCCGCTGCTCCAGTGGTAGCATCCATTCTCGCCATGGTAAATGACGCTCGCATTACTGTGGGGAAGAAACCTATCGGGTTCATCAACCCAACCGTATGTTGTTTCTTTCTGTTTCATTTCTTGATATAACTCTTCTTTCTCGTAGATTTACTCGGATATGTTCTATAACGCTTTCCACGATATCACATCTGGAGGTAACGAAGGCTGCGGCGTCAATGGGTTCACAGCCGTTCCGGGATGGGACCCAGTCACAGGTCTCGGTACCCCTTCCTTTCCAAAGCTCCTTGTCAGGTGGTTGTTATTGCCTTGAAAAAATGTGACAAGCGCTCTATCTGCTACCGTTTTATTTCACTTCATATTTACTACGTGATTTCATATTTAAATTCATGGTACCTAGTGTATTCACGATTGATAATTGATAGAAATTCTTTCAACTGACTGAAATGCCAATCTGAAAGCTAGGCGTGGGACGCCGTCGCTTCGTCTCATGGCATACTAAGCGGAGATTTGATTTGAATTCGGGTGCCAAGTTTGATCGATGATCCTCAACTTGAAGGTTATTTTCTGTGTTTCGTATGCGTCCAGCTTTTCCTTATAGAGATCTTTGGAAAGAGACACATGTTCTCATCATTCAAGACTTCTCAGTGGGCTCAAACATGCCGAGCACCTTGACGTCCCAGGAAGCTGATCAGTGTTCCAATACAGCTCGAGTTCTAAATTGACCTCTAGCAAGACGCTTTATATTAAAGGCGCTGAGAGTGCCCTACATCCCCTCTCTCTCTCTCTGGAAATAGCTACTGGAAGACCCAACCTTTACGAAAAAAAATTAAAATAACGGACACAGCCGTCACACCAAAAGCTCGTACATAATGTCTCATTCATTGCTGTAAAGGCTTTCAAAGTTGTGCACGATAAACTCGCATCTAGATCGCGGATCGCGCCTCAGATCCTTCTTCTCAATCGGCATGTCGCGTCAACGGGTGGCGATGGGTGTCTCTATTTTTTTTTTGTTGATGATGATTACCGAAAATGGCTCTTGCAAATCCCTTGTCCAATTGGTTTATAAAGGCTTGCTGACATGTTGGAAAGCGAGCCATATCTCTTCATTATTTGTTTTCCTTCCACGTCTCCTGGCCTAGGGGTTTTTTAAACCATTCTTCCTGTCTACTCAATTCTTGATGTTGTGGTTCCAAATATTTCAGGATGGTCCCGAATATGAAGCACGCAAAAAACGGGGCACGTTCACCCCTCCGAATGTATCCTTGAAACAACTGCACGATGCTGTACCCCGCCATCTCCATGAAAAATCCACTTTTATAAGTCTCGGATATGTTCTGCGTCATATTGCCTTCACTTTCGGTTTTTACTACCTTGCAACGTTCATAAACGTCTCCACGTCAACTTGCCGTGGAGACGACGCCGTGTTCACCATCGCATTACTTTTGAACTATTTCGTTCGTCCTAGTCTTTGGATTCTGTATTGGGGTTGGCAAGGCATCACATTTGCTGGGATTTGGTGCTTAGGTATGTTCGACCCGTGTTCGTTAATTGTCATGATTTATCTTTGCTAAGCTGATGTCAAAGGACATGAAGTATGGCTTGTTTTCTCACCATCCAAGTACCTAAACTAACCTCAGTAATCACAGGCTGGCCACAACGCGCTTTCATCTTATAGGCTCATCAATGACTGTATTGGCATTGTCCTCCATACATTTGTCCTCACTCCCTACTACTCATGGCGGGTCACACACAATACCCATCACGTAGGTCCAAAATTTAACGCATGCCATGAGCCTCACATACATGTCTCCGATAGAAATCGACAAATCACTTGGAACGTGACGAAACCTACATTCCACCCACACGAAACGACTTCAAACTTCCCGACGGGAAAATTGCCGTAAGAATGGACTATACCGAAATACTCGAAGAAACACCCGCTTTTACACTTTTTAAACTGTTTGTCCGTCAGTTTTTGTAAGTACCCTTTCTTTCTTTCTTTCTTTTTTACCTCCCGCGGTCTGTAGGCCGAAACCTAATCGTGGCGAGATTTAGTGGCTTTCAACTCTATCTCCTGTGGGTGGTTATTCTTTGGGAACATTTGAATTCTATCAAAACAAGTTATCGGTATCTTTATTCCAGCCACAACCGAAAAGGCAATCCTAGATATCCAGCGGGGACAAGTGTAAGATTTATGATTTGTGGTGATGATTATGATTTTTTTTGATCTTCGGCTCACTGGCCGCAAATTAGCATTACAGACCATCCTCGTTGCTGTTCAAGGCGAAGCATCGTAAGTATTGCCGCTGCTGATACAATAACCCCCCCATTTTCTCAAGCTGTTCCTATAAGGCAATTCAATTATCATATCAAACCTAAGCATGATATGCATGTTAGCCATGTTGTTGACATACGCCTTAACGAAGGGCTGGTCATCATTGGCCGTTCATTACCTACTCCCATGGCTAGTGCGTATCTCAAAGTCCTCTCTGCTAGAATTCAGTCTAACTTTAGATGGACAGTGTGCCCATAATTGGTGCGTACTTTTTTTCAGCGTCCTGCCACTCAAGTATGTTGAACGGGCACGTCTTCACACTCGAATACAGGATCGTATGTTTTACGTATCTCCAACACAGCGACCCAACGATCCCGTACTACCGAAAGGTACGAGTCCTTTCGTTGACAAGTGGACATCTTATCTTGATAACCACAAAACATTATGATCCAGGATCAATGGACATTTGCTCGTGGTGCCCTTGCAACTGTTGATCGCCCCTTGTTTGGCTGGGTCGGCCGCTTCTTTTTTCATAATGTGGGG
>Ga0193742_1000816_pt1 | contig 19833 bp, 20 predicted proteins | sample L2c1metaG_FD_165511 | JGI IMG/M metagenome (GOLD analysis project Ga0193742, IMG submission 165511) | Soil microbial communities from a riparian zone of the East river system, Colorado, United States - L2c1 | ecosystem: Environmental > Terrestrial > Soil > Riparian zone | place: USA: East River... | reverse complement strand
GCGTGGCTCCCACGCGCCGAACACCACCCGCGCGATCCTGGCGATCACCAGCGCGCCGGCGCACATCGTGCACGGCTCCACGGTGACCGCCAGCGTGCAGCCGGTCAGTCGCCAGCCGTCGCCGCGGCTGCGCGCGGCCGCGCGCAGCGCCAGGATCTCCGCGTGCGCCGTGGGGTCGCCGAGCTCCTCACGCGCGTTGCACGCGGCCGCCAGCTGGGTACCGTCCGGCGCCAGCACCACCGCGCCGATGGGTACGTCGCCGCTGCGCGCCGCGCCACCTGCGGCGGCGATCGCCGCGCGGACCAGGTCCTCGTCGGTCACGTGGCGATGCTGTCCAGGGAGTCCATGACGCGGTCGAACTCGTCGTCGAAGCCGCACCGCTGGGCGATCATCCGCAGCTGCTCGTCCGGGTACAGGTCGACCTCGCCGATGATCACCTGCAGCTCCGCGGCCGGCAGGCCGATGTCGGCCAGGATGTCCAGCGCGCCCTCCGGCCAGATCTCGTCGTCGTCCTCCGGCGCGTCGACCCGCAACTGGTCGAGCGCGTCCGCGGCGATGTCGTAGTCCAGGGCCGCCGCGCCGTCCGACAGCAGCAGCGACACCCCGGTCGGGTTGGGGCGCAGCACCATGAAGAACTGGTCGTCCACGCCGAGCAGACCGACCGCCGCACCCGTCGACCGGAGCTTGCGCAGTTCGGTGGCGGCCTCGTCAACGCCACGCAGCGCGTCGTCCGGCAGTGGCGTGCACCGCCACCTGCCGTCCTCGCGGACGGCGGCGATCGCGAAACCCGGAACCGGCTCCTGCTCGGACATGGTTCACACGGTATTCCCTGTCGCCGCCGGGCAGGTAACCGATAGCCGCTGACTACTCTTCGTCATCGGATCTCACCGACGGTCCATGAGTGCGATCATGACCGGATGAGCACCGCACCCGACCCGCGTCTCGCCGGTCTCCTCGACGCCGCCCGCGCACTGCAGCCACGGACGGTGGCGCTGCGCCGGGCCCTGCACAAGCAGCCAGAGCTGGGGCTGTCGCTGCCCAAGGCGCAGGCGGCCGTGCTGCGCTCGCTGGACGGGCTGGACCTGCACGTCAGCACCGGGCAGTCCTCGACGTCGGTGGTCGCGGTGCTCGACGGCGCGCGGCGCGGCCCGACCGTGCTGCTGCGCGGCGACATGGACGCGTTGGCGCTGACCGAGGACACCGGGCTCGCCTTCGCGTCCGAAGTGGACGGTGTGATGCACGCGTGCGGCCACGACACGCACACCGCCATGCTCGTCTCCGCCGCCCGGCTGCTGAACACCCGGCGGGACGCGCTCGCCGGCAAGGTCGTGTTCATGTTCCAGCCAGGCGAGGAAGGCCACCAGGGCGCGAAGGAGATGCTCGACGAGGGCGTGCTGACCGCTGCCGGCGTGCCCGTCGAGCGGGCGTTCGCGCTGCACATCACGGCGACCGCGCCGTCCGGGGTGGTCAACTGCCGGCGTGGGCCGATCATGGCCAGCGCGGACGCGTTCACCGTGCGGGTCACCGGCCGTGGCGGGCACGCCTCGAGGCCCGACCAGGCGCTCGACCCGGTGCCCGCGGCGGCCGCCATGGTCGGTGCCCTGCAGACGATGGTGACCAGGCGGTTCAGCGTGTTCGACCCGGCCGTGGTGACCATCGGCCGGATCACCGCGGGCACCACGTCCAACGTCATCCCGGAGACCGCCGAGCTGGAGGGCACCCTGCGCACGCACTCCGACGAGGCCCGCGCCCGCGCGCTCGCCGAGATCCCGAAGGTCTGCCAGCACATCGCCGCCGCGCACGGCTGCACCGCCGAGTTCGCCACCACCGTCGGCTACCCGCCGACCGTCAACGACGACGCCGTGGCCGACCGGGTGCTCGACCTGGCCGGCGACGTGCTCGGCGCCCGGCACGCCGCGGTCATGGCCGACCCGCTGATGGCCGCCGAGGACTTCTCCTACGTGCTGCACGAGGTGCCCGGCGCGCTCGCCTTCCTCGGCGCCTGCCCGCCGGACTCCGACCCGGCGGACGCGCCGCCGAACCACTCCAACCGGGTGCACTTCGACGAGTCCGCGTTCGCGCACGGCGTGGCCATGTACGCCGCCTTCGCCCTGGACGCGCTCAGCTAGCGCAAAGCAAGGAGGCACTAGTCGGGAGCGCGACTGGCCAACAGGGAATGATGATCCCTGTGCAGAGCGTGTGCGTGATCGGATTGGGCCTGATCGGCGGGTCGGTGCTGCGGGCAGCGGTGCGGGCCGGCCGCACGGCGTGGGGCGTCACGACGTCCGAGGCGGACGCGACGGCGGCGGCCGACGCCGGCTACCGCGTCGTCGCGGAGCTTGGCGAGGCGCTGGCGCTGGCCCGCGAGAAGGACGCGATCGTGGTGATCGCCGTGCCGTTGCCGGAGGTCGGCGGCGTGGTGCGGACGATCGCGACGGCGGCACCCCGCTGTCTGGTGACCGACGTGGTCAGCGTGAAGGCGCCGGTCGCGGAGACCGTGCGCCGGCACGCGCCGTGGCTGCGGTACGTGGGCGGGCACCCGATGGCCGGCAGCGCCGAGTCCGGCTGGGCGGCCGGCACGGAGACCCTGTTCCACGGCGCGGCCTGGGTGGTCGCTACGGAGCTGGAGACCGAAGCCGCGGCGTGGCGGGCGGTCGTGGCGCTGGCCTTGGACTGCGGCGCCGAGGTCGTGCCGACCACGGCCAGCGCGCACGACGACGCCGTCGCCCGGATCTCCCACCTGCCGCACGTGCTGGCCGCCGTGCTGGCGGCCACCGGCGCGGACGGCGGACCGCTGGCCATGGCGCTGGCCGCCGGGTCGTTCCTGGACGGCACGCGGGTAGCCGGCACCCGGCCGGAGCTGGTGCTCGCGATGTGCGAGGGGAACCGCGCGTCCCTGCTGGACGCGGTGGACGACGCGCTCGGCAAGCTCGGCACCGCGCGTGGCGCACTGGCCTCGACGGGCTCGCTCGGCGCCACCGTCCGCGCCGGACACGCCGGGCACACGGTGCTCACCGACCACCTTGCCGCGCCGCGCACCGACGTCCGCGTGCAGCTGGACGGGCCGGACGCGTTCGACCGGCTGCGCGAGCTCGGGGAGGCCGGAGGCCGGATCACCGGTCTCGACGGAGACGTCGCGGTCGTGCGCGCGCTGACCGTGTCCTAGCGCCGTCCTGGTGCCCTGCGCTGCTAGACGAGGCGGGCCAGGTCGGGGTAGTCGAGGACCAGGCCGTCGGCGTCGACCGTCAGGTCGGCCGTGATGTCCGCGTCGGCGTAGTTGACCACGGCGCCGTTGTCCGTGACGCGCACCGTGCGATAGGTCTGGCGCACCAGGGTGACCGTCAGGTCCGGCAGCGAGACGAACAGCACCGGCAGCTCATGCTCGCCGGCCTCGCGGTGCAGGTCGAGCCGACGGATGGGCAGCGTGTTGAACAGGACCGCGCCCGCGATGTCCACGTCGGCGGCGCCGTCGAACTCGTCGCGTTCCGCGCCCTGCCCGTGGTCGATCAGCCAGACGCCGTCGTCGGTGCGGCCGAGCATGACCTGCCGTTCCTCGTCGGCGGTCGTCGTGCGCAGCAGCACCCGGCCGACTTCACCGGACTTGGTCGCGGTCAGCTCGTAGGACGCGCTGAACGCCTCGGTCCCGTACACCGGGGCGGCGGCCGACACCAGCCGTCCGGACGCACGTAACCGGCCGTCGGAGACCAGCAGCCGAGCCGACTCCAGACTCGCCGCCCGCACTCCCTGCCAGGTCAGCAGCACCGGCTTCCGGGAGTGGGTAGCCGAGTCTGGAGTCGCCTCGCTCACGCCTTTTCTTCGCCTTCCGCTGGACGTTCGTCGGAACCACCCTCGTGGGGGATGTTGTCCTTGACCTTGCCGACGACCTTGTCGACCTGCTCTTCGTGGCCGAACTTGTTCTTGGCGAAGTCGCCGGCCTTCTGCACACCTTGCTCGATCTTGTCACCGTGCTTCTCGGCGAGACCCTGAGCCTTGTTCTTCAACTCATCGAAGTTGATACCCATGATCCACTCCCTTCAACTCCCACGTACCCGGATGCACGAGGTTTCAACCTACCCAGAAAGACCGATGGTGGCCTTTCCCCGGTTGGATCAGGGAAAGGCCACCATCAGTTCAGGTGACGGGGAGCGTCAGACACGCCGCCGCTTGCGCTGGAAGAGCAGCGCACCGACACCGGCGGCCACCAGCACCGCACCGATCAGGATCGGCGTGAAGACCGACGCACCGGTCTCGGCCAGGCCACCCGTGTTCTCCGGGGACGGCGTGGTCGCCGGCGGCTGAGTGGTCGTCTCGGCCGGCGGGGTGGTCGTCGTCGTGGTCGGCGTCGCCGTCCAGGAGGCGGAGCCAGCCGCGGTCACCGTGGTCTTCTCGGCCTGGGCCACGATTAGCGACTGCGTCTTCTTGGTCTTGCCGTCCCGCTCCTGGCCGTACTGGTTGCCGACGAACAGGCGACCGGTGTCCAGGCCAGCGGAGGCGGAGAGCTCGAAGCTGGCGGAGCCCTCGGTGCCCTGCGTGGTGCTCAGGTAGATCTCGGTGCCGTTGGCGATGCCGGACGCGTCGAGGGCGTTGCCGTCCTTGTCCGTGACCGTGACGCCCTCGGGCAGGTCGGCCTTGATCTCGTCGACCGTGCCGGTGGTCGACACGGTGAACGGACCGATCCGGTCACCGGCCACACCGGTCAGCTCGGTCGGGTTGACCTGCAGCGCCGGGCCGGGCTGCTCGCCGATGCCGACGTTGTCCGCGCCGGTCAGGTACTCGTAGAGGGCGACGACGTCACCAGCGGAGTCCTTCGGACCCTTGGGCAGCGGGTTGTCCTTGTTCAGCTTGGTGTTGTCGCTGAAGGACCACACGGCGGCCTGGGTCGCGGCGATGGCTTCCTTCTCGTCGAGCCCGTTGTTGAGCGTGGCGCCGTTGCTGGTGAGCAGTTGGGACAGCTCGTCGGTGCTCTTCACCGGGTAGGCGTAGTGCAGCACCCAGTTGATCTTGTCGCGGTTCGCGTGGAACGGCGAGTCCGGCACCGGGTACTGGTCCCACGGCCGCTCGGTCATCGCGTGCTCGCGGTCGATGTTCGTGTTGATCTCGACGCAGTACATGCCGAGCTTGGTGCCGTCATCGAGCTTGAAGCCGATGAGGCTGGTGCTGATGTTGTCGTGGTTGCCACCCACGTCCACGTTGTAGCCGCCCTCGCCACCGTCGACCTTGCCGGTCGCGGGGTCTGCGCTGGCCGGAATGGCAGCGGTCAACAACGCCATAGACGCACCGACAGCGGCGGCGCCGGCTCTCGCGAGCTTCCGACTTGCCATGACTCTCCTTCGTCCTGTCCCTAAAAAGCGATGACCGGCCCCACTTTGACGACCTGCCCACCGGCTCTCACCTGATTGGGCGACACCAGAGTCGATCGGCGGACGCATGCTACTGAGCGGTGTGACTCCCTCGCTACTCGGGGTGCATGAAGCTGCCTTTGTCACCTGTTTGCGCCGCTCGTACGCATGGCGTTACCGCGGATAGTCGCTACAGCTCGCGCGCGCGAGGGCTATCGTCCGGGTGTGACCGGATGGCAGGGCAACGATCAGGGGGGCTGGAACCAGCAGCCCGGTCCCTACGGACCCGATCCGTACCAGCAGCAGAACGACCCGTACGCCCAGGGCGCCGACTACGGCTTCGGCCCGGACCCGTACGCGACGCCGCAGTACCAGACCGGCACGTTCCAGGCCTACGACCAGCCGCCGCGCAAGCGCTCCAAGGCACCGATGGTGCTCAGCCTGCTGGCGATCGTGCTGATCGTCGGTGCCGTGGTCGCCATCGTGCTGCTCAACCGCAAGACCGACGCGAATCCGGCGGCGGGCGACGACAAGTCCAGCTCCAAGGGCAAGCCCGCCGACCCCACGAGCAAGGACGACCCGCCAACGTCCGCGTCGCAGCCGCCGGCCAAGGAGGGCTGGCAGGTCATCGACAACACGGCCGGCTCCGGCCTGGCCTACGAGGTGCCAACGGACTGGAAGCCGTCGAAGGACAAGCCGGACAGCGGTATCGGCGTGCCTTTCTCCGGCCTTGCCGAGTACGGCACCTTCGACTGCGAGGGCAGCAGCTTCACGCGCAGCTTCGCCGCCAGCGCCAGCGTGCAGGGCAAGGAGGGCGCCGAGCTCGACCTTGCCAAGACCGTGCAGGACTTCGGCAACGCGTTCGCCAAGACCGCGTTCGACGAGACCGCCCAGATCACCCCAGGTCAGCCGACCGAGACGAAGGTCGGCGACGCGCCGGCGCTGGTGCTCACCTCGACGGTGACGCCGGCGGTGACCAAGCCGAACTGCCAACCCACCCAGGCCGAGGTCGGCGTCATCGGCGTCGTGTTGGAGAAGGACGGCAAGCCGGCGGCCATCGCGCTGGTGGTCGTGGTCAACGACCTGACCGGCGGGCCGGCGGACCCGCCACCACTCGCCGCGTCGGTGACCCAGGAGATCCTGGCCTCGGTCAGGGTCGGCTGACCCCGTCGGTCTGGCCGGCGATCCACCGGTCGATCAGCTGGTCGAGCACCGCGAGCGGGAGCGCGCCGCCACCGAGCAGCGTGTCGTGGAACGCGCGCAGGTCGAACGCCGCGCCGAGTCGCTCGGTGGCTTTCGCTCGCTGCCGGACAATCTCCAGCCGGCCCACCATGTACGACAGCGCCTGTCCGGGGTAGGCGATGTAGCGGTTGATCTCGTTGGCGATCTCCAGCGCCGACATCGGGGTGTTCTCCCGCAGGAACGCCATGGCCCGCTCGCGGCTCCAGCCCTTGGCGTGCAGGCCGGTGTCGACCACCAGCCGGCCGGCGCGCATGGAGTCCACGGCGAGCATGCCGAGCCGGTAGGTGTCGCTGGTGTAGAGGCCCATCTCGTCGGCCAGCCGCTCGGTGTAGAGCCCCCAGCCCTCCGCGTAGGCCGTCGGACTGTCGACCCGGCGCAGCAGCGGCAGTTCGGTCAGCTGCTGGGCGATCGAGAGCTGGAAGTGGTGGCCGGGCACCGCCTCGTGGAAGGCCATCACCTCCGACAGGAACCGGTCCCGCTCGGTGGCGCGGTCGGTGTTGGCGAAGTAGATGCCGGGTCGGGTGCCGTCCAGCGACGGCCACAGGTACATCGCCGTCGGCGCGCCGGGTGCGTCCGCCGCCGGCACCGGCTCGACCGCGCAGGGTGTGTCGGCCACCCGGCCGAACCAGTCGGGTGCCGCGGCCTCCGCGCGGGCCACCGCCTCCTTCGCGGAGTCGAGCAGCTCCTCGGCGTCGCGCCAGCGCATCGCCGGGTCGGCGGTCATCCTGGCGAAGATCTCCCGCTGGTCGCTCGTGCCGAAGACCGACTTGCCGAGCTGGGCGTACTCCTCGGTGAGCGCGGCGATGATGTCGAGCCCGGTCTGGTGCAGGTCCGCCGGCGTGCGGTCGGTGGTGGTGTGGATCCGGCACAGCGTGCGGTAGGTCTGCTCGCCGTCGGGCAGCCAGCCGACGCCGGCCCGCTCCGGCGGCCGGCCGTGCTCGACGATCTCGTCGGCCAGCACGTCGCGGTAGGCGGCGAAGGCCGGCCGGACCACGTCGGCGAGCAGCCGCTCCCGCTTGGCGGCGGCCGCCGCGGCCAGCTCCTGGCCGGCAAGTGGGTCGTTCGCCGGGTCGGTGAGGTAGCGGTCGATGTGCTCGATGGCGGCCCGCGTCAGCAGCGCGACCGGGGTCCGGCCGGCGGCCACCCCGGCCCGGTGCCGCTCGGCGACGTCGGCGAGGTAGTCGGGGATCGCGGCGAGCCGGGTCAGGTAGGCGTCGGTCGTCTCCGCGTCGGTGACGGTGGTCTTCGGCAGCAGGGTGAGCAGCTCGGCGGCCGGCGCGATGAACAGGTCGGTCACCGTGTACTCGACCAGCCGGGTGGTCACCTCGTCGGCGACGGCGTGCGCCTTGTGCACCACGATGTCCCTGGTCACCGCGTCCTCTGTGGACAGTGTCGCCGGGTCGAGCGCCGCCGCCCGACTCGCGACGTCCAGCGCGGCGCCGCGCAGCGCGTGCTCGCCGGACTCCGAGTGGTCGGGCAGTCCGGTGAGATGGCTGCGCAGCCCGAGCGTGGTCGGCCACAGCGGGTTGGCGTCAAAGGTCAACTCGAGGAGCTCGTCGGCGAGCTCGGTCACCTGTGTGTCGGTCACCTGTGTGTCGGTCACCCCGCCACGTTACTTGGCCGCGCTGGCCTGGAAGTCGTGCCAGCGCTGCATGAGCTTCGGCAGCTCCACCTTGATGAAGTCGAAGAACTGGCGGGAGGTCTCGAGGCGGCGGCCGGCCTTCGAGTCCCGCCCCACCGCCTCGACACCCTCCGACATCAGCGCGGACCAGGTCTCGAACATCTTCTGCCGGTCGGCGTAGACCATGTACCAGAGGTCGTCGACTACCTCGTAGTGGTCGCGCCGCTCGCCGGGGTCGCGCCCGCGGAAGGCCAGGTTGATCTGGGTCAGGTAGCGCACGGCTCCGGAGATCGCCGCCGGGCTGACCTGTAGCGCGTCGGCCATCTCCGCCGCGGTGAGCTTGCCGTCCTCGGCGGCGAGCAGCGCGCCGAAGACGCGCGCTGGCATCCTCGGCATGCCCGCGTCGACGAGGATCAGCCCGAACCTCTCGACGAACCGGGCTACCTCGTCCGGGTCTCTTGTCGGTGTCTCGGTCACAGGACGCATCATCTCCTCCTGTCTGGCGATCTACATCGAGTTTATACGTTTTCTTAACTTCACAACTTTGTGAAACCACAGTACGGTCCGAGACATGACTACCGCAATATCCGTGTCCGGCCTGGTGAAGACGTTCGGCCAGACACGCGCGCTGGACGGTCTGGACCTGACGGTGCGCACCGGCGAGGTGCACGGGTTCCTTGGACCCAACGGCGCGGGCAAATCGACCACCATCCGCGTTCTGCTCGGTCTGCTTCGCGCGGACTCCGGCGAGACGACGCTGCTCGGCGGCGACCCGTGGGCCGACGCCACCAGCCTGCACCGCAGACTCGCCTACGTGCCCGGCGACGTGTCGCTGTGGCCGAACCTCTCCGGTGGCGAGGTGATCGACCTGCTCGGTCGGCTGCGTGGCGGCCTCGACCAGCAGCGCCGCGCCGAGCTGCTGGAGCGCTTCGACCTCGACCCGACGAAGAAGGGCCGCACCTACTCCAAGGGCAACCGGCAGAAGGTGGCCCTGGTCGCCGCCCTGACCTCGGACGTCGAGCTGCTCATCCTGGACGAGCCGACCTCCGGCCTCGACCCGCTGATGGAGGCCGTCTTCCAGGACTGCATCGCCGAGGAGCGCGACCGCGGCCGCACGGTGCTGCTGTCCAGCCACATCCTCGCCGAGGTCGAGGCCCTCTGCGACCAGGTGAGCATCATCCGGCTGGGCCGCACGGTGGAGACCGGCACGCTGTCGCAGCTGCGCCACCTGACCAGGACGTCGATCACCGCCGAGCTGGCCGGCCCGCCGAACGGCATCGCCGACCACGCGGGCGTGCACGACCTGAAGGTGGATGGGACCACGGTCAAGTTCGACGTGGACACCAAGGAGCTGGACGGCGTGCTGCGCCAGCTCACCTCGGTCGGCGTGCGCAGCCTGACCAGCACGCCGCCGACGCTGGAGGAGTTGTTCCTCCGGCACTACGAGTCAGAGCTGTCGTCCGAGAGCGGCAAGCACACGGCGGCGGTGTCGAAATGACCGCCTCGACCGTGCTGTCCGCGGGTGAGACCGGGACGGCACGCCGGGAACAGGAAGGCGGCCTCGTCGGCACCGGTGCGCTGCTGCGCCTCGCGCTGCGCCGCGACCGGGTCGTCGCCACGGCCTGGATCCTGATCTTCGTGGTGATGGCGGCCGGCTCCGCCGGTGCCGTGGCGGAGCTCTACCCGACCATGGAGTCGCGGGTGCACGGCGCGGCCGGGATCAACAACACCCCGGCGATGGTGGCGCTGTACGGCCGGGTCTACGACCCCACCTCGCTCGGCGCCGTCGGGCTGGTCAAGCTCGTCGCGTTCGGTGCCGCGTTCGTCGCGCTGGTCTGCATGTTCACCGTGGTGCGGCACACCCGCTCCGAGGAGGAGGCCGGCCGGCTGGAGCTGATCGGCGCCACCGTCGTCGGCCGCTACGCCGCGCTGACCGCGGCACTGCTGCTGTCCGTCGGCGCGAGCCTGGTGCTTGGCGTGCTCACCGCGTTCGGCCTGGCCGGTGCGGGGCTGCCCACCAGCGGGGCCTTCGCGTTCGGGCTGTCGTGGGCGTTCGTCGGCATCGCGTTCTCCGCGGTCGGCGCGGTCGCCGCGCAGGTGACCTCCAGCGCGCGGACGGCCATGGGACTCGGCGCGACAGTGCTCGCCGCCGCCTACCTGCTCCGCGCGATCGGCGACTCGACCGGTTCGGACAGCGAGACGTGGCTGTCGTGGGTGTCGCCGATCGGCTGGGGCCAGCAGGTCCGCCCGTTCGCCGGCGACCAGTGGTGGGTGCTGCTCTACCTCTTGGTCTTCGCGGTGCTGGTGTCCTCAGGTGCCTACGCGCTCGTGTCCCGGCGCGACCACGGCGCCGGCCTGCTGGCCGACAAGCCGGGTCCGGCGAATGCCGCGGCGAGTCTGCGTACCCCGTTCGCGCTGGCGTTCCGCTTGCAGCGCAACGGTTTGGTCGGCTGGCTGAGCGGGGTCTGCCTTGGCGGCCTTGTGCTGGGCAGCATGGCATCGCAGGTCGGCAACATGATCGACAGTCCGGAGGCGAGGGACTTCATCGCGAAGCTCGGCGGCCAGGAGGGTCTCACCGACGCGTTCCTGTCCGCGGAGATGGGCATCCTCGCCGTGATCGTGGCCGCCTACGGGATCTCCGCGGCGCTGCGGCTGCGGTCCGAGGAGACCACCGGCCGGGCGGAGCCGCTGCTGGCCACGGAGGTGAGCCGGTTGCGGTACGCGCTGAGCCACGTCCTGATCGCGCTGGTCGGCACGACCGTGCTGATGCTCGGCATGGGGGTGTTCGCCGGCCTCGCGCACGGTCTGGCGGCCGACGACCTGGGTCAGGTCGGCCGGGTGATCGGCGCGGCCGCCGTGCAACTGCCCGCGGTGTGGGTGCTGACCGGGATCACCGTCGCGGTGTTCGGCCTCGCGCCGCGCGCGGTCATGGCCGGCTGGGTGGCGTTGGTGGTGTTCGTGCTGCTCGGCCAGCTCGGGCCGGTGCTCAAGGCGCCGGAGTGGCTGATGGACATCTCGCCGTTCAGCCACACCCCGAAGCTGCCCGGCGGCACCGTCGAGGCGCTGCCACTGGTGGTGCTGACGCTGATCGCCGCGGCGCTCATCGTGGTCGGGCTGACCTCGTTCCGCCGCAGGGACATCGCCAGCTAACCGTCTACAGAGGACCGCCGCGCTCCGTTCACCGGGGCGCGGCGGCCGCGTATTGGCATTGGCTTAACTGCCTGGCTGGATCTGGGTGATCTCGGCGACCTTCCAGTCCTTGCCGGTGCGCTGCAGCCGCAGCCGCTCGCGGAGAACCTTCTCCGTCGCCGCCTTGTCCGGCGTGCTGATTTCCACGTGCATGGCCACCAACACGGTCGCCGTGCCGGCCTTTCCGTCCACTTCGGACACGGCGGAGCTGAGAACCTTGGCTTCAGTCTTGGACTTCGCGTTCTCCAGCGCCTCGGTGTTCTTCTCGCGGCCATTCTTGATCTCATCGAGCAGGCTGCCGGTGGACACCGACTCCCACTCGTCGAAGCCGGCCTCGACGTCGCGATAGTCGAGGGTGTTCAGCGTGGTGGCGCCCTTCCCAGCGGCGTCGAGCACGGCGTCCCGCTCGGCGGCCGCGCGCGCCAGCCGCGAGGTCGGCTGCGCGTCGCCGGACCGGTCGACGCCGCTGGTGAGTACCAGCGCGGTCGCCCCGCCGCCGAGCACCAGCGCGGCCACAACCGCGATCGTCACCCACAACCCGGTGCGCGAGCGCGGCGGGACGGGCGGCGGGGTCTGCGGCGCCACCGGCCATGGCTGTTGGCTCATTACTTCTCCCCGAACGTGTCGACGTCGGACAGCAGCCACTCGCCGTCCACCCGCCGCAGCGAGGTGAGCAACATGCCGCCGGACTCGATCTCCTTGCCGCTGGTCGAGCTGGTGCTCGTCTGGTCGAGGTACACGAGCACCTGCGCGTCGTCCTTCGCGAGGTAGCGCACCGCCGACTCGGCCACCGTGCTGCGCAGCACCGCCTGCCCGCTGATCACCTGCGCCTCGACGGCGCCGAACAGCTCGTCGAGCTGCTCGGTGGCCTTGCCGACGGTCAGCTCGTCCACCCGCTCCTTGAGCTGGTCGATGGTGGTGTAGTCGTAGGAGAACAGCTGCTCGCACAGCTGGTTCGCACGCTTGAGGACCGCGGCCGTCTCGTCCGGTTCGATCACCGCGTGGTTGCCCGGCCCGGTGATGTCCTGTGCTACCGAGGTGGCGGACGCGGCCGGCCCGGCGGCGAACAGTCCGAGCGCCGCGCCCGCGATCAGCCCGCGGCGTACCCACTTTCTCGACATGTCGGCGTGTATATCAGGAATGTCGTGGACCGACCCGTCGTTGTCGGCTACGGGCCAGGCCTGTCGACCAGAGGAGTGAGCGCCGTTGACCACCGAGCCGGGCACGAGCCGCCTACCCGGTGAGGTGTGGGTGCTGGTCGCGGCGAACTTCGTGATCGCGGCCGGCTTCGGCCTGGTCGCTCCGGCGCTGCCGACCTTCGCCCGCGGCTTCGACGTGAGCGTGACGGCGGCGTCGGTCGTGGTCAGCGCGTTCGCCGTGGCCCGGCTGGTGTTCGCGCCGGCGAGCGGGAAGCTGGTGACCGCGTTCGGCGAGCGGTGGGTGTACCTGACCGGCATCTCGATCGTCGCGCTGTCCACCGGCGCGTGCGCGTTCGCGGCGAGCTACTGGCAGCTGCTGGTGTTCCGGTCGGTTGGCGGGTTCGGCTCGACGATGTTCACCGTGTCCGCCATCGCGCTGCTGATCAAGGCGACCCCGCCGAAGCTGCGCGGCCGCGCGTCCGGGCTGTGGGGCACGGGTTTCCTGCTCGGCAACGTCGCCGGCCCGATCCTCGGCGGTGGGCTGCTGACCATCTCGCTGCGCGCGCCGTTCCTGGTGTACGCGGGCCTGCTGATCGTCGCCGTGCTGATCGTCGGGTGGTTCCTGCGCAACTCGTCGCTGGCGGCCGTGGCGACGGGGGAGCAGCCGGCGCCGATCACCGTGCGTCAGGCACTGCGCAACCGCGCCTACGTCGCGACGCTCGGGTCCAGTTTCGCCAACGGCTGGGCGGTGTTCGGGGTGCGCGTCTCCCTGGTGCCGCTGTTCGTCACCGAGGTGCTGAACAAGGACGACGCGTTCGCCGGCACCGCGCTCGCCGTGTTCGCCGCGGGCAACGTGGTGATGCTGCTGATGGCCGGGAAGCTCGCCGACACGGTGGGGCGCAAGCCGATCGTGCTCGCCGGGCTGGTGGTCACCGCCGTCGGCACGATCTGGGTCGGCTTCACCGAGTCGGTGCCGACGTTCCTCGCCGCGACGGTCGTCGCCGGCCTTGGCGCCGGACTGCTCGCGCCGCCGCAGCAGGCGGTCGTCGCGGACGTCATCGGCACGAAGGGCCGGGGCGGTCCGGTGCTCGCCACCTTCCAGATGGCCGCCGACATCGGTGCCGTCGTCGGCCCGATCGTGGCCGGCCTGCTGGTCGACTCGATCTCCTTCGGCGTCGCGTTCGCGGTGTCCGGCGCGTTGTCGTTGGTGGCCGTGCTGGTGTGGCTGCCGGCGCCGGAGACGCTGCCGCGCGATGCGGAGCCGCCCCAGCACCCGACGCCGAGTGAGGCGGTGGCCGTGGAGCTGCCCGCGTGCCCCGAGTCGGTCAGCGAACCGGCTCCGCGCGGTGCAGCACCAGGAAGTCCGCCACGAAGCAGCTGACCGAGCTGTCCGCGGCGCGGCCGGCCCACATCGGGTAGGCCCCGTCGCCCCAGCCGCTGCTCACGGTGATCAGGTTCGCGCCGGACTCCGGCTCGGGGACCTCGTTGACCAGTTCGGTGAGGTTGTCGTAGTGGTCCTCGATGGTGTCCTCATAGGACTCGGCGATCTCCGCGTCGACGAGTGCGACACAGCCGGCGTCGACGGCGAAGCCGAAGAACTCGCCGTCGCCGAGCATCAGCGGGTCGTCGCCGGTGCGTAGCGCCGGCTCCCACGACACCACCGGCGCCTCGGAGATCACGATCTTGCCGGCGGCCACCCTGGTGTCCGGCCGCCCGCCGCCGAAGTGCGCGACGGCGACGGTCACCGGGTACTTGCCGGGTTCGACGGTGTCGACGTAGGGCTCGATCTCGTGCATCCACGGGTTCGGATCGGCCGCGATCAGCCGCCCGCTCGGCAGCCACAGCTCCGGGCCGGGCCGCTGCTCGACCTCGATCAGCCCCTCGTCGTCGGTGAACCGGGCGCCCGGTCGGAACATCTCGTCGAGCCAGCGTGGCCGCAGCGGCTCTGGCGGCCGCCACGGCGCCGCGACCGGCTCGGCCACGGCGGGGTCGGCGGCCGTGGTCAGCGCCACCGGGCCGCCGAGCACCTCCGCCAGCCGGCCAAGCCGGGCCCACTCGCCGAACGCCGGCAGCGGCCGGATCCGCCTGGTGATCCCCAGCGGCATGGCGTCGACCGGCCAGCCGTTGCGCGAGCCGATGCTGCCGTCACCGTCCGTGGTGTGCTCGGCGGTGGCATGCGGGACGGACTCGTCGAACTCGGCGGAATCCTCGGTGTAGCGCCATTCCTCGGCGCTCAGCAGCGCCAGCCGGTCGGTCCGCTCACCGTCGAGGGCCGGCAGCCGGCGCAGGCGCAGCACGCCGTCACGGCGGCCCCGCTCGTCGAGCCGCCACACGGCGACGTGGTGGGCCGCCCAGCACACCTCGAACAGCGCGAGCGGGCGGTCGCCGGTGATCAGCACGGCGTACTGCTCGCCGGCGGCGTCCCGGCCGCGCGCGACCTCCGCCGGCAGCGGTCCGACGACCGATTGGGTGGCCGGATCCCAGCCTTCGCAGTAGACGATCTCACCAGCAGCGGTTCCCTCTGTCACAGCGGAATCCTCGCAGCGTGGCGATTTCGCGTAACTTCCAGGGCATGGCAACCCTCGTTTCCTTCCACGCACACCCCGACGACGAGTCGATCGCCTGCGGCGGCGTCATGCGCAAGGCGGCCGACGAAGGACACCGGGTAGTGCTCGTCGTCGCCACCCGCGGTGAGGTCGGCGAGGTCGAGGACGGCTTCCTCGACGACGGCGAGGAGCTGTGGCAGCGGCGCGTCAAGGAGACCCACGCCGCGGCGGAGATCCTCGGCGCGGTGCGCGTGGAGTTCCTCGGCTACGTCGACTCCGGGATGATGGGCGAGCCGACCAACGACGCGCCAGGCACGTTCTGGACCGCCGACGTCGAAGACGCCGCACAGAAGCTCGCCGCCATCCTCACCGAGGAGAACGCCGACGTGCTCACCTGCTACGACGACCACGGCGGCTACGGCCACCCCGACCACATCCAGGTACACCGGGTCGGCCTGCGGGCCGCGGAGATCGCCGACACCAAGCGCGTGTACCAGGCGACGATGAACCGCGACCAGATGCAGCGCCGCGGTGCGGAACTCGCCGAGCAGCAGGAGATCGAGCAGCCGGAGATGCCTGGTGACTTCGGTACGCCGGAGGCGGAGCTGACCACCGCGGTGGACGTGCAGAAGTACGCGACCGTCAAGCGCGCGGCGATGCGCGCACACGCCAGCCAGATCAGCGACCAGAGTTTCTTCCTCGCCATGCCGGACGAGATATTCGTCCAGGCGTTCGGCACCGAGTGGTTCATCCGGGTCGGCGCCGAGCCGGGCATCCATGAGGACGACCTGTTGGCGGACCTGTGACCGTCGCACTGAACCACGAGCTGACCGGCCCGGCCACCGGCGAGGTGGTGGTGTTCGCCAACTCGATCGGCACGAACCTGCACCTGTGGGACGACCAGGTGGATCCGTTGGCGGCGGCGGGTTTCCGCGTGCTGCGCTACGACCACCGAGGGCTCGGCGGCTCGCCGGCGCCCGCTGGGCCGTACACGCTGGCGGAGCTGGCCGGCGATCTGCTCGCGCTGCTCGACTCGCTGGCGATCACCAGGGTGTCGTTCGTCGGGCTGTCGCTCGGCGGCATGGTCGGCATGTGGCTCGCGCAGCACGCGCCGGAGCGGCTGAACCGGCTGGTGCTGTGCTGCACGTCGGCGGAGCTCGGCCCGCCGCAGCTGTGGGCCGACCGCGCGGCCACCGTTCGGGAGTCCGGATTGGACGGTCAGCTCGGTCCGTCGCTGGACCGCTGGGTGACGGCGGACTTCCAAAGCGCCCAACCGGAACGGACCGCGTGGCTGCGCGAGATGCTGGCCGCGACGCCCGTCGAGGGCTACGCGTCGTGCTGCTCGGCGATCGAGACGATGGCCATCGCGGAGGGCCTCGAGGCGATCACCACGCCGACACTGGTGATCGCCGGCAGCGTGGACCCGGCCACCCCGGTCGAGCACGCGCTGCGCATCACGGCGGAGATCCCGCACTCCCGGCTGGAGATCGTCGAGGGTGCCGCGCACCTCGGCAACGTCGAGCGCCCGGTCGAGTTCACCAACCTGATCCTCAGTCACCTGATGCAGGACCGGTTCGCCACCGGGATGGCCACCCGCCGCGCGGTCCTCGGCGACGAGCACGTGGACCGGGCGATGGCCGCGACGACCGACTTCACCCGCCCGTTCCAGGACTATGTCACCGAGTCCGCGTGGGGTTCGGTGTGGAGCCGGCCGGGACTGGACCGCCGCTCCCGCAGCATCGCGACGCTGGCGGCACTCACCGCGCTGCGCGCGCACGACGAGCTGCCGATGCACGTCCGCGCCGCCGTCCAGAATGGACTCACCAGGGCGGAGATCGCCGAGATCCTGTTGCACACCACCGTCTACGCCGGCGCCCCGGCCGGCAACGCCGCGTTCGCCGTCGCCGCCAGCACCCTGGACGACCTGGCCGACGAGTAGCGCGAGTCCACCATTCCCGACCCCCGAGTTGCGCATTCCGGACCCGCGAGTCCATCACCCGTGACCCGCGAGTCATGCGTTCACGACCCCCGAGATGGACGTTCAGTCGCGGGCGCCGCGGTTGTGCAGGAGTCCTGCGTTGCGGCGCGGTAGTGGTACGCGCACACCTCGCGAAAGCCGGCGCGGTCGTACACCAGGAGCGCGGCCGCGTTGTCCGCCGCCACCTGGAGGTACAGGGACGTGGCGGACCGGTGCGCCGCCCAGTTGGCCAGCGCGGCGAGCACCGCGCCGGCGGCGCCGCGGCCGCGCGCCGCCGGCAGCGTGGCCATCCCGAACACCCCGGCCCAGCCCGAGTCGAGCACCGCGCGGCCCACCGCGACGACCGCCCCGTCGAGCACCACCGAGGCGTAGCCGCTCGGGTGCGTGATCCGGTCGAGCAGCGCGCGCTCGGCGTCGGGGTCGCCGCCGTGCACCGCGTGCCAGGTCGTGAACCACGCGTCGGCCGGCTGCTCGGTCACCCGCACGTCGACGGGGCGGGCGACTCGCTCGATCGGCGCCGTGCGCAACGACATCCGGCCGTCGTAGCGGTAGCCCCGCGCGGCAAGGGCGGTGTCGAGGCCGGCCGGGGAGGCTGGGCTGACCTGGAACCGGGTCGTGGTCCCACGCTCGGCGTAGAACGCCTCAGCGGCCGCGATCCCGCGCGCCAGGTCGCCGTCGCCGTGTGCCAGCACCGTGCCCACCCACCAGGAGCAGCCGGGCGCGTGCCGCAGCCACCACCCGCCGACGTCGGTCACCTCCGCCGCGGGCAGCCCCCGCGCCGCCCGCTCCTGCAGTTCCCGCACGTTCATCGCGGCAGGACCGGTAGCTCAGCCGACTGACCTGGTCTGCGGAGTTGATGCGGGAGATCGCCGCGGCCGCCGAGGCTCAGAGGTAGCCGTCGACCAGGATCACCCGATGGTCGAGCCGGGCGGCGACCTTCGCGACGAACTCCCGCGACAGCGGAGGCCAGGAGTGGAAGGTGAAGCCGAGGTGGCCGAACGCCCACGCCGGGTCCCACGCCCAGTCGTTGATCCCGACGCCGCCGTCGCAGCCGGGGCACGCCGCGGGTGTGGCGTCGCCGTCGTACCAGGCGCCGATGACGGCGGACAGCTCGTCCATCCCCACCAGCGAACCGCAGCACGGGCACTGGACCTCGTCGCTGTGGTTGGCGCCGGGGTGGAAGACCGTCCGCTCGGTGACGACCTCCAGCGCGTCCGGGCCGACCGCGCCGCGCCAGGGCTCGACGAGCGCGTCGTGGTAGCGCTCGCCGGGGGCGTACCGGGTGCCGGCGGCGCCGGGCACGACGATCCCCGACTCGACGAGCCAGGTCGTCGTCGCGGTCGCCAGGTCGCGCGCTTCCCCAGCGGTGGCGTCGACATCGACAATGGACTGGAACCCCGCACCCATGCGGGCGAGCGTAGGGGAGCCAGGACGTGAACTCAGACGTTGTCGTGGTGATCGGGGTGGGCGGCATCGGGCTGGAGATCGCGCACCGGCTCGCCCCCGGCGCCGCGCTGCTGCTCGCCGACTTCACCGAACCGACACTGGACGAGGCCGCGGCACACCTGGCCGACGCGGGCCACGACGTCCGCGCGCACCGGGTCGACGTCGGTGACGCGGCGTCCGTGACGGAGCTGGCCGAGGCGGCCGCGGCGCGCGGACCGGTGCGCCACCTGGTGCACACGGCGGGACTCGCGCCCGGCGCGGCACCGCCGGAGGCCATCCTGCGGGTCAACCTGCTCGGCACCGCGCTCGTGCTCGACGCGTTCGAGCCGGTCATCGCGCCGGGCGGCGCCGGTGTCGTCGTCGCCAGCCTGTCCGGCCACCTGCATCCCGCGCTCTCCGCCGACGAGGAGCGGCAGCTCGCCACCACCCCGACGGGCGACCTGCTCGGCGTGCCGTGCGCGGCGGCCGACCGGCACAACATGGTCACCGCCTACGGACTCAGCAAGCGCGCCAACCAACTGCGGGTCCGCGCGGCCGCCAGGACGTGGGGGCGGCGGGGCGCGCGGCTCAACTCGATCAGCCCCGGCGTGATCGCGAGCCCAATGACCCGACCCGGCCTCGTCGACCCGACCTCGCCGATGCACGCGATGATCGCCAGCACGCCGGCCGGCCGGATCGGCACACCGGGCGACATCGCCGCGGCGGCCGCGTTCCTGCTCGGTCCCGACGCCGCCTTCGTCACCGGCACCGACCTGCTCGTGGACGGCGGCGCCCACGCCGCGACCTGGCTGGGCTCCGAACTGCCGTGAAGGGCACCTTCACGGCAGTTGCCGGCTACAGCATGGTCACCAGCATGTAGACGGTGCCTAGGGCCATCGTCACCTCGCACGCCGACGTGAGCCGCGGTGCGAGCAGCAGCGCCGGCACCTGGGTGGCCGGGCAGGACCGGCGCCACCCGGTGTGGACCAGGCGCACTGTCGCGGCCACCAGGAAGTAGGCGGCCAGCGTCCAGCCGACGAGCACCACGACGGTGTGCGCCTCAGCCGCCGGCATGGCCGCCATCCACGGTGCGGCGGAGTGCGCGCCGTCGTGCGGCATGGCGCCGAGCATCACCAGCATGGCCACCCCGGCCGCTACGTGGTGCAGCGGACTCCCGTGCCAGCCAACGGGTTCCGGAGCCGTCCCGGTGCGCCGGCCGTGCCACCAGGTGGCCGCGAACCACGCGGTGAGGAGCAGGAACACCGTCTGCCAGCCGGCCACTGGCAGCGGCCCGCCGACCGGGGACACCATCGCCGCCATGCCCAGCGCCATCAGCACGTGCGCCATGTCGACG
>Ga0193742_1000815_pt1 | contig 19845 bp, 18 predicted proteins | sample L2c1metaG_FD_165511 | JGI IMG/M metagenome (GOLD analysis project Ga0193742, IMG submission 165511) | Soil microbial communities from a riparian zone of the East river system, Colorado, United States - L2c1 | ecosystem: Environmental > Terrestrial > Soil > Riparian zone | place: USA: East River... | reverse complement strand
GGCGTCTAGCCGGTCGAGGCCGGCCAGTAGGCCGGCATTGCGGGCGCCAGAGGCGATGGCCTCGACCAGGCGCTCGATACGGCTGTCGATGGACTTCGCCTCCTGCTGGGCCTGTGCGTGCGTTGCGACGGCTGCTGCACGTTCGCGCAAACGGCCGAACGCAAAGCAACAGGTGCTCCCCCATCCACTTCTCGCCCTTCGCCGCGTCGAGCGACCCAAGCCCGCGGCGCACCGCATCCTCGCTCACCATCTTCGTCATCCCCAGCAGCGGCGGATTCACCTTGTCGCAGCGCAACGCCGTCAGGTGCGCATAGCGACGGCATCCTCCAAGCACACCCAGCAGCACCGTCCCCATCGGGTCCCACTCGACGTGCACCCGGCCGCCGTACGTATCGGCTATCGCACCGCTCTCGTCTGCTTCTTCTACCCTCGCGGGCTTCACCACTTGGGTGACGCCCTGATCTGTCCTCGATCTGCTATAACCCTGAGAATCCGATCAATTCCGGGCTCAGGGCAATCTCAAACTCTCGTTTTTAGGTTCATTGAAGACGCGATCGAGGACGTGCCTGGCTTTGTCCGGCTGACCCCGCTTCAAGTAGGCGAGCGCCAGCCAGCCCGAGGAGAAGAATATCACACCCCACTCGCTGATCTCCCACGCGCCCGCTAATGCTTTCGTCGTGGTCGCCAAACGATGAGGCTGTCGGTTCGAGAGGCCTTCGCACATAGCGCTCGAAGAGGTGAAGGCGCTGGAACGGGGTCTCGGCGTGGATAATCGCCTTGCCGGATTTATTGTAGCCAAGGCGCTGGGCGCGTCCCGCCATGTTCTTGAGGCCGAAGAAGACCAGCCCGTTCCGGCGGGTGCCGATGATCGCCCGGGCAATCGCCGAGAGCGACTTGTATGGCCTACCCTGCCACTCATAGCCGGCCTGGAGCACCGTCACTGTGTGTTCGATGCCCTGGCAAGCGCGCAGGAGACGAGTGCCGGCAATCGGCTGGTCGCTGCCACGCACCTTCCGGATGGCGATGTTGCCGCCGTCGAGTTGCTCTCCCAGTTGATCGAGCCGGCGGACCGTCTCAGGCTTCAGTCCGCCGTAGGCCAATTCCCGGATCCGGTAGGCTAGTCGGCTCTCGAGGAAGTGCCTGTTGTAGGGCGGGGGCGGCGTATCGGAGAGCGCTTGCCATTGCTCCTTCAGTTTTGGAGTCGACATCGCCATCAGGGCGGCGACGCGGGCCAATACAGTGTCCTGTTGCTTCGTGCCGTTCTCCGTTCGGGGGCGTCGGCATGAGCGCTCTGGTCAGGCAGGAAGTCGACCGAACTGTCTCCACGGTCGGCAGATAGTCGACTGGACTTTCGCGCGTAGCGACGCATGAGGCCGAGGGCCAGGAGCTTGCCCAGTTCGGCGAGGCGTTCTTTGGCTGTCAGCTGGTCTGGGTGGAGAGGGTTCATGGTCAATTGGCGCGACCATGACGTAGAGGGATTGATCAGAAAACCACAATGCACTCGCCAGCGAAGCAGTGCGGTGAAGAAGGAAATTCAGCGTACTTCATCAGTGGCGCTGGGCCATGGTCCCCTCGAGCGTTACGTCGAAGGAGAGGCAGCGGTCGAACAGCGGCGTCTTGCGGTAGAAATGCGCCGCCCTGAAGCGGCGACCAGGAACCTCTTCTTGCCGGTGCTAAGCTGGCCAAACCACAAGAGTGGGCGAAGGATCCTTGCTTCCATCGCCATGGTCCGGTGTCCCAATGACTCCAGCACGCCGTTGATCGGAATGGCGAAACGGGTGCGTCAGCTGCTCGCGCCGCTCCCAGTCTTTTGCAACGAGCGACAACGACCCAACAGAACGCCGGCATCGCGCTGCGGCCAGTTGCCGTGCGTACCGCGACAGTTCCACCCCACTTCGTGAGCGGTCGGCGAAAAGCGTCAAACCTTCGCTGGTCCAACAATGACGTGTTTTAGATGGCGATGACGATTGCCTTCCTCTCCCCTGCTAAGGCACCTTTGAAACTCGCTGAGCGGACTTGGCTCCTTGCAAGGTAGTTGTCATGACATCAGGATGACTTGTCTGAATGACGAGTATGACTCAACCACCCGACGTTAGGCGCTCTATGGGCGTGCCATTGCACCATCAGGTTTCGATCGTGATGCGAGACGGCATTGTGAATGGCCGGTATCAGCCTGGCGAAGCTCTGCCTAGCGAAGGCGAGCTGTGCCAGATGTATTCTGTATCTAGAATCACTGTAAGGCGCGCCATGCAGTCGCTGGCGGAAGAAGGATTGATTGAACGTCGACAAGGGCGTGGCACATTCGTGCGTGCCTTCGAGACTGCCACGCAGATCGCGGTGCCACTGGACCAGATCAAGGGACGATCAGCCGAGATCGGCGCCAGGACAAGGGGGCAACTGATCGACTATGCCTTTGTACAGCCTCCGAATGATGTACGCCAAGCGTTGAAGCTTAAAGCTGGCGATCTTACCTTGCGGATTGTGCGCGTACGCTGGTTGGCTGCGCTCCCAATTCTGCACACTGCCTTGTTTCTGCCAGAGGATGTCGGACAGCGCATTTCAAGAGAAGCTCTGGAGAAGACGCCTTTTCTACGCCTAATGAAGCGCGCGGCTGGGCAAACCTATCATCACGGGGCGATGGTCATTGGTGCAGCTCTGGCCGACCCGTTGCTCGCTCAGCGGTTGAAAGTTGCCGTCGGGTCCCCGTTGCTTGAGATCAAGAGAACCGGCTTCAACGAGTCTGGCAGACCAATAGAGCATCAAACCGGACACGCGTCGCCGGATCGGCACAAGGTACGATTGACTTTCGGCGCTAATGATCCGGAGGTCGAATCAATGCTGTAGGCTTAACTGACGATACGGGGAGAAATATGCATAAAGACCGCCAGGCCGCACATCGAGTCGTCCCCCGCTCCCTGGGGAGATGCTACCGATGGATGCGAAACCACCGGCATGGATCACTAGTGTTTAATCTCGAGTTGTTCCAGTGAGCTAGCTTAACATTTGCCAATAGTACGGAGTCAGTCATGGACAAGAGCGACATTCTAATACGCGGCGGAACTGTTGCCGACGGTACCGGAGGCCCCCTGCGGGACGTTGATGTTGCGTTGAGACAGGGCCGGATCGTCGCCATTGGCAAGAATCTCGGTTCAGCGAAGGAAGAAATCGACGCTCGCGGTAAGCTGGTAACCCCGGGCTTTGTCGACATCCACACGCATTATGATGGGCAGGCTGTTTGGGACAGCCGCTTGCAGCCTTCAAGTTGGCACGGCGTCACTACAGCAGTCATGGGCAATTGCGGTGTCGGCTTTGCACCGGTGCGCAAAGCCGACCGTGAACGCCTGATCGAGTTGATGGAAGGCGTGGAAGACATACCAGGTGCGGCTTTGCACGAGGGCCTCAGCTGGGATTGGGAATCGTTCGGTGAATACCTCGACGCGCTGGATGCTGGGTCCCGCGACATCGACATTTGCGCGCAGTTGCCTCACGGGGCCCTTCGCGTTTTCGTCATGGGGGAACGAGGGGCGAATCTAGAGGCAGCAACTGAAGCTGACCTAGGGGAGATGCGGCGCCTGGCGAAGGAGGCTGCAAACGCTGGCGCAATAGGCTTCTCCACGTCGCGGACATTGAATCACCGGACAGTCAAAGGCGATCCGACACCATCTCTGCGTGCAACCGAAGCCGAGCTGATCGCGATTGCCAACGGCCTCAAAGATGCGGGCGCCGGTGTTCTGGAATTCATCTCGGATTGGGATACTCCTGACTTGGAGACGGAGTTTGGCATGGTCCGGCGTCTGGTTGCCGAGTCGGGAAGACCATTGTCGTTCTCCCTGGGGCAGCGGCACAGCGAGCCCGACAATTGGCGCAAGCTGCTCCATTTGACCGATAAGGCTGTATCCGACGGCCTGAACATCCGGGCCCAGGTGGCGCCGCGACCGGTCGGCGTTCTCCTCGGCTTACAGGGTAGCCGAAATCCTTTCTCGACGCTGGCTGCCTACAAGCAGATCGCCGAAAAGCCATTCGAAGAGCGAGTGGCCATTATGCGCCAACAGGAGTTCCGGGCTCGACTGCTTGATGAAGCCAAGGAACTACCAGAAGGCCCAGCGGCTCACCGTCGGCTTGCTGCTTTCGATCGCATGTTCGCTCTGGGCGATCCGCCGGATTATGAACCGCCTCTCTCCGATTCGATTGCTGCGTGCGCGTCGCGTGCCGGCCGCAGCGCTGCCGAGCTGGCTTACGATATTCTGTTAGAGCAGGACGGACGCAGCTTTATCCTCGCTCCATTCGCAAATTATGCACATGGCAATCTGGATGTTTGCCGCGAGATGCTCGACAGCCCCCACACACTCGTTGGTCTTGGTGATGGCGGCGCGCATGTCAGCATCATTTCCGACGCGAGCTTCAGCACATACCTACTAGCGCACTGGGGGCGTGACCGCCCTGTGGGCCGCTTCCCAATCGAACGTCTGGTACGCAAGCATACCATGGATAACGCACGGGCCGTCGGACTCCTCGACAGAGCCGTTCTTGCACCGGGATACAAGGCCGATGTGAACGTCATCGACTTCGAACGGCTGCGCGTCGAGCGCCCATACATGAAGGCCGACTTGCCCGCTGGTGGGAACCGACTGCTTCAGCCTGCGAGCGGTTATACGGCGACCATCGTTTCCGGTCGCGTGACCTACCGCGAGGGCGAGGCAACAGAGGAGCTGCCTGGCCGGCTGGTGCGAGGCCCTCAGGCAACTCCGCTGGCGAGATAGAAATGCGACGGGGCAATCGTCCCTCATGGCGGTTGCCCTGATCGGGTCTTCGTATACTGAGCCATCCTCTTAGCCTTATGCCACTGGCGTCACCACCATGATGAACCGCCTTGCGACGTCTACTCATCAGATAGGACAGCTATTGGCCGTTCTGCTGCTGGTGAGCATTGCAAGCTTCGGGATGCTCGAACTACTGCCGGGCAATCTTGCCTACACTCTTCTGGGTGAAGGTGCGCAACCGGCAGACTTGGCTCGAGTCGAGAAGGAACTCGGGCTCGATCGTCCAATGCCCGAGCGGTTCTTTAGATGGCTTGGCAATGCCATTACCGGCGACTTCGGCAAATCCTACACCAGCGGCGAGACCGTCTGGCATGCGATCTCCCAACGTCTGCCAGTGTCGTTGGAGTTGATGATCGGAGCGCAAGTCCTCGCATTGCTCATCGCGTTGCCGCTCGGCCTATGGGCGGGTTACCGGGAGGGAAGCGCAGTGGATCGAATGATTTCCAGCATTGCTTTCGGAGTTCTCGCCGTACCGCACTTCGTACTTGGCATCGTTCTCTTACTGCTCCTTGCCGTGTGGCTGCGTTGGCTGCCCGCCAGTGGCTTTGTCAGGCTTGAAGCCGATCCCATTGGCAACATTCGCTCGATGATACTTCCGTGCCTCACCTTGGCTCTTGTAGAGGCACCGGTTTACCTCCGCTTGCTGCGCAGCGATGTCGCCAGCACCTTGCGTGAGGAGTTCGTTGTCGTCGCCCGTGCCAAGGGCCTCTCGGACTGGCGTATCCTTCTAACTCATGTGTTGCGACCCTCCTCCTTCAGCTTGGTAACTGTGATGGGAATCAACATCGGCCATCTGATCGGTGGCGCCGTCGTTATCGAGACACTTTTTGCCTTACCCGGCGTTGGCCGGCTTCTGATCGAATCCATCAACAACCGCGATCTGGTGATGGTCCAGGGAGTCGTCCTTTTCACCGCGGCGTCCTTCGTGCTGGTGAACCTCCTCGTCGATACGATCTACGCCGTCCTTGACCCGAGGCTGCGCCATGGCCGTTAGTGATCTTAACGTAACCGTCGCGGTGGCTCGACCGAAGCGCACCGCAAGGTTTAAGCGGCCAACGCTGCGTGTCGCACTGCCCGCGATCTGGATTGCATTCGTACTTCTGCTTGTCGCTACGGCCGACCACCTTCCAGTGCCGCCTCCGGCACAGATGGACTTTGATGCCGCCGAGGCTGGCCCGAGCGTAGCGCACCCTCTTGGCGCCGATGTCGACGGACGGGATATCCTGTCGCGCCTTGCCCATGGCGCGCGAGCGTCGATCACCGTCAGCGTTGCGGCGCCGATGATCGGACTGTTAGTCGGAACCTTTTTTGGGCTTGTTGCGAGCTTCTATGCCGGCGTCACGCGAACGGCGATACTGGGCGTTCTCGACGCGATGCTGGCGTTCCCCAGTCTTATCTTTGCACTCACCTTGACCACCGTGCTCGGGCCCACACTTATTAACGTAACGATCGCTTTGGGCATCATGTCGATCCCGGCATTTGCGCGAATAGCGCGTGCCAACGCCATTGTATTGCTCAATCGCGAGTTCGTGCTGGCAGCGCGAACGGCGGGAGCCAGCGACCTGTACATCATGTTTAGAGAGATACTGCCCAACATGGCGATGTCGCTGATTACCTACGCCCTGACCGTCATGTCGATAATGATCGTTGCCGAAGGCTCATTGAGTTTTCTCGGCGTCGGAATTCCACCTCCCGCCCCAAGCTGGGGTGGAATGATTGCCGAAGGTCGCGAAGCGCTGGAGCGCGCACCCCAGATTTGCCTGATCCCCGCCTTCGCAATGTTCCTGACGGTGCTGAGCCTGAATCTTCTGGGTGACGCGATACGCCAAAGGAGCGAGGCAAAGGACGGAGCCTTGTCGTGAGCGGACCTCCTCTTCTCTCCGTCAACCGACTTGGTGTTCGCTTCCCGACGCCGAACGGCGAGCTCTCCGCGGTGGAGGACGTCTCGTTGGAGGTCTTCGCCGGCCGGACTACAGCAATCGTGGGCGAGTCAGGCTCGGGTAAATCTGTCCTTTCCCGCGCCATTCTGCGCTTGTTGCCGCGAAAGGCTATCATCTCATCCGAGTCTTCGATCGCGTTCGATGGGCAGGAGTTGCTGCGAATGAGCCCACGCGACCTCCAGAAGGTACGCGGCCGCCGGATCGCGATGGTGTTCCAGGATCCGATGACATCGCTCAATCCGGTTCGCACCATTGGTGCCCAGCTCGTCGAAGGCATGGTTCTGCATCTCGGGCTAGACGGCGCGAGCGCCTCAAGGCGCGCTCTGGATCTTCTTACCCGTGTCGGCATTTCCTCGCCGGACAAACGACTCAAGCAGTTTCCGCACCAGCTGTCGGGAGGGATGCGGCAGCGAGTCGTTATTGCCATGGCTATCGCATGCGAGCCCGAACTGCTTATCGCTGACGAACCTACCACTGCACTTGATGTTACCGTTCAGGCAGAGATTCTCGACCTGCTCCGCCAGCTGCAGCAGGAAAGACGGATGGCCATGATTCTGATCACTCACGATCTCGGTGTGGCTGCCGGCCATTCTGACGACATCGTCGTAATGTATGCAGGTCAAATCGTCGAAAAGCAGTCGACTCTCAAGCTTTTTCGCGAGCCACGCATGCCGTATACGCGCGCGCTTCTCGGCGCCATTCCCGGCTTGCGCGACGTCCCGCATATGCGCCTGAAGACAATCCCTGGACGGCCGCCAACTGTGTACGGCACAGGACGAGGATGCCGCTTCGCTCCACGCTGCGATCAACGGCGGTCTCGATGTGAGCATGATGCACCCGTTCTAGCCGAAGATTCGGCCGCCAACCTGCTGCGTTGCTGGTATCCGATGAAGGGGGCAGCATGACGGCGAGTGACGCGCCAATACTTTCGGTTCGCAATCTGGCGGTTGTTTATCCACTTGGTCGTGGCAGGTCGTTGCGAGCGACCGAGAAGATCACATTCGACGTGCACAGCGGCGAGGCATTGGCTCTCGTCGGCGAATCAGGCTGTGGCAAGTCGAGTGTGGCGCGCGCGATCATGCAACTGCACCGGAATACCGAAGGCGAGATCCGTATCGAAGGGCACGATCTGAACGCCCTCTCACGTGCGCACCTAAAGGCGTTGCGGCCCAAGTTCCAGATGATCTTTCAGGACCCGATCTCCTCGCTTAATCCCCGTCGCCGCGTGCGCGAAATTCTGGAAGCGCCACTCAGGATTATCGGCGTACGCGACGCCACCGAGCGCGCGCGTAGTATTGCCAAGGTGCTCGAGCTTGTCAGCCTTGATCCGCAGACAGTACTCAATCGCTATCCTCACGAATTCTCCGGCGGTCAGTGTCAGCGCATTTCGATCGCGCGAGCGCTCATACTGGAGCCTGCTCTCCTGATTTGTGACGAGGCAGTTTCAGCGCTGGACGTGTCGGTGCGTGCGCAGGTTCTCAACCTGCTCAATGAGTTGCGTGAGCGGCTTGGCTTGTCGATGCTGTTCATTTCCCACGACCTTGCGGTTGTGCGTAACATCGCCGATCGCGTCGCGGTGATGTATTTGGGCCGAATTGCGGAGATCGGCGCCGCTGAAGCGATCTTTGAGAAGCCCGCCCATCCTTACACTGCAGCCTTGCTAAGCGCGGTGCCAGAACCAGATCCGGAAGCGACCTCTGAGCGATTGCCACTGAAGGGCGGTGAGCTCCCATCCCCACTCAGCCCGCCGCCTGGTTGTCGCTTCCATACTCGTTGCCCAGTCGCGCTTGAACGCTGCCGCCAAGTCGAGCCGCAACTCATCGCATTCGAGGACGGCCGCTCTGTCGCTTGCCACAACCCATTCGCGCTTCGTGTGGAGCGGAAGACCAACGTAGAGATAGGCGCCGCCGTGGGCACGGCATGAGCATCATCAAGGTTTGGAAGAGAAGGGAGAGGAAGAACATGCTTCTAAGAAATCGGGTCCGACATTCGGTTCTCGTTGGGACGTGCATTCTCGCCACTGCGTTCGCGGCCACATCAGCGCTGGCTCAAAAGCGAGGCGGTACGCTCATTGCGGGATCTGAAGCAGAGTTCAATGGCTTCAATCCCATAAAGGTGAAGGGTATGAACTCCAATACCTTGGCGCCCTCACTGACCGTCATGGAGGGATTGTTCGCCTACAACAATCAGCAGCAAATTGAGCCCCGACTTGGGTTGGAGCTAAAGGACGCTCCCGATCATATGAGCGCAACCGTGACGCTGCGCCAAGGCGTTACATTTCATGACGGCACGCCGTTCAATGCCGACGCCGTAGTCTACCATTTCAAGCGGATCCTCGACCCCCAGAACAGCATCGCATCGGCCTCGATGATCGAACCAATCGCAAGTGTTGAAGCGATTGATCCACATACGGTGAGGTTCAATCTCAAACACCCCTGGCCGGCACTGAAGTCGGCTCTTGCATTGGATTCAGTGCTCAACCTGATTGGATCTCCCAAGGCATTGACCGATGATCCCGATGGTTTTCAGCGGAAGCCAATCGGCACCGGACCATTTGTCTTTGACGAATGGCGGGCTGGCGATCGCGTGATGGTGTCTCGGAATAACAATTACTGGGACAAGAACCGCCCTTATCTCGACAGCATCGTCTTTCGGATCGTTCCGGATAACGTCACCCTTCACCAAAGCATCAAGTCCGGTGAAATCCATATGGCGCTGTCGAACACGGCCCAGCCTGTAGTCGACGCACGGAAAGAGGCCAATCTTCAGATTGTCGAGTACGTCGGTGGGTCCACGACGGGGTGGGGTCTAAATCACTCCAAACCACCATTCAGTGATCTGCGCGCGCGCCGCGCCATCATCAGTTCCTTCGACAGCCAGGCATTCGCCGACGGCTACTTTATGGGCACCGTCAAGGTTGCCGATGGTATTTTCGCGCCGAACTCGCCTTGGTATTGCGGCGGGAACAATGGTTGGCGCGGCTATGATCTCGCAGCAGCGAAGACCCTGCTTAAAGAGATCGGCAAGCCTGTTCAGGTCGAAATGAACAGCACCAGTTCGCCAGCGGGCCGCCGGCTGGCGGCAATCGCGCAGCAATTTGGTCAAGCTGCAGGATTTCAAGCCAAGATCAAGCTTGTCGATCAGGCCCAGCACGTTCGCAACTTTTACGCCAACGACTTCCAGATGGCGTCCTGGCGCCCGCAGATACCCGATGGTGATCCGGATCACATGGTATCCGCCATGTACAGCACGAAGGGCGCGCGTACGGTCAGCAAGTACAGCAGCGCAAAGATGGATGCGCTTGTCCAGCAGGGCCGAACCGAAACTGATATCGACAAACGCAAGGCGATCTACTGCCAGATTGAGCGGCTTGTTTCCGAGGATGCAATCCTCATCATGCCTATTCGTCTTGTCAGCCACATAGTTGCTCAGAAGAATGTCAAAAACATTCCGCCTCCGAGGGGCAATATCGTTCTGGTGAATGACATCTGGCTCGAAGATGCCCCCCGCGACTAGTCAACAGAGCTACTACTGCGGCCTCAAGCCCTGAGGGCATCTCTTAGACTCACAGGGCACGTGAACTTGCATAAGATGCGGCAAGCCATTCGTTCAGCTTCGACCAGCGCCGGCGCCCGGAAACGTTCTTCACCGCTATGGCGACGGCTTTCTTCTGTCCCACGAGAATGACAAGCCGCTTGCCCCGGGTCACGCCGGTGTAGAGCAGGTTCCGTTGCAGCATTGCGTAGTGCTGGGTGAGGACCGGGATCACCACCGCCGGGTATTCCGAACCTTGGCTTTTGTGAATCGTCGCTGCGTAGGCTGGTACCAGCGTGTCGAGTTCTCCGAACCCATAGGTGACCGCCCGACCGTCAAAGCTGGCGATCAACTCACCGGCATCCGGGTCAACATCGTCGATGTAGCCGATATCGCCGTTATAGACCTCCTTGTCATAGTCGTTCTCGATCTGCATGACCTTGTCGCCCGGCGCAAAGGTCCAGCCGAAGCGCTCGACCTTGCGTTCGCCGGCGGGGTCATGGCCTTCTGCAGTTCGACGTTGAGCGAGCGGGCGCCGACGCCGCCGCGGTTCATCGGGCACAGCACCTGGATGTCGCGGATGGGATCGAGGCCGAAGCGCGCCGGGATCCGCGTTTTGACCAGTTCGACGATCCGCGGCACGGCGGATTCGGGATCCTCTGCCTGGACGAAGTAGAAGTCGCTGTCGCCTTCAGGCTTCGCGAGATCCGGCATCGTGCCGTGGTTGAGCCTGTGCGCGCTGGAGATGATCCGGCTCTGGGCAGCCTGCCGGAACACCTCGGTCAGTCGCACCACCGGCACCGCTCCAGAGGAGATGACGTCGGCCAGGACCTGGCCCGGTCCGACGGATGGTAGCTGGTCGATGTCGCCCACGATCAGCAGCGCGGCTTTGTCGGGAACGGCTTTCACCAGCGCCTGCATCAGCATGATGTCGACCATCGAGGCCTCGTCGATGACCAGCAGATCGCAGTCGAGCGGGTTGTCAGCGTTGCGCTTAAAGCCGCCGCCCTTGGGATCAACCTCGAGCAGCCGGTGAATGGTTTTGGCTTCGAAGCCAGTCGCCTCGGTCATGCGCTTGGCGGCCCGACCCGTCGGCGCGCAGAGCAGCAGGTTGACGCCCTTTGCCGCAAGAATGCGCAGGATTGAGTTGACGATCGTCGTCTTTCCCACGCCTGGACCGCCGGTGATGACCAGGACCTTGGAGCTCAACGCCAGCCGAATGGCCGCGACCTGGCTTTCCGCCAGCGACAGGCCGGTCTTCTGCTCGACCCAGGGCAACGCCTTGTCGGGGTCGATGTATGGCCAGGGAAGCCTGCCGTTCAGGATCTTCAGGATGCGCTCGGCAATGACCTTTTCGGCCCGATACAGGCCGGCAAGGAACACACACGCCGTTTCCCCGACGGTGGCCGCGATCACCGTTCCCTCGGCCAATTCCAGATCGAGTGCGGTCTGGACGGGGTTCTTTGGCACCTCGAGCAACTCCACGGCGAGGGGCCCGAGCTCCTCGGTCGGCAAGCCACAATGGCCGTCGTCCATGGCCTCGGTCAGAGCATAGGAAATCCCGGCGCGGACCCGGACCATCGCGGTCTTCTCGATGCCGAGCTTCATGGCGATCGCATCGGCGGTCTTGGAGCCGATGCCGCGGATGTCGCGGGCCAGACGATAGGGATTCTCCGTCATGACCTGCACGGCGTCCGAGCCGTAGGTCTTGAAGACGCGCACGGCTCTGGCCGTTCCGACACCATTGCTGTGCAGGAACACCATGATCTCCCGGACGATCTTCTGTTCGGCCCAGGCGTCGGTGATCCGTTTGGCGCGCACGACGCCGATGCCGGTCACCTCGCGCAGCCGGTCCGGTTCGGCCTCGATAAAGTCGGAGACCTTCTCCCCAAACGCCTTCACCATCTTCTTGACGTAAACGGGTCCGATGCCACGGATCATCCCCGAGCCCAGGTACTTCTCGATGCCGTCGATCGAGGCCGGCGCCGAGGTGCGCATGAAGCGCGCCTTGAACTGCAGGCCATGAGTGTGGTCGTTGACCCAGCCCCCCGACGCGGTGACCCATTCGCCGGGGGAGATGACGGCGGCGTGGCCGATGACCGTGATCAGGTCGCGATGCCCGCGCGCCTTGATCCGCAGAACGCAGAAACCATTCTCGGCATTGTGGAACGTGACGCGTTCGACAAGGCCCGCCAGCACTTCCTGAGTTGTGTTTTCCTGCATGAGCGTTCGTCGGCATTCAAGGCGATGGGAGAGAGAATAGCGAGCTTCAATGGAGGTCGGTCACGCAATACCCCTCGACATTGCCTTGGGCGGCTCTGATGGTTAACCCCTGCTGAAGACCGGCGAGATCGCTGGCAGCGCAATCGAGTTCTAAGGCGCCGCGGCAAGAGGGAACATGCCTGGCGCATGCACGCCGCAAGGCCATGGTCAGTTACAACACAGGAGGGAAGTCCGATGACGACCAACCAAACGTACGTGAAAACTGAAGTGGTCGGCAGCTCGAGCAAGTCTGTCTCCGATGCCATCGAATCAGCGATCGCCACGGCATCGCGCACCCTCCGTAATCTGGAATGGTTCGAGGTAGTCGACGTCCGGGGTAGCATTCGGGACGATAAGGTCGCGAACTATCAGGTCACGCTCAAGCTGGGGCTGCGGTATCAACCGAAGGACTAGCAACGCGTTCTCGACGAGCGGGTGGCGATACTCCCGGCGGAAAATTGGAGGCCGGATCTTTTGCCGTGACCACGGGCGAGCATTGCTCGCCCAGGCTAGTCGGAAATGGCTTCATCAACGCCGTCAGTGTCATCTCGCCGGCCGCCGTCCATCGAGAATCACGTCGACTATGCCTGGCGCCAGCAACGTCAGATCTAGTACCCGACTGACATACGACAGGTTGATCTGCTCGGCTTTGGTAATTTCTTTGAAGGTCGAGTACTGCCCGCTCTCCAGCATCTTCTCCCACCGGAACGCGCGGGCGATCGCTTTGACGACCGTGGTGTCGACCTGCGGCGCCAAAGGCATCGGCGCACCACGGGCACGAGAATGGCGAGCCTACGGTCACTTCTTGATGGCGAAGCTCTCCAGCTTCTTTCCGCCCTTCATGGCGGCAGTCAACCATCTGGGCTTCATCCCACGCCCTGCCCATGTTTGAGAAGGATCAGCAGGGTTCTGGTACTTAGGCTCTGCCCTTCGACCCTAATGCGGGGAGCGAATGAACAAGCCTAACGGAGCGGAGATGGAACGGAGGCAGGCCGCCATCACGCAGCAAGCTCCATTCCGATATCGGAGGAAAGAGCGGATTACTCGCGCCGTGAAGCTGGGTGTTGCACAGACGCTACTCTTATGCATCTTCTGCGCCACCAGAGTTTGAGTCGTGCGCGTCTGCCATTTCCGCCACACCCCGCCGCTGTGTTCGACACGGGCAGGCTGGCGGGTTCTCGCATCGTAATCGGAGAAAGCCGATGCCCGCATCTCAGCTGAACATTACGCCAAACACGCCGATGGGCGGGAACTTGGTGCCGGACGGAGCCACCTTCCGTACCTGGGCGCCGAATGCGCTGGAAGTGTACATCGCCTTGCCGCCACCAGCCGGGAGTCCACCAGGCACTTTCCCCAAGAACCTTGGCAACCTGCTGGTCAAGGACGCCAATGGCTACTGGTCGGGTTTCGTGCCCGGCCTCAAGGACGGAAACCTCTACCGCTTCTACGTGGTCGGCCAGGTCAAGGAAGGCTTCAAACGCGATCCATATGCGCGCGAGCTGGAGTTCAATGGATACCCCGACTGCGACTGCGTTCTGCGCGATTTGGCAGACTATCCTTGGCACGACGCAGGCTTCCGTCCGCCAGGCTTCAGCGACCTGGTCATCTATCAATTCCACATCGGCGTGTTCTACGCGAAGGACACCGCCGGACGCGACATCCGGCTTGGTCGCGTCAGCAAAATCCTGGACGTGGTGGACCGGATCGAATACTTCGCCGACCTCGGCGTGAACGCCGTCATGCCGCTCCCCTTCCAGGAGTTCCAGGGCGAGAACAGCCTGGGCTACAACGGCACGGACCTTTTCTCTCCTGAGATGGACTACGCAGTGCAGGCGGCCGACTTGCCGCTATACGTGGCGCGTGTGAACCGGCTGCTTGCGTCAAAGGGATTCGGCCCGCTTACCGCGGCCCAGCTCACCGGCCAAGTCAACCAATTCAAGGCGTTCAACGACCTTTGCCACCTCTTCGGGATCGCGGTGATCACGGACGTCGTCTACAACCACGCTGGCGGCGGCTTCGACGATCAGAGCATGTATTTCTTCGATTTCCAGCGCCGCACGACCAACACCAACAGCCTCTATTTTACCGACAAGGGTCATGCTGGCGGTCTCGTATTTGCGTTCCAGAGGCACGAAGTACGGCAGTTCCTGATCGACAACGGCAAGTCCCTGCTCCAGGAGTATCACGTCGACGGACTGCGCTACGACCAGGTTACGGTGATCGACGAGCACGGCGGCTGGTTCTTCGCCCAGGACCTCACGAGCACTCTGCGCTTCGTCAGGCCTGAAGCGGTCCAGATCGCCGAGTACTGGGGCGCTGAGCGTTGGAAAGGCGTGGCAACCCGACCATGCGGAATGGGCTTCGACATCGGCTACAGTGACGCGCTGCGAGACAGCTTGCGCGACGTCATCTCCGAAGCCAGTGGAGGCCGCGACGCCCGGGTCAACCTCGATAGGCTGCGCGATGCGCTTTACTTGACCTACAGTGACTCCGCGCGCTGGACTGTCTTCCAGTGCATCGAGAATCACGACCTGCTCGACTTCAACCACACCGGCCGTGATCGCCAGCCGCGCATCGCCGCGCTGGCCGATCCGTCCAATGCACGTTCATGGTATGCCCGGAGCCGGGCGAGGGTGGCTACGGGACTACTACTGACGGCACCTGGCGTCCCGATGATTTTCATGGGCCAGGAATTCCTTGAGGACAAATACTGGACGGATTGGCCAGGGCGGCCCGAGCTGTTGGTTTGGTGGGAGGGTCTCGAAGGTAGCGACAAGCACATGTCCGACCATCATCGTTTCACGCGTGACCTCATGTGGCTCCGGCGGAGCCATCCGGCACTGCGCGGCGAAGGCATCAATGTCTTCCATGTCCACAACGACAATCGTGTCATTGCGATCCATCGTTGGGTCCAGGGTATCGGGCGCGACGTCATCGTTGTCGCCAGCTTGAACGAGATCACGCATTACAACCACAGTTACCGTATCGGCTTTCCTAGAGCTGGCCATTGGAACGAGGTCTTCAACAGTGACATTTATGACCAGTGGTTCAATCCAAACGTACAGGGCAATCCCGGCGGCATCAGGGCCGACGAGTTGGCGTGGGACGGTATGCCCGCCTCCGCCTCAATTACGTTGCCTGCGAATAGCATTTTGGTGTTCGCCCGCGATCAGGGGGATTTATGAGGGTCTTGGTCGACAGATCTGGCGACAGAAGACTTGCGTCCGGGTCGCAGCGTGACGGCGTGCAGGGGCCGCCATGCGCGCGCGCCGGGCTGTCGTATGGCAAAAAGCTGAATTGGCCGAGAAACTAATCGGTTACGCGCCGTCCGAGCTCGAGCGATCAAGGCCGAGTTGTCCAGCATGACCATACAAGATTCAATGGAATTGATGCGACGATCCGCGCATCTGTCACTCACTTCCGAAGCGGAGGAAACGACACATGACGCGCATCGAGATGGTTTGTGTGACCGCGATTGCGACGATCGCCGCAAGCGGCCTGACACCCGTCGCGGCGCAGTCGCAGCAGCCGGGCGTCACACGTATCCGGCTGCAGCAAAACGATCTCAGCATTCCCGGACGCGAGGTGGTGCAGGTGCGGGTCGAGCTGGGTCCGGGCGTGTCGTTCCCCGCGCACAGTCATCCCCGCGAGGAGATCGTCTACGTCATCGAGGGCGTGTTCGAGTATGCGCTCGAGGGCCGGCCGCCGGTGACCCTCAAGGCCGGCGAGGTTTTGTTCATCCCCGCCGGAACGGTCCACCGCGTCACCAACATCGGCAGCGGTATCGCCGCCGAGCTCGCCACCTACATCGTCGAAAAGGGAGCGCCGCTCGTCGTCACGAAGTGACCGGCGACGGCGCGATCGTCAGCAGGAGAGGAAAGGAGATTGTCATGAACCACGTCAACACAACAATACAATCGACTGTCGCGGCGTCCACCGGGTCGTTCGACATGAAGCTCGAGGTCGTCGTCATTCCCGTGTCGGATGTCGATCGTGCCAAGAGCTTCTATACCAAGCTCGGCTGGCGGCTCGATGCCGAGTTCGTCAAAGGCGACACGTTCCGCGGACTGCAGTTCACGCCGCCCGGCTCGGCGTGCTCGGTCCACTTCGGCAAGGGGATCACGTCGGCGGCACCCGGTTCGGCCCGCGGGCTCTTCCTGGTCGTGTCCGACATCGAAGCCGCGCGCGCCAGCCTGATCGCCCGCGGCGTGGCCGTAAGCGAGCCGTTCCACCTGCTGCCAGGCGATCCGCCCTCGCCGGGCCTGGATCCGATGCGACGCAGCTACGCCTCGTACGCCACCTTCGCCGATCCTGACGGCAACGAGTGGCTGATGCAGGAAGTACCAGCCGCGCGCCCGGCCGCGTGAGCAGCGGAGACACGGTCTACAGCTCCGAGGCCGAGCTGATCGGCGCGCTTAGCCGGGCCTTTGCAGCGCATGGCGAGCATGAGAAGCGGACCGGCCAGCACGCTGCCGGGTTGCCGCACTGGTGCGCCCGCTACATGGTGGCCGAGCAGGCCGGCCGGGAGCTGCCGTCGTGATACGCCTGGCCGCAGCCGTCGCCGCCATCGCGCTGGCGACGGTACCCGCGCGGGCGCAGGAGCCCGACGTGAAGGTCGCCTTCGACCATGCCATTCCGAATATCCCCGGCAAAAGCTTCGTCGCGCTCGTCGTGTCCTATCCACCCGGCGGCAAGTCGGGGTCGCATCGCCACGCGCCGTCGGCCTTCGTCTATGCCCGTGTGCTGTCCGGGGCCATCCGCAGCCAGGTCAACGACGAGCCGATCAGGGTGTACCAGACCGGCGAGAGCTGGCACGAGGTGCCGGGGGCGCATCACCGGGTGAGCGAGTATGCGAGTGACCGTGAGCCGGCGAGCCTGCTCGCGGTCTTCGTCGTCGACTCCGGCGACAAGCAGCTGACCACGCCGGACGCGAAGTAGAGGGCCCAATGTCGATGATGGCCTGGCGCGTGCACGCATTCGGACCGCCCGAAGCGATGCGGATCGAGCGCGTGGCCCGGCCCGCGCCTGGCGCCGGCGAGGTGCTGGTCAAGGTCCATGCCGCCGGCGTCGGTCCGTGGGACGGCTGGATCCGGAGCGGCAGGAGCGTGCTGCCGCAACCGTTGCCTCTCACACTCGGGTCGGACCTGTCCGGCGTGATCGAGGCGGTCGGGCCGGACGTCACCGGCCTGCAGATCAGCGATACCGTCTATGGCGTCACCAATCCGCGCTTCATAGGTGCCTATGCCGAGTACGCCGTGGCCTCCGCCGCCATGATCGCACGCAAGCCCGGCTCGCTCGGCCATATCGAAGCCGCTTCGGTCTCCGTCATAGCCGTGACGGCGTGGCAGGGACTGTTCGACGAAGGGCGGCTCACCAAAGGTCAGACCGTGCTAATTCACGGCGGCGCCGGAAATGTCGGCGTTTACGCGGTGCAGATGGCGCGTGGCGCAGGCCTTCGATGTATCGCGACGGCTGGGACTGCCGACGTCGACCATGTCCACAGTCTCGGAGCGGACACGGTCATCGACTTCCGCACCCAGCACTTCGAAGACGTGGTCCGCGACGTGGATGTCGTCCTCGATCTCGTTGGCGGTGAAACCCAGCAGCGCTCGTTCCTGGTTCTTCGCCGCGGCGGCAGACTGATCTCGGCGGTATCTCAACCTGGTCCGGAACTTGCCGAGAGGCACGGTGTCGAGGCGCGGTTCTTCCTGGTCCAGGTCACGACCGAGCACCTGATGAGAGTCGCCGCTATGATTGCTCGCGGCGAACTCCAGACGCAGGTCGGGCTGGTTCTTCCGCTGGCGGAGGCGCGCGATGAGCATCTCATGCTCGAAGGACAGCTTCCCGCGACGAAAGGAAAGATCGTCCTCTCCGTGGGCGGTCAGTGACCGTTGCTTCACCGAAAGGCCCCGCATGACTACCTACGACGCGATTATCATCGGCACCGGGCAGGCCGGGCCTGCGCTGGCGCGGCGGCTGGCGGGCGCGGGCATGACGGTGGCGGTAGTCGAGCGCAGCCGCTTTGGAGGCACGTGCGTCAATACCGGATGTACGCCTACCAAGACGCTGGTTGCCAGCGCGTATGCCGTGCATATGACGCGGCGCGGCGCCGAGTACGGCTTCAGCGCCGGCGAGGTCACGGTCGACATGAAGCGCGTCAAGGCGCGCAAGGACCAGGTCGTCGGCGTCTCGACGCGCGGTGTCGAACGCTCGCTCAAGACGTTGAAGAACTGCACGGTGTACGAGGGCCACGCTCGCTTTCGGTCGGCGCAGGAGGTCGAGGTCGGCGACGAGGTGCTACGGTCCGACAGGATCTTCCTCAATGTCGGCGGCCGCGCCGCGGTGCCCGATATCCGGGGCCTTGACCAGGTCGACTACCTCACCAACAGCTCGATGATGGACGTCGATTTCCTGCCACGGCACCTTCTGGTGCTGGGCGGCAGCTACATCGGGCTCGAGTTCGGCCAGATGTATCGCCGCTTCGGCAGCCAAGTGACGATCGTGGAGCTCGGGCCGCGCATCGTCTCGCGTGAGGACGAGGAGGTGTCGAAGGAAATCGCGGCATTCCTCAGCCGCGAGGACATCGCGGTCCATACCAATGCTAACTGCCTCAGCGTGGCGAAGAAGGGCGACGAGATCGTTCTCCAGCTATCGTGCAAGCAGGGGACGACCGAGGTCAGAGGATCCCACCTGCTGATGGCGACAGGGCGCCACCCCAACACCGACGATCTCGGCCTTGATCGAGCCGGCGTGAAGCAGGACAAGCGCGGCTACATTGAGGTCGACGACGAACTAAGGACCAGTGTCTCGGGCATCTGGGCGCTGGGCGACTGCAACGGCCGCGGCGCCTTCACCCACACCGCCTGGAACGACTACGAGGTCGTCGCGGCCAACCTGCTCGATGGCGCGGAGCGCCGCGTCACTGATCGCATTCTCACCTACGCGCTTTTCACTGACCCGCCGCTCGCCCGCGCCGGCATGACCGAGGCCGAGGTCCGCAGGAGTGGCCGGCGCGCGCTGGTCGCCCGGCTCGCCATGGAGAACGTCTCGCGCGCCTACGAGAAGGGCGAGACTGCCGGCTTCATGAAACTGCTGGTCGACGCCGAGACCAAGCTCATCCTCGGCGCCACCTTTCTGGGCACTGGCGTGGACGAAGCGATCCACTGCGTGCTCGACACCATGTACGCAAAGACAGCGTACACGGTGCTGCAGCGCGCCGTGCACATCCATCCAACTGTCGCAGAGTTCATCCCCACCATGCTTGGCGATCTAGTGCCGCTCTCTGAGTA
>Ga0193742_1000813_pt1 | contig 19861 bp, 19 predicted proteins | sample L2c1metaG_FD_165511 | JGI IMG/M metagenome (GOLD analysis project Ga0193742, IMG submission 165511) | Soil microbial communities from a riparian zone of the East river system, Colorado, United States - L2c1 | ecosystem: Environmental > Terrestrial > Soil > Riparian zone | place: USA: East River... | reverse complement strand
CCGTGGTTGGCCATGATGAACCCTGCCTCGACGCCCCGGCGGGCGTGATCGAGCGAGGCCACGACCACCCAGCACCTCCCCGCTCCCTCACCCACCTCGCGACGCGGCAACGGCACCGGGTCGACGCTACCGGCGGCTCGTTCAGGTGCGAGGACGACGGAGCGGCAGGGCCAACTGGCGACCCGACAGCTGCGGAGGCGAGCGGCCGAGGGAACACCGAAGGCTGATGGCGCCAGCCCGTACTGCCTAAGGCCGACGGCCGGTGATGGGGACTCAACCCTCGATGAGCACCGGCCCAGTAGCCGCCACCAGGAGGTATGTGGCACGCGCCAGTCCCGACCCGGCCACGTACCGGACTCACGCCGAAGGTAACGGGACAACCTCACGAACCGCAGGGAACACCGCTACCAGGAGGTACGTGATCCCGTACCGAGGTACGGGATTCAGGTGGTGGGCGCAGAGGGACTCGAACCCCCGACACCTGCCTTGTAAGGGCAGTGCTCTAGCCAACTGAGCTATGCGCCCCGGTGGGCGGGATCGTTCAGGCTACTCCGAGGGTGGGAGGTCGCCGGAAGCGATGTCGTCCTCGCTGAGGACCTGGACGCCGGCGGCGCGCAACGCCGAGGCGGTGACCCCCTCGCCGGGGACGCGGGTGCGGGTGAAGGTGCCGTCGTAGATCTCGTGGCAGCCGCACGACGGGCTGCGGGCCTTGAGGACGGCGGCCGCCGCGCCCAGGGATCCCGCCAGGCGCACCGCGTGGGCGGCTCCCCGGGCGTAAGACGATGTGACGTCCGCACCCGACGCCGTCCGCACCCGGCCGTCGGCGACGCCGAGCTCGGCCCTGGAGCGAGGCGTCGGCAGGCCGCCGGCCGTCTCGGGGCACACCGGCACCAGGCGGAACCGTGCCCCGAGCGCCACCACCGCCTCGCTCGTGTTGGCCCCGCCCTCGTGGTTGCAGCGCACACCCAGCAGGCACGCCGACACGAGCAGTGGTCGGGAGCATCCCCGTTCCCCAGAGCCCTCGCCACTACGTTCAGCCACGCAACGACCGTAGTCCGACCCCACGGAAGGACCGCCGATGTCAGTGGCCCGGCGACGACCGACGAGCGACGGCACGCTCGACCTCACCCGCCGCTACCTGGGGGAGCTGGGCTCGTACCCCCTCCTCACCGCCACCGAGGAAGCCGAGCTGGCGGAGACGATCGCCCTCGGCCGTGAAGCCGAGGAACGCCTGGCGACCGGGACCGGCAGCGGCGCCGTCACCCGCCACGAGCGCACCAAGCTCCTCGCCGCGGTCCGGGCCGCCGACGACGCCCGCAGCCGGTTCATCCAGTCGAACCTGCGGCTGGTGGTGTCGATCGCCAAGCGCTACCAGTCGCCCGGCATGTCGCTGCTCGACCTCATCCAGGAGGGCAACCTCGGCCTCATGCGGGCGGTGGAGAAGTTCGACCACCGCAAGGGCTTCAAGTTCTCCACCTACGCCACCTGGTGGATCCGCCAGTCGATCGGCCGGGGCATCGCCGACAAGGGCCGCACCATCCGCCTCCCGTCGCACCTGATGGACCTCCTGTCGACGCTCACCCGCACCAGCGCCGGGATGCTCAAGTCGCTCGGACGGGAGCCGACCCCCCGGGAGCTGGCCGAGGAGACCGGCCTGCCGTTCGAGAAGGTGGAGGCGGCGCTGCACGCGGCACCCGACCTGGTGTCGCTGTCGGCGGCCATCGGCGACGACGGCGACCACGAGCTGGGCGACCTCGTGGCCGACAACACGTCGGAGACGCCGTTCGACCTGGCCGCCGCCGCCATCGAGCGCCGCGACCTGCTCACCCTGCTCGACAACCTCGACGCCCGCGAGCGTCGTGTCCTCGAGCTGCGCTTCGGCCTCGGCGACGACCGGCCCCAGACGCTCGACGAGGTCGGCCGCCAGTTCGGCCTCACCCGCGAGCGCATCCGCCAGATCGAGGCCAAGGCGCTCACCAAGCTGCGTCACCCCTGCTCGGCGCCCCGACGCCGCATGGTCGACTCCCTCACCGGCTGACCGGGCCCGACACCTCGCGGAACGCCCGCCGCCGCCCAGACGTCAACAAGGCAGGAGTTGGGCGAACCGGGAGGGACGATGAGCGGACTCGCGAGTCCGAGGGCAGAGCGCGGCCCGGTGGCGGACACGCCACCGCCGGCCATGACCGCCGAGCAGCGACGGCGCTTCGAGACCGACGGCTACGTCGTCGTCCCCGGCGCCCTCAGCCCCCACGAGGTGGCCCGCTACACCGGCGCCCTCGACCAGGCCTACGCCGAGGCCGAGCGCGACAGGACCCTCGCCCCCGACGGGTCGCTGCAGGTGCTCAGCGCGGTCCGGAACTGCCCGCCGCTCGCCGGCCTGCTCGACCACCCGGCCGTGTTCCCGCTGGTGTGGTCGGTGCTCGGCTGGAACATCCACGTCTGCCACTCGCACTTCAACGTCCACCCACCCCTGCACGAACCGGCCCTGTTCCGCTGGCGCTGGCACCAGGACGGCAGCCGCCAGTGCCTCGAGCTGGAGACCGACCCGCCGCCGCGGCTGTCGGTGTTCGTCGGCTACTGGCTGTCGGACGTGTCGACGACCGGGCGCGGCAACCTCACGCTCGTCCCCGGCAGCCATCGCCGCAAGTGGCTGCCCGGCCCACCCGATCCGACGACACCGTGGCCACCTCCGGCGGGCGCCCAGGAGCTGACGGCCCGACCCGGCGACGCCGTGATGTTCGACCGCCGCCTCTGGCACACCCGCTCGGAGAACTACTCCGACGTCGTCAGGAAGGTGGTGTTCCTCGGCTACACCTTCCGCTGGATCGCTGCCCGCGACGACCTGACCGGCCTCGAAGACCAGCCGTGGTACCGGGCGCTCGGCCCGATCCGACGGCAGCTCCTCGGCGCCGACGACACGACGGGCGACCACCGGTGGGGCCACCGCCCCGACGACGTGCCGCTCTACGCCGCCCTCCATCGCGAAGGCCGACTCGACCCCGCGAACCGCCTACACCGCCGGTTCGTCCCCTGAAGCCCGGCGCAGGGCGGCGATCGCGGCGACCGTCTCGTGCTGCATGTCGGGCAGATCGTCGCGCGGGAACCAGCGCACCTCGGCGATCTCGGGCGACGACGGGGCAGCCGCGGCCGGGTCGGCGCCGTCGGCCGGCCGGGCCAGGAAGATCACGTCGACCCGCCGGGGGATGGGGTCGACCACCACCGCCGGCTCCCCCACCAGCTCGACGGCCAGACCCACCTCCTCGAACACCTCGCGACGGGCGGTGTCGGCCACGGGTTCGCGCCGCTGGGCCAGGCCGCCCGGCATCCCCCAGCCCCGGCGGTACACCTGCCGCACCAGCAGGACCGAGCCGTCGCCGCGCTCGATGATGCACGCCGCCCCCACCGTGAACGAGGGCGTGATGAGTCGGACCACCCATCGCCTGAGCTGACGCGGGAGCCGCTGGTAGATCTTCAACAGCGCCCTGTGGGCTCGGGCGAACACAGAAAAAGCAGCGTAGTTGCCGCTAACCGGCCGACCGGGGACTGTCCGGCCACCCCGGTGAGCGGCGGGCCGCCCGCACCTCGGCGTACAGCTCGGGCGTCGCCGCGGCCAGGGGCGTGCGGCGGGCGTCGTGGTCGAGGGTGACCAGCTCGCGGTCGAACGCCTCCCCCACCACCGCGCCCGCCTCCCGGCAGACCAGCAGGGCGCCCAGGTAGTCCCAGGAGCCGTGGGCCGACGGCGTGCAGTCGACGTAGGCATCGAGCGTCCCCTCGGCGACCGCGCACAGGTCGAGCGCCGCGGCGCCGAGCGCCCGGTACTGCCGCCAGCCCAGGTAGCGGGGCGGGAAGCCCGACAACCCGACCACGGCCCGGCCCAGCTCGGTCACCCCCGAGGGCTGCAACGGCTCGCCGTCGACGGTCGCCCCCGCGCCCCGCACGGCGACGAAGCGGCGCTGGTGCGGCACGTCGACCACGAGGCTGGCTCGGGGCCCGTCGGCATCGACGGCGCACAGGCTGGTGGCGAACCACGGGATCCCCCGCGACGCGTTGGTGCTGCCGTCGACCGGGTCGACCACGACCACCACGTCCTCACCCTCGTCCCCGGGATGGAGACCCGACTCCTCCGACAGCACCCCCACGCCGGCGGCGCCCAACACCTTGAGAGCCGCCGTGTCGGCCGCCAGGTCGCTGCGGTACTGGCCGGCCCGGGTGCCCGCGAGGCCCCAGTCGTCGAGACCACGCAAGGCGTCGCCGATCGCGCTGGCGGTGTCGTGGAGGAGGTCGACCAGTCGCGCGTCAGAGAGCGGCATCCCTGCTGGTCTACCAGTCGGACCCCCTGAACTGGGCTGATCGGGGTGCTCGAGGGCTCGCCCCGCAACGTGCATCGGGTGGTGACCCAGCGTGGCAGTCTGTAAGGCGATGGCCGTCATCGACATCGCCGGCTTCGTCGCCGACCTGAAGGACCACGCGATCGATCACGCCTTCCACGTGCACGACGAGCGGCACTTCGTGGAGACGTACTCGTTGGGTCAGAACTGGGAGATCGACCTGCACCCGGAGGAGGCGTGCGGTGGCCCGCTCGACCTCCACCTCGCCCTCGAGGTCGACCCCCGCACGCTGCTGTCCTTCGAGGACGCCATCGAGCAGCTCCCCGACGACGCCGAGCCGTCCGACACCTACGCCTTCCCCCTGGTGTTCACGTGGGCGCTGCCGCCGCTGCCCAATGGCCCCGACCTGCTGATCCTGGCCACCGAGCTGGCGGGCGTCGGCGGTGCCGGACTGCCGCTGGAGGTGTCGGCGATCGACTCCTACCCGTCGGTGACCGACGCTCCCGAGCGCAGCCTCACGATCGTGGCCCGGGTCGGGGTGTCGCTGGCCCGGGTGTTCATGGGCCAGGAGCAGCTGTGCGAGGTGCTCGACGCCTGCCTCGGCGTCAGCCGCTACCTCCTGGAACACGCCCCGAGCTGGCTCGCCGAAGAAGTCTGACGGGCAAACTGCGTGGCTGGTGGCTGCCCTGCGGCCGCCACACACGCAGTTTCGGGGAGGGTCACGTCGTCAGGCCCGCGGCGAGGGCGCCGCGCTGGTCGACGATCGACGTGGTGCGGTCCCGGGCCTCGACCAACCGGGGTTGCAGGGCGGGGTCGGTCGCCGGGTTCGCCAGCGCCTCGTCGACCGTGAGCAGGCGGACGGCCGGCGCGAACACCGTCACCAGCGGCTCGAACGCGGCATTCGTGACCCGCCACGTCGGCCCGATCTGGGTGAAGGTGAACTTCGTGAGCAGACCCTCCGACCGCTCCGGCTGGCGCTGGTTGGCGAGCATGTTGCCCATCCCGTAGACCACCCACTCGCCGTCGACGTTCTCCACCGGCTGCACCACGTGGGCGTGGTGGCCGAGCAGCAGGTCGATGTCGGGCGACCGGATCAGCCGGGGCGCCAGGTCGCTCTGCTGGGAGCTCGGCTCGTGGACGTACTCGTTGCCCCAGTGCAGCGACACGACCACCACCTCGGCACCGCGCTCCTTCGCGACCCGGGCGTCGGCGAGGATGCGCCCCTCGTCGAGGAGGTTGGCGCGCCAGGTCTCGCCGTTGGGGGCGGGGATGCCGTTGAACCCGTAGGCGTAGGAGAGCAGGGCGACGCGCACGCCGTTGGCGTCGAGCAGCGTGGTGACCGCGGCCTCCTCGGGACGGCGCGCCGAGCCGGCGTGGGCGATGCCGGCGGCGTCGAGGGCGTCGAGCGTGCGGTCGACGCCGGCGGCTCCCTTGTCGAACGTGTGGTTCGAGCCGGTGGTGCAGGCGTCGAACCCGGTGGCGGCCAGAGCAGGGACGATCTCGGGCGGCACCGAGAACACCGGGTAGCTGGAGAACGGCCCCTCCGGCGGAGCGATCGGGGTCTCCATGTGGCAGATCGCGAGGTCGGCGTCGCTCACTGTGGGCTGCACGCCCGCCAGCATCGGGGCGAAGTCGCGGCCGGGCCGACCCTGCGCGGCGGCGTCGGCCTCGGCCTGTCCCCACAGGGCGGTGTGCAGCAGCACGTCGCCCCCGGCCACCAGGGTGAACGTGCGGGGCGGGGGCGGCGCCGTCGTCGTGGTGGTCGGGGGTGGCGGTGGGGCCGCGGGCGGAATCGCGGGGGAAGCGACCTCGGTGCGTTCGTCGGGGTCCGACGCCGGCCGGTCGCCCACCAGGACGCACAGCCCCACGAGCAGGCAGGCGCCCGCCAACGACGATCTGGTTCCCCCAACCACTCACCTCGTGGCTAGCACATCACTCCGGCTCGGCGTCCGCCGGGGTGAAGTCGACCTCGATGTCGAGCTCGTCGGTGCCCCGCAGCACGTGCAGCCGCACCGACGACTCGGCGACGGCCCGATCGAGCGCCGCAGCCACGTCGTCGACCGACACCACGTCGGTCTCGCCGACCCGCGTGATCAGGTCGCCGGCCTGGAGACCGGCCCGGTCGCCGGGGCTGCCCGTCTCGACCACCCGCACGAGCACGCCGTCACGGTCGGGCAGGCCGACCGCCCGCCGGAGCCGCTGGGAGACCTCCGCCGGCGCCAGGGCCACGCCCAGGACACGCCGCTGGGGCGCCTCACCGGTCCGCAGCCGAGCGACCCGGTCGCGCAGCTCGGCGCCGGACGGGAGGGCGACCGTGAAGCCGTCGCCGAGGCGCAGGGTGGAGATGCCGAGCACCTTGCCGTCGCCGTCGACGACGGGGCTGCCCGACGTTCCCCGGGCCAGCAGGGCGGTGTGCTCGACCCCGTCGGTGATGCGGCGTCCCCGCGGTCCCCGAAAGCTGCGTCCGACGCCGGACACGGCCCCCGACGTCACCCGCACGCCGTCGCCGGTGCGGGCCACCGCGTGGACGACGTCGCCCAGCTCGGCAGGCCCCTCGGACCAGGTCAGCGGCGTCGCGCCCGCGGTGTCGACCTCCAGCACGGCCAGGTCGCCGTCGAGGTCGACGCCCAGCGCCCGCGCCTGGACGGCCCGCCCGTCGGCGAAGCCCACCTCGGTCGTGCGGTCGCGCAGGTTGTGGGCGTTGGTGACCACGATCCCTTCGTCGACCACGAAGCCGCAGCCGCGACCACCGTGGCGGCCGATGCGCACCACGCCGGACTCGGTGGCGCCGACGATTCGATGGGCGGTGTCGCGGGGCGAGTCGTTCGCGGGCATGATGCGTGCCTCCGGTTGTCAGTCACTTGCAAACTGCAATCGACTCTACAGAAGGTCAGCCGCATGCCAACCGCCCGTCGCCGCCCGAGCCCCAGCCGTCGTCGAACACCGAGCCCGCTGGCGGAGGCCGTCGCCCAGATCGGCGACCGCTGGTCGCTGCTGGTGATCGACGAGCTGCTCGCCGGGCCGCGCCGCTTCGGCGAGCTGCTCGACGACATCGACGGCCTGGCGCCCAACATCCTCTCCCGGCGGCTCAAGCAGCTGGAGGCCGACGGCGTCGTCGTCGCCGAGCCCTACAGCCGACGGCCGCTGCGCCACTCGTACCGGCTCACCGCGGCGGGCGACGAGCTGGCCGGGGTGCTGCGCCTGCTGGCCCGCTGGGCCTCCGCCCGCGACGGCAGCGGCACCGGCGGCCCCGCCGCGGTCGGCCTGGCCCACGAGACCTGCGGCACCGCGCTCGAGGCCGCCTGGTACTGCCCCACCTGCAACGAGCCCGTCGCCGACGACCAGACCACCGACCTCCACTGGCTGTAGAGCCCGAGCGGACCTCCACTGGTTGTGAGCGGAACGAAACTACGTAGACGTAGTCCCGACCGGCACCCCGCCTACGTCACGGGGGCGCGCGCGAATGCCGATGTCGACCGATGTGCCCGCATGGTTCAGAGGCGCACTCTGGACCCATGCTCAACTACGAAGTCACCAAGTCCCTTGCCAACGAGCGTCGGCACGAGCTGACGCAACACGCCGTCGTCGCCCGCCTGGCCCGCCGCGTTCGCCGGAACCGGCGCCAGACCGGGCGCGACGACGACTCGTCCCACAGCTACATCGTGCTGCCGTCATCGACGGCCGCCGGGTCGGGCCATGCGATCGCCGCCTGACGGCCCAGGTGATCGTGCTTAATGACCGACGCGATCGGAAGGTGCAGACCTACGCTCTGAACGTGCTCGTAGGGCGTGCGGGGCTGTCGCCCGAGATGGTCGGACGGTCGATCGAACTGGACCGGCTCGTCGACCTGATCGGCGTCGGCGATGTACCCACGGTCGCGCTCGTGGCCGGAGAGGCCGGGATCGGCAAGACGCGTCTGGTCCAGGAGCTCGTCGCCCGAGCGCGCCGGGGCACCCTCGTCCTCGCCGGCCAGGCCGACCCCGACACCGCCGGTCGCCCCCTCGCCCTCTTCCTCGACGCCCTCAACTCGGTCGCCGCCCCCGCCGACGACCGCGGCACCGACACCGAGCGCGCCGAGCTCGAAGCCTCCGTCCGCGACTGCGACGCCCCCGCCGACGACCGCATCGCCGACGCCGTCGCCCTGGTCCGTCACCTCACCGCCGGGGTCTCGGGCCTCCTGGTCTTCGAGGACCTCCACTGGGCCGACGCCGAGAGCCTCAGCATCTTCGAGCGCCTCGCCGAGCCCGACGGCGGCACCCTCCTGCTGGTCGGCACCTACCGGCCCGACGGCCTGTCCCGCCGGCACCCGGCGTCCGATCTGCTCCCCCGGCTCGAGCGCCGCCACGCCGTCACCCACCTCCACCTCGGCCGCCTCAGCCCGCAGGACGTGGGCATCTTCCTCAACGCCGTCTACGGCGAGCTGCCGACGTTCCGCACCACCAAGGCGCTGCACGTGCGCACCGGCGGCAACCCGTTCTTCCTCGAGGAGCTGATCGCCGCGTCGCCGGCACACCCCACCTGCGACCTCGACGACACGCCACTGCCGTGGACGGTCAGCGAGCTCGTGCGCTCGCAGTACGACGACCTCGACCCCGAGGTGCGCCGCATCGTGGCGGCCGCGTCGGAGCTGGGGCGGCGCGTGCCCTTCGACGTGCTGGCCACCGTCACCAAGACCTCCGAGGACCACCTCATCGACCTGTTGCGGGCCGCGGTCGACAGCGGGCTGCTGGTGGAGACCGAGCCCGACGTGTTCGGGTTCCACCACGAGATCGCCCGTGAGGCCATCGCCAGCAGCCTGCTGGGACGCGAGCGGCGCCGGCTCCACCAGGCCGCGCTCGACGTCCTGCGGACCGCCGGCACCCCCGACCACGCGGCGATCGCCCGCCACGCCCGCGGCGCCGGGCGCCTCGACGAGATGGTCCAGGAGGCCCGCCTCGGCGCCCACGAGGCACTCGCCCGGGGGTCCACCTACCAGGCGCTGCAGCTGGCGGAGCTGGCGCTCGACGAGGCCGACGATGATCTCGACCTGCTCAGCACGGCTGCACGCGCCGCCTACCTGGCGGGTGTCATCGACGAGGGCGTGACCTACGGCGACCAGTGGCTGCAGCTGACCCGGGAGGCCGACGACGTGAGCGGCGAGGCCGACGCCCTCGGCCTGCGCATGCGCCTGGCCTACGAGACCGCCGACCTCGACGGGATGGCTGCCTTCACCGACGACCTGGCCGGCCTGGTCGACAGGCTGCCCTCCGACGAGGAGCGGGCCGGCGCCATGGCCGTGGTGGCCCAGTCGTACATGCTGCGCGACGAGACCGACCCCACCATCGAGTGGGCCGACAAGGCCCACGAGCTGGCCGAGCGGGGCAACCTCCCCAAGGTGCGGCTGGCCGCCCAGGTGGAGAAGGGCTCGGTGCTGCTGTTCGACCCCCGCACCCGGCCCGAGGGCAAGGCCCTGCTGCGGGCCACGATCGACGAGGCCGAGCGGGCCGGCGAGCACCTGCTGGCCGCCCGGGCGCTCAACAACCTGGTGTGGCACCTGTTGGGTTGGGAGAACGCGGCGGAGGTGCGCAGCCTCATCGACGGGATCCGGGAGCACGCCAAGGCGGCCGGCTGGGAGGCCGGGGGCGGGCACACCGAGGCGCTGGCGCAGCTCGCCGCCGTCGAGGGCGATCTCGACGTCGCCATCGGCCACCTCGACGACGCCTACCTGGCCCACCACAAGCAGCTCTTCAAGCGGGGTCGCTGGCGGGCGGTGCGCCAGGCCGGCCTCGCCCTCGAAGCCGGCGACCTCGACGCCGCCGTCCGCTACACCGCCGAGGCGAAGCCCGTCACCGCTCGCACCGCGGCGGGGGTGGCCGGCCTCGACTTCCACCTCGCCGCCCGCCGGGGCGACCTGGACGCCACCCGGGAGATCATGCCGCGCCTGCTCGCGGCCATCGACGACGAGGGCGCCGGCGCCCCGTCGCAGGCGCACGACCTGATCGCCGCGGGCCTGCGCGCCGGCCTGACGTCCGACGAGCTGCGGCCGCTGGCCGATCGTGTCGGTTCCTACCCGCGGCACCGGCTGCCGCCCGACAACCCATGGGTGCGGTTCCTGGAGGGCCAGTTCGCCGAAGCCGACGGGAGGGTCGCCGAGGCCGCCGAGCTGTACGTTGCCGCCGCGACCAACCTGGGCAGCGCCCCGAGTGTGATCGCCGGCCACCGCGGCACGGTGCACGTGCGGGCGGCGCGGACGCTGGTGGCCTTGGGTCGCATCGACGAGGCCCGCGCGCAGGTGGCCGCGGCCGAGAAGTACCTGGCCCGCTGGCGGGGCTGGCGGGTGGACGAGCTGCGGGCGGTGGAGCGTCGCCTGGGTCTGGGCGACGAGCCCAGCGGGCCGGCGGTGCTGACGCCACGGGAGCGCGAGGTGGCGGCGCTGCTCGCCGAGGGGCTCACCAACTCGATGTTGGCGGAGCGGCTGTACATCTCACCCCGCACGGCCGCCGTCCACGTGTCGAACATCCTGGCCAAGCTGGGGATGTCGTCTCGCGCCGAGGTGGCGGCCTGGGCGGCGAGCGGCGGCATGGACTCGTAGCGAACTCGTCGGTCGGCGGGCCGGGTCCGCAGGTAGGTTCGTCGGGTGACCGACCCCGCCCTCGATCCGCCCGACGAGCCCGACTGGCTGGTGGCCAACCGGCTGGCGTGGGACGACCTGGCCCGCCTGCACGAGGGCACCGGGCTGTACGACCTGGCGGGCGTGGTGGCGGGCACCGTCAGCCACCTGCGGCCCTGGGAGCCGGTCGAGCTGGGGCCGGTCGAGGGGCTCGACCTGGTGCACCTGCAGTGCCACATCGGCACCGACACGGTGGCCTGGGCCCGACGCGCGGCGCGCACCGTCGGCGTCGACTTCTCGTCGGACGCCCTCGCCGTCGCCGATCGGCTCGGCAAGGAGTGCGGTCTGCCGATGGAATGGGTGCTGGCCGACGTCTACGCCGCCGACCACGTCCTGGAGGGCCGCACGTTCGACGTCGTCTACACCGGCTACGGCGCGCTGGGCTGGCTGCCCGACCTCGAGCCGTGGGCCGACGTGGTCCGCAACCTGCTGCGGCCGGGCGGCGTGCTGTACGTCGCCGAGCTGCACCCGATGTGGATGGCGGTGATCGAGGACGGGCGCACGGTCTGCCAGGACGCCATCGACGCCGACCTGGTGTCCTACGACCAGGACGGCTCCTACGCCGACCGGGAGGCGCACCTCGACCACACGGTCACCTACGAGCGGCTCCACTCGACCGCCGACCTGCTGACCGCCGTGCTCGACGCCGGCCTCACGATCGAGCTGTACCACGAGCAGGACGTGTCGCCGGCGCCCACGGAGTGGCTGGAGCTGCAGGACGACGGCCTCTACCACTTCCCCGACGGGATGGTCCGCTTCCCCCTCTGCTACTCGTTGCGGGCCCGCCTGCCCGGCTGAGGGGCTACCGGTCGGCCGGCGGGTCGAGCCCGAAGTGGTTCAGGACGAACGTCTCCAGGGGCGCCAGGAGGTTGGGGAGGTCGGCGGCCTCGCCGGCGGCGATCTTGTTGGTCGCGAGCGAGCTGATCGCCCCGACGAGCGCCTCGAAGTCGAAGTCGTCGAGCGGGCGGACGGGCTCACCCGCGGCGGCCAGCTCGGTGTGGAGCTCCCGCAGCATCGCCACGAAGTCGAGCTGGATCTGCCGGCGGTGCAGCGCCGCCTGCGGGCCGACGGCGTACAGCTCCACCAGGCACACCCGGGCGCCGTCCGGGAACTCCGCCATCTCCCCGAGGTAGGCGGACAGCAGGGTGTGGAGTCGTCGGCGGGGCGGTGGCCCCGGTGGGTTGCGCTCGTGGAGCCGCACCACGAACTGGTCGACGCACCAGTGGAAGGCGGCGACGAAGCAGTCGGTCTTGTCCTCGAACTGCTCGTAGAAGATGGCCCGCGAGACCTGGGCCCGCCGGACGACGTCGGCGACGGCCACGTTGGCGTAGCCCTTCTCGGCCACCGCCGCGACCATCGCCGTGAGCATGCGGTGGCGCTGCCACGCGGCCACGTCCTCGCGGCTGCGCCGTGCCCCGCGGGTGCGGTTCCGGCCGTCGGCCTCCTGCCTGGTCTCCCCCGCCATGGCTGCCGACCCTACGCCGGGGGACATGCCCGTACACGTCTACGGTGTCGGGGATCGGCTGGGCATGGGCGCGGAGGGTGGGGGTCGGCGTGGGCGCGGTGGCGGCCGCGGCGGTCGTCCCGATCCCGGTCGACCCGGCAGTTGCCGAGGTGGTGCCCGGCGACGGCATCGCCACCCACTACGACTCGGTCGACGGCGGGAACTGCTCCTTCACCGGGCCTCCCGCCGACCACCTCGACGTGGCGCTCGACGAGGCCGAGTACGGCACCGCCGACGCCTGCGGGGCCTACGTCGACGTGGTCGGCCCGTCCGGCACCGTGCGGGTGAAGGTCACCAACCGCTGCCCCGAGTGCCCGCTGCACCACCTCGACCTGTCGAAGACGGCGTTCGCCCGCATCGCCGCGCTGGAGGCCGGGCAGGTGCCGATCTCCTACACGCTGGTGCGCAACCCGCCGGTCGCGGAGCCGATCACGCTCCGGGTGAAGAGCGGGTCGTCGCGGTGGTGGCTGCAGATCCAGGCCGACGACCACGGCAACCCGCTGGCGAGCTTCGAGCTGCGGACGGGCGACGGCTGGCGGCCGCTGGTCCACACCCAGGACAACTTCTGGATGGCCGAGAACCCCGGCCCGGGCGACGGCCCCTTCACCGTGCGGATCACCGACATCTACGGCCAGAGCGTCACCATCGACGACGTCGGCCTGGCGGTCGACCAGGTGCAACGCACCGACGCCCGGCTCTACGGCTCGGGCACCCCGGCTCCCCCACCGCCCCCACCGCCGTCGACCACCACCACGGCGGCGCCGCCCACCACCACGACCGCCGTACCGACGACGACCACCACCGCGCCGGCCACGACCACAACGAGCTCGACGACGACGGCCGCACCGGACGACGAGGTCGAGCGGGTTGTCGCCACCGCGGAGTCCCGCCCGATCGGACCGTCGGCGCTGGCGCTCGCCGGCCTCACCTTCGCCGTGGCGGCAGGCGCCGCCGTCGTCCTCCGCCGCCGGTCCGACGGGGGTCACGGTGGCGGCGATTCGGCGGCGCAGCCCTGAGTCTGGGGCGCGTAGCGTTCGTGGCCATGGCGCACCCGCGGATGTACAGCGACGTCGATCCCTACCTCACCGAGCTGCGTCGCATCTGCCTCGCCCTGCCCGAGTGCTCGGAGGTCGAGGCCTGGGGCCGGCCGACGTTCCGGGCCGGCAAGAAGATCTTCGCGGTGTTCACCGGCAGCGAGGAGGAGCGCTACACGGTGGTCTTCAAGCCCGACGTCGACGAGCGACCTGCCCTCGTCGGCGACGACCGCTTCCACGTGCCGCCGTACTTCGGGCCGGGCGGCTGGCTCGGCCTCGATTTCACCGCCGCCCCGGTCGACTGGGACGAGGTGACCGAGCTGGTGGAGACGTCGTACCGCCAGGTCGCCATCAAGCGGATGCTGAAGGCGCTCGACTCAGTGTCCTAGTCCTAGTCCTCGTCGTCCTGGCCCTCGTCACCGGCCTCGGGGAGCAGGCCCCGGCGCTTGAGCAGCGGGTCGATGTGAGGGTCGCGGCCCCGGAAGTCGCGGAACGCCTGCATCGGGTCGACGCTGCCGCCCCGCGACAGGAGCGTGCGCCGGAAGTGGTCGCCGTTCTCACGGGTGAGGCCGCCGTTCTCCTCGAACCAGTCGACGCTGTCGGCGTCGAGCACCTCGCTCCAGATGTACGAGTAGTACCCGGCGCTGTAGCCACCGGCGAAGATGTGGGCGAAGTAGCTGGTGCGGTAGCGAGGTGGCACCAGGGCGACGGCCACCCCGGCGTCGGCCAACGCCTGGGCCTCGAACGCCTCGGCGTCGTCGACGGTCTCGCCGGGCGCCAGCGTGTGCCAGGCCCAGTCGAGCAGCGAGGCCGCCAGGTACTCCAGCGTGGCGAAGCCCTGGTTGAACTTCTCGGCCGCCTGCATCTTCTCCACCAGCTCGGCCGGCATGGGCTCGCCGGTCTCGTGGTGGCAGGCGTAGTTGGCCAGGATCTCCGGCCACGTGGCCCACATCTCGTTGACCTGCGACGGGTACTCCACGAAGTCGCGGGGCACCTCGGTGCCCGACACCCGCGGGAAGTTCACGTCGGAGAACAGGCCGTGGAGGGCGTGGCCGAACTCGTGGAAGGCGGTGCGGACCTCGTCCCAGGTGAGCAGCGTCGGGCCCTCGGCCGGCTTGGTCACGTTGAGGTTGTTCATCACCACCGGCAGCTCGTCCAGCAGGTGCGACTGGTCCACCAGGTTGTTCATCCAGGCGCCGCCCCGCTTGGTCGGGCGGGCGTAGGGGTCGACCAGGAACAGGCCGATCGACGAGCCGTCCTCGTCGAACACCTCGAAGGCGGTCACGTCGGGGTGGTAGCCGTGCAGGTCGGGGCGCTCCCGGAACGTCACGCCGTAGAGGCGGCCGGCGGCGTAGAAGACACCGTCGCGCAGGACCCGGTCGAGCTCGAAGTAGGGGCGCATCTCGGCGCTGTCCAGGTCGTAGCGGGCCTTGCGGACCCGCTCGGCGTAGAACGACCAGTCCCACGGCTCGACCGCGTAGCCGGCCTCCTCGGTGAGGGCCTGCGCCTCCCGCGCGACGTTGGCGACCGTCGGCGGCACCAGCTTGGTCAGCATCTCCTCGACGGCGTCGGCGGTCTTGGCGGTCTGGTCGGCGACGGCGTAGGCGGCGTGCGTGGGGTAGCCGAGCAGCTCGGCGTGCTCGGCCCGCAAGGTCGCCATGCGGACGGCGATCTCCCGGTTGGCGACGGCCCGCCCGGTCGACACCTCGTAGAGGCGCTGCCGGGTGGCGCGGTCGGTCACTTCGGCCAGCGCGGGCTGGTTGGTGTAGTTGTGCAGCGGCAGCCGGTACGTGCCGTCGTCCTGCCGGGCAGCCTGGAGGTCGCTCTCGGACAGGCCGTCGAGGAGCGCCGGGTCGTCGACCACCAGTGCCTCGGCGGTCGACGCGTCGAGCAGGTTCTGCTGGAACGTGGTCGACAGGCGCGACAGCTCCTGGTTGATGGCCCGCAGACGCTCCTGCTGGGCGTCGTCCAGCTCGGCGCCGGCCCGCACGAAGTCGACCCGGTACTTCTCCAGCAGCCACGACTCCTCGTCGTCGTCGCCGTCGACCTGACGCAGCCGTTGGTAGAGGGCGCGGTTGAGGTAGACGGCGTCACGGTGCTCGGCGAGGCGGGGCGAGATCTCGGTCTCGATCGCCCGGACGGCGTCGGTGGCGTCGGACGCGGCGACCGCGAAGAACGCCATCGCCGCGCGCTTCAGCAGCTGCCCCGACCGCTCGATCGCCGCCACGGTGTTGGCGAACGTGGGCGGCTCGGGGTCGGCGACGATGGCGTCGATCTCGGCGAGCTGCTCCGCCATCCCGCGCTCGAACGCCGGGAGGTAGTGCTCGTCGCGGATGTCCGCGAACGGCGGCAGGCGGTAGGGCAGGGTGCTCGACCCGTAGAGCGGGTTCTCGGTCACGCGGCCTCCTCGTAGGTGTCCGGGTGGGGCCGGTGGGGTTCGAACCCACGACCGAGGAATTATGAGTTCCCTGCTCTAACCACTGAGCTACAGCCCCGATTGTCTGACCTGCTCAGCAGCTACATCTCAACACCTCGATAGTGGACAGGTACAAAGCACAGCATGACCAGAGCAGGAGACTTGCCTGCCAGTCTGGCGGAGTGGTGGGAGAACGTCGCCTGCTCCCTCCGTCGCCGGAACCGGTCGGACCAGACGATCACCCTCCACCGCCGCTCGTATGAGCGTTTCTGGCGTTAGGCGATCGAGTACAAGCACGTCACCGACCCTACGGCAGTCACAGCGGCTGTCGTGAACAGGTGGGTCGATCAGCTCCAGACTGCCGTCGCTCCGACGACGGTCGCGATCCACTGGCGTGGCTTGCGGCCATTCTTCTCGTGGTGGGCGAAGGATGCCGGCAGGCCGAACCCCTTCGAGGATGCTGACGTCCTCTCGGCCGAATCGCCGGCACCGGAGTGATCCACCAGGGACGACGTCCGGGCGCTTCTTGGGACCTGCAAGGGTCGGGACTTCGTCGCCCGGCAAGACGAGGGGATCATCCGCGTCCTCTACGACGCGGGCCCGCGCCTCGGTGAGCTCGTGGCGCTCCATCTCCCGGACTGGGACCGCCAGTCCGACCTGCTGACCCTGCGGGGCAAGACCGGCATGCGGGTTGTGCCGGCGTCGGCGTCGACTGGCGAGGCGTTCGCCCGCTACGTCCGCGTCCGGGCCCGTCACCCGGCGGCCGACCTGCCGGCGCTGTGGCTGGGCCAGAAGGGCGCCCTCCGGGGTTCGGGCGTCGCCCAGATGCTGCCCGCCCCTGCGCGAGCTGGTCGGGCTCCCTCGCTTGCATCCCCACACGTGGCGCCACATCGTCACCCACGAGTTCCGTGTCGCCGGCGGCTCCGAGGGACCTGCTCTATCTGGCCGGCTGGGGGTGCCACCGCCATGGCCCACCGCTACGGCCGCTCCGCCGCCGCCAAACGCGCCCGCGAAGCCCATCGGCGCCTGTCCCCCGGCGACCGCCTCTGATGAGCAGCCACTGAGCGCAAAGTTGCCTCCGGGGGCTGCACCTGTGAGCCATCTCGGTGAAACTCTATATCTCCCGCAATCACGATTCTGCGGCTCACCGGGGGGCGTACTGTACGAGCCTTGAAGCTTGAATCGGATGGAGAGCAGCAGTGGAATTCAAGGGGTTTATGAGCTATGTGCATGACGATGACGCACACGAAGGGGGTCGCATCACAGAGATTCGCGGCCGACTGTCGTCTGAAGTCAAGTTCCAGACCGGCAAGGATTTTCCCATCTTTCAAGATATACAAGATATCTTCGTTGGCGAAAATTGGCGCCGCACAATACATGGCTCCATAGATGGATCAACTTTCCTGCTGGCCATCATCACACCTTCGTTTCTTCAGAGTTCGGCCTGCCGGGATGAGGTAAAGAGTTTTCTGCAACGCGAGGCAACCCTTAATCGAGATGACTTGATCATCCCAATATTGTATTCTGATGCTCCCGGGCTACACGATTCGTCAGACGAGATAGCTACTGAACTGGCAGCGAGACAGTACGATGATTGGCGCGAGCTACGCTTTGTGGGACTTGACTCACCAGCTATTCGAGAAAAGCTTGCGACGCTCGCCGCACAGATTTCAGCTTCTTTCGAACGAACGGCGACTCACCCCGTTTCAATCTCCGCAGTTGATGCCGGCGTGCCGGATGAGTTTGGTGGCGACTCACCTGGGTTCATCGAGCTTGTCGCAGCAGCTGAAGAGGCTATGCCTCAGTTCGCCGAAAGCGTAGCTGTGTATGCTGCAGCACTGGAAGACGCGAGCCAGAAGATGGGCGAAATCACAGCTGAGATTGAAGCTGCGGTAGCAAGAGGCAAGGGCTCTGCCGCAAGGCTGACAGGAGCTCGACGTCTTGCGAGCGCATTAGAGGGACCAACAGCGGAGATGGAAGAAGCCTCCCAGACCTATGTCGAACAGCTGACGAGGGTCGACGGCGGATTGCGAGCTTTGATTGAACGTGTACCTGAGCTTCAGGACGAAGAGGACATAGCAGCTGCCCGCGAGCTTCTCGAACAGCTGCCGCGACTTGAGGCCGCAGTGTCCGAGGGCATGGATGGCATCGCAGGTTTTCAGAATGCCATACGTGAGGCCGGACAGCTGTCAAGCACGTTGAGACCTATCTTCAGGCGGATGTTCGCATCATCGCAGCAACTCTTAGACAGCCGCGATGTGTTCACGGAGTGGAAAGAAGGCCTTCGAGGAGCCCTCGCCCAGCTGGATCATCAGTGATCGCTCACGGGCTCGGTCGTCGTCTAGTGGGGTGTCGCTGAAGTAGCCGCAGGTAACCGGGTCCGCGTCGGGGGCGGATGGTGGGGTCACGATGGCGGGGTTTCTGTCGTTGATCGCAGGGGGTTGTTGTGGCTCGTCCGCCGTCGGTGTTCGTGCGGGAGTTGTCGCCGGAAGAGGCGGTGAAGCTCCGGCGGCTGTCGCGGGGCTCGAAGGTCTTCGCTGTGCGGCTGCGGGCGCAGATCTTGCTGGCGTCGGACACACGGTCTTCGGCACCGGAGATCGCTCGTGTGTTGCAGACCGATGAGAACCAGGTGCGGCGGGTGATCGGCGAGTTCAACGCTGATGGGATGGCGTCGTTGCGCCCTCCTATCGGGGGCGGGCGCCCGAGGAAGATCGATGACACCGCTCGAGGGCGGATCCGTGCCATCGCTCTCGCCCGTCCCCGTGAGCTCGGAGAACCTGGGACCCGCTGGTCTCTGGCGACGCTGCGTCGCTACCTGATCCGCGGGCGCATCGTCGGGTCGATCAGTCGGGAGCACCTGCGCCGGGTCCTTCAGTCGATGGGGATCACCGCGCAGCGAACCCGCACGTGGAAGTGGAGCACCGACCCGCTCTACGAGCCCAAGAAGAACTGGGTGCTGGCCGCCTACCAGGGCGCGGAGGCCGGCACCCTCGACGGGGTCGTGGTCTCCTTCGATGAGTGCGGCCCCATCTCGCTCAAACCGCATGCGGGTCGGGGGTGGTTCCGACAGGGTCGGCCCGATCGTCAGCGGGCGACCTACAACCGCAACCACGGGACCCGGAAGCTGTTGGGGGCCTATGACGTGGGCGCTGACCGGTTCTGGGGCCGCCTTGAGAAGCGATCGGTGACCGCCAAGGTCATCCTCGAGTTCCTCAAAGACGTTCGTCGCCGCTACCCGCCCGAGACCACGGTCTACGTCGTGATGGACAACCTCTCGGCGCACTGGACACCTGCGATCCGACAGTGGGCGATCGAGAGCAACGTCGGCCTCTTGCCGACACCGACCAACGCCAGTCATCTCAACCGCATCGAGTGCCACTTCTGGGCCTACGTCGAGTTCGTCATCAACGGCAGCGACTACACGGACTGGTCGGAGTTCTCGAAGGCCAGCCAGGCCTACATCCGCCGCCGCAACCGCGACCACCACGACCCCCGGATCCTTGAGTTCGAGAACCGCCGCAGAGTCGCCTGAAGACAGTTACCGGCGGAACGTTTCGCGACAGCCCACTAGCAGGTCGGGCGTCAGCGTGTGCGTTGGCCGGAGTGTCGGCCGGGCCGTCAGGCAGACGCCGGCTGCGACGGCCAGACACCGTCGCAGCCGGCGCTCTTGATCTGACAGAGCCAAATTCGGCAGCGCCGTCAACCCGAGGCGCCGCGCGGGCCCTCGGTGGCTACTTGTAGTCGAAGAGGCATGCCGCAGGGTCACAGGACGTGGGCCGATCAGCGGCTTAAGGCTGTGAACCTACGACAGGTCGCGAGGCAATGGCCGCTGTCTAGTGGGGTGTCGCTGAAGTAGCCGCAGGTAACCGGGTCCGCGTCGGGGGCGGATGGTGGGGTCACGATGGCGTGGTTGCTGTCGTTGATCGCAGG
>Ga0193742_1000812_pt1 | contig 19892 bp, 14 predicted proteins | sample L2c1metaG_FD_165511 | JGI IMG/M metagenome (GOLD analysis project Ga0193742, IMG submission 165511) | Soil microbial communities from a riparian zone of the East river system, Colorado, United States - L2c1 | ecosystem: Environmental > Terrestrial > Soil > Riparian zone | place: USA: East River... | reverse complement strand
ATTCCCAATCTGCAGGTCTTTCTGCCGGAAGATGAGCCGCAGCGATCCTGGATCTCTCGCGGATTGGCGGAGTTCTTGGTGCGCCGCGTCGAGGAGCGAGCCGAAGAGCGTGATGCACGCGCGGGGATGCTGATCGCGACCATCAACGGTCTCGCAGCATCCGAGCACACCTTTGCACAGACCCTGCTTGATGCTGGATTTTCATTCGGCGTGACGGGACTTTACATGAGAAAAAAACTGACGCCTGTCACGACGTGAGTTTGGCGATAGAACTCACTGGGGCGGTTGGGTGGGCTGTGACTGCTTGTTGTTCTTGTCCCCACCGCCGAATATCTTCTGAAAGATATTTCTCTTTTTCTTCTGCTGATCCTGTTGGGCCGTTGGCTGTGCTTCTGTGGTGCTGGTAGAGTTGGCAGGCGCCGACGCTGACGGCATCGGAGTTGTTACAGAGGGTGTTGTTGCAGGAGACACCTGGGTCGGATGCCCGCCGCCCATACCGAAGAGCTTCTGGAAGAAGTTCTGCGGGTTCTCGTTCATCTGTGTGCAGCTGCCTGTGGGGACGGTTCCATCAAGGAACGCCACATTCCACATATGCGTGGCGCAAGAGGAATCGGCCAGCAAGCCGGTGTCGCGATCGATACGGGCAACGGTGATGCCCTCCGGCGGCGAAAACGACTTGACGTCGGAGTACTGCGGCAGCTTGATAGCCCGCTTCATAAACTCAGCCCAGATTGGCGCTGCGGCGTAAGCGCCTTGGAGCTGGACGGGTAATGTGGTGTAGTCGTCATTGCCAACCCAGACGATACAGATAAGGTTGGATGTGTATCCCGCAAACCAGGCGTCGTGGCTGGTGCCGGTCTTTCCCGCGGCAGGAGCACTGAATCCGCGAGCTCGGACAGCTGCGGCAGTTCCATAGTTCATGACGTCTTCCATCAGCGATTGCGTGAGGTAGGCGGCACGAGGATCCATCACCTGTTTGGCTTCGGGAGAATAGTCCGAGACGATGTCTCCATTGGTGTTGCGGACGGAGGCAAGCATCCAGGGGGTAAGGTGGACCCCGCCATTGGCAAAGACGGTATAAGCTCCAGCCATGTCAACCGGAGTTGCGCTGTAGGTACCAATGGCGACAGAGGGAGTACCGCGAGCGCTCGTGATGCCTGAGGCGCGGGCAAGAGCGGCCACGTTGCCGAAGCCAACCATCTGAGCAAGCTGGATGGTTGCGGCGTTGAGAGAGTGAGCAAGAGCATAGGCCGCGATGACGTCACCCCTATACCCGCTGATGAGGTTTCGTGGAGTGTACGTGCCCCCGGTTCCGTCGGCGTAGTCTGCGGCTTCGTCGTTCAGGTGTGTAGACGCGCTGAAGACGCCGGATTCGCCCAGCGAAGTTCCATTCAGACTGGTGTTATAGGCCGTGGCATAGACAAAGGGCTTGAAGATCGATCCGGTAGGACGTTTGGCAACGGCGTGATCCAGCTGCGAAGTCGAGTAATTGCGGCCACCTACCAGAGCAAGAATCTGCCCCGTATGTGGATTCAGCGCAACCAGCGCGACCTGCGGATAAGTAACCGGAGCCGTACTCTTCGCATGCAGCTTGCGTACGATCTCATCGACGTTCTTCATGCCGATCTCGACTGCCTCCGAGGCTGCTGTCTGAAGCTCCGGATCGAGTGAGGTATAGATACGCAGGCTCTGGTGCGCGAGGTCTTGATCACTGATGCGTTGGACGAGCTGGTCATGCACCAGGTCGACAAAATAGGGAGCTTCACTGGCGTCGACATTGGGCGCGGCCAGACGAAGGGGCTCGGCCTTGGCGCGCGTAGCTTCGCTTGCGGAGATGGCCCCGGTTTCCACCATCGAATCCAACACGATGTTGCGCCGTGAGAGGACACGTTCGGGATGACGATAGGGGTTCAGCCGGCTCGGGCTCTGAATCATTCCCGCGAGGAGAGCGCACTCAGAGGTATCCAGCTGCTTGAGATCTTTGCCGAAAAAGGCCTGAGACGCCTCCCCGAGGCCGTTGATATCGTAGCTTCCGCGATGGCCCAGATTGATCTGGTTGGCGTACATCTCGAAGATTTGCTGCTTGGAAAAACGCGATTCGAGCTGAAACGTGATCAGAATCTCGATCATCTTGCGCTTCAGCCGTTTCTCCGGAGAGAGAAAGAAGCCGCGCGCCAACTGCATCGTGATCGTGGAGCCGCCGCAGCGCTTCCGTCCGCTGGTCAGGTCCTCGACGCCGCACTTCGCGATGCGAAGGAAGTTCACGCCGCTGTGCTCGAAGAAGTTACGGTCTTCGATCGCGGTCACGGCCTGCACCATGCGCGGAGGAATATCCTTGTAGCTGACCAGGCGACGCTTGGAGCGGCTATTCTCCTCAGAGAGCGCGGTAATCAACTGCGGCTCGAGTTCGTAAGCGCCCAGCGCTGCTCCGTTCTCCGCTGTGATCTTTTGAACCACACCATTGGGCGCGAGGATCGTGGCGCCGTCGGTCGAATGATAGCTCTGGGGCCCCGGCTGAATGAAGATGCTGTCGCCGCTCAGCTGAAAGGTCCCAAGCTGCGAGTTGGCGTTGTAGCCGGCCCGGCGAAGATCGGCGGCAATCGCCGAAGCCGAGAGCTTCTGGCCGCTGCGAATTTCACGCGGTGCCGCATAAATCTGCGAGACGCTGGCAAACATCGGCCCTTTGGCCAGCCGATCGTCGACCACGCGTTCATATTTGAAGTAGAAGTAGCCGAGAGTCGCAATTACGACAACAAGACACCCGAGCACTCCCACCAGGGCGTATCGCACAAATCGATTATCCAGATGGAGCCAGTCGACAATGCTCGAGAGATTCCCGCTGGATTTGCTGCTGCCGTATTTGAGTTTGACTGGCAAAGTGCTCTTTCTTATTTAAGACGCTAGACACGGGTCCCAGAGAGCAAAGATTGCTTAACGGATGTTATCTGATCGGCTACCGTGGAGGCGACCCGCTCGAGTTCAATCTCTTGCGTGTGCCGGTTGAGCCGATCCACAAATTCAACCTTCCCTTCCGCAACCCCGCGTCCAATATTGATTCTGTACGGGATACCGATGAGATCCGCGTCCTTGAACTTCACTCCCGCGCGCTCGTCGCGGTCGTCCAGCAGAACATCGAGGCCAGCCTCCGTCAGATCGGAGGCGACCTTTTCGCCTGCCGCCAGGAGCGCGGCATCAGAAGTATTGGTAATCGTAACCACCACCTGGAAGGGCGCGATGGCCGGGTGCAGCGCGAAGGCCGAGCCGTCGTTGGCTGCGGCCGAGCTCTCGATCGCAGACGTCAGAATGCGCTCGATCCCGATGCCATAGCATCCCATGATCGGCATAACTTCTTTGCCGTCACGGTTCAGCACGCTTGCTCCCATGGACTTCGAATATCTGTTGCCGAGCTTGAAGATATGGCCGATCTCGACTGCCGTACCAATGCGCAAAGGCGAGCCATCGATGGGGCAGCCCTCGCCTTCGATGACGTTGCGGACATCGGCGATCAGCGTCGGCCTGAAGTCGCGCGAGGGGTTCACATTGCGAAGATGAAAGCCCTCCTTGTTCGCACCGGCATTGAGATTGGTGCGGCCCTCGAGAGCCTTGTCCATGATGACGAGCGTCCCCGGCTTCTTGGGATGCGGAGCCGCATCCACCCCGATGGGGCCAAGATATCCGGCGGCAGCCTTGAAGACGTGGAGGATCTCTTCCGGTGTCATCGGGCGGATCTCTCCACCTGCGAGGCAAGAGAGCTTCGCGTCATTCAGCGTGTGATCGCCCCGCAGGTAAACCACGACCGCGCGCAGGCTGCCGAGCTTGGCATGGTCGGCTTCAGGAAGTGCCGCCATATAGGCCATCGTCTTGATCTGCTGCTGCGGCTGAATTCCAAGGAACGCTCCGACCTCTTCCACCGTCCGCAGGCTTGGCGTCTCGACCAGCTCGGGCTGTCCGTCGCCGGTGGGAGCGAGGTCCTCGACCGGGGCGAGTCTGCTGGTGGCCTTCTCGATATTCGCCGCATAGCCGGAGGCGGAGCTGGCGATAAGATCCTCGCCCGCATCGGTATAGACCATGAACTCCTGCGAGGCCGAGCCTCCCATAGCTCCCGAATCAGCTTCGACAGACACAAAATCGAGTCCACAGCGGGTGAAGATGGCACGGTAGGCCTTGTCGTGCCTGCGATAGCTCTCGTCGAGACCAGCCTCATCGATGTCGAAGGAGTAGGAGTCTTTCATGATGAACTGGCGTACACGCAGCAGGCCTGCCTTCGGACGAGGCTCATCGCGGAACTTGGTCTGGATCTGATACCAGATCTGCGGAAGCTGTTTATAGCTGCGTAGCTCGTTGCGCGCAATGGAGGTCATCACCTCTTCATGCGTCATAGCAAGGCACAGGTCTGCGCCCTTGCGATCCTTAAGCCGGAACATGTTCTCGCCCATGACGGACCACCGTCCCGACTCCTCCCAGATCTCGCGTGGATTCAGCGCGGGCAGCAGGAACTCCTGGCCGATTCGGTCCATCTCTTCCCGCACGATCGCGATGATCTTGTTGATCGAGCGGTTGCCGAGAAGCAGATAGCTGTAGATACCGGCGCTGAGCTGGCGGATGTATCCGGCGCGAAGCAGCAGCTTATGGCTTGCGACCTCGGCGTCTGCGGGGGCTTCACGAAGGGTTGGGATAAAGATTTGCGACCAGCGATGCATGCGTTCTGTGCGACCTTCCGGCTCTTCGAGCGACTCGATTGATCTCCCTATTCTAACGTTCCGGAAAGGACCGTGCTGCAGCAGGTTACCGGGAGAGTGACAGGGAAGTCATTTCTTCCTTCTTGATTTCTTCCTTCTTGATGGCTAGGTAGTTTTCGAGCTAAGAAAAGTCGCTTCGATCGCTGGTGTCCGCTATCCGGTACTCTGGCGAAGGGAGGCAACCGCCCGTAACTCCAGCGTTCTCTGCTATGTCTGGCAGGCGACATTTTAATGTGACCCACACGACAGACTTGTTCATTCAAAAGGGCGTATGGTCGTGATAATCGCATAGCCCGCCCGATAATCTCGTGGGCAACCAGCCTCTGCGGACAAGTGGAACCTTTTCTTCGGACGCAGGATATTCGATTGCCCAACAATAATCATTTGACGATCGAGGGTGCGACGCGCCCTAGAAATACCATCCTGTCTCAGCTCCCTGAAGCGGAATATGCGGCGTTGGAGAGATTTTTTGTGCCTGTCGACCTGCCTTTAGGCAAGCCGCTCTCTGAACCAAACCAACCGATCGAATATGTCTATTTCCCAAATAGTGGACTGATCTCAACCGACGCCCTGACTGCGAAAGGGGAGACCGTCGAGGTAGGTCTCATCGGCAGGGAAGGTTTCTCCGGTCTGCCTGCGCTGTTGGATCAGCCGCAGATGTCGCACATGGTGATCATGCAGGGATCGGGAGAAGGGATGCGAATCCGCGCCACGATTCTTCGGGATCAATTTTTGAACGGTGGCTTGCTGCGAAGTATGGTCCACCGGTTTGCTTATCTGCAGCTTGTCCAGATAACCCAGTCCGTTCTCTGCAACCGGGTCCATGAAGTCGAAGCCAGGCTGGCACGTTGGCTGCTCACCTCTGCCGATCGGATTGAGTCCGATTCTTTGCAGCTCACCCAGGAATTCCTGGCACAGATGCTGGGGGTGCAGCGATCGACGGTGACTGTAGCCGCAGGAGCTTTGCAGCATTCGGGACTGATCGGCTACAGCCGCGGCCATATCAATATTCTTGATCGGGCCCGGCTCACCGCGGTGGCCTGTGAGTGCTACAGCATCGTCTGTTCGTCGTACCAGCGGCTGTTGTATGTCGGTCCTGGGGAAACGCTTCGTTATGTCGTGTAGCCGACTGAAACTAAAGGGATAACCTCTTACTCTGTCAGATAGCTTTCCTGGTTTTCGAATATCCACATCCCCAGTCTTCAGGATTTGTCATGGCTCAAATTCTTTTGATCGGTCAAGATACAGGACTGCTTGCCACAAGGGCAGCGGTTCTGGGCAAAACCGGTGCTAGTGTGACATGCTGCGCCGCCAGAGCGGCGGGATCTCTGCTGCAGGATCATGATTTCGACATTGTCGTGCTGTGCCATACTCTCGCTGACGCCGAAATAACAGAGTTTACCGCTTATCTTCACCGGCGATGGCCAGAAGCTAAAATTCTGAAAGTCATCGTCATAAACAGCTTCGAGCCCGAACCACAGGGAAGCGATATCTCAAGCTCTGCCGATCCCGGGCAATTATTTAAAAGGACGCAACAACTGCTTGAGAGCCTTCCAGAACATCGTTTGAGGATTATTTCGAGCTCCACTCCAACCGCTTAGGCCTGGTTCGATCCAGAGCCTGAAGGATTGAGTTCGATTCGGTAGCGGCATTTCTTTGGATGACCGCTCTTATGGATCACGCAATCCTCGGGCACGTCGGCAATCTCGATCAGCTCCGCCCCCGCAAGCTCCAGCGTCCTTCGGGAGGCAAGGTTCTCCGGATCGCAGGTGATCCAGACTGGATCGAGGCCGGCACTGAAGGCGAAGGGAAGAATGAGTCGGACCGCCCGGACAGCATAGCGATGACCCCGGTGCTCGGGAAGAACACCATAGCCGATATGGCCGGCATAACGTTCCAGATGGGCCGTGTTTCCTAGGCTTAGGCGCATATTGCCCAAGACCTCGCGCGTCTCGCTGTGAATCATCCTGAACTGATACGTCAGCGCTTGATGGACTGGATGAAGCTCGAAGCGAAGCAGCTCAAGCGAGAGCTCGCCTTCGTTCTCCACCAGGAAGTCTGGTGTCAGGTGCATCGGCGGGACTGCTGATTCATTCATAAGAAATAGTTCCTAGATCAGCTCGAGAGTCCACAGATCATGCAGGTGCAGGACGCCTGCTGCATGCCCTGTTGGCTTCGTCACGATCAGCGAAGTGATCTTCTTCTCTTCCATTAACGCCAGCGCAGAGGAGGCGAATGCCCCGGCCTCGATCGTAACCGGTTGCGGGTTCATCATCTCGCCTGCCGCATGATCGAGTGCTCGCCCGCCATCGCGTTCCAACAGGCGGCGAAGGTCGCCATCCGAGATCATGCCGAGCAGCCGACCGTCTTCGCCGAGCACGGTCGTCATCCCCAGCTTCTTCCGCGACATCTCATAGATCACCTCGGGCATCGGCGTCGAGACCTGCACGCGTGGCAACGCATCGCCTGTGTGCATCAGATCTCCCACGCGAGCAAGGCGCTTGCCCAATCGTCCTCCCGGATGCAGCTCCGCAAAGTCTTCGGCTCTCCAGCCGCAGCGGCGGCTTACCTCCAGAGCGAGTGCATCGCCAAGCGCAAGCATCACGGTGGTCGATGCCGTCGGCGCGAGGTTGTACGGACAAGCCTCGCAGGAGATGCTCGTATCGAGGACCACATCGCTGGCCTGCGCAAGTGTGGAACCGAGGTTCCCGGAGAACGTGATCAGCTTGTCGGCGAGCCGCTTCAGCAGCGGGAGAAGCCGCAGCAGCTCCTCCGTCTCGCCGCTCGCCGAGAGCGCGATGACGGTGTCTCCGCGCGAGAGCATTCCCAGGTCGCCATGAACTGCTTCTGCGGGATGCAGATAGTGCGCCGGAGTTCCGGTTGAGCATAGAGTCGCCGCGATCTTGCGCGCGATGATGCCACTCTTTCCGATTCCCGTGACGATAATGCGGTTCCTGCGCGCAATCGCCTCCAGCAGTAGATCGACTGCCTGAGTAAAGGCAGGCAGCATCGGTCCATCGAGCCGCAGGGAGAGCTCGAGCAGAGCTCGCGCCTCGATGCGGACAAACTCCGAGGGAAGCGGGTGATCGGCGTTCGTGAGGGGAGCGTCAGGCATGGTTCTGAAGTATTTCCGATGCTAGCAGAGATGGCCGCGAAGCTCAGGAGGCCTTCGATCCTGCTTTCCGTCTACACTAAAAGAGGGTAAAAGCTCCGCGCCTCAGGCGCGGGCGAAAGGAAGTCGGGCGAGATGCGTCGAGTGTTGATTCTTGGAGTGATGGTCGTCGGAGTTGCGCTGTTGCTTTGGGCGGGATGGCATAATCTGCGCGAGCGTAAGCTGGCGATGCAGAAGGCGCGCGAGAACCAGGTTGTGCTGATTCCTGACAAGCAAGGACAGGGAAAGGCCGAGTCTGAGGACAGCGAAGAGTTCGCCCCGAAGATGCGCGGCCAGAAGGCTCCGGCATTTGCTCTGACGAACCTCGAAGGTAAGAAGGTCTCGCTGGCCGACTATAAAGGCCGTCCTGTGCTGGTGAATTTCTGGGCGACATGGTGTGGTCCCTGCAAGGTGGAGATGCCCTGGTTTGAGGAGTTCCGCAAGCAGTATGCGGCTCAGGGATTCGAGATCCTCGGCCTGACCGACGATGCGGACGCGGGCAAGGATGTGATCGCCAAGGTCGCTCAGAAGTCCGGAGTCACCTATCCGATCCTGTTGACCGACGGTAAAGTTCAGACTGCTTACGGCGGCCTTGATGTGTTGCCGATGTCGTTCTACGTGGACCGCAACGGTGTCGTGGTCGAGCAGACCGCAGGTCTGGGCTCGAAGGACCAGATCGAGGCAATCATCAAGAAGACGATCGCCTCGGGCGGAGCTGCGCCGGCAGGTGAATTGTGATTCGTGGCGGCGTACTTCTTGGCGCCGGCGCGCTCCTGCTGGTCTCTTCGCTGGCGGGAGCGCAGCAGGGAGATCTCTCCGCTCCCGCTGCGAGGCTGAAGCAGTACATCACCTATGCAGCCGAAGAGCAGACGGTTGCGGCCGGGAAGAAGACTGTGCTGGAGCTGCGGTTTCATGTGAATGAGGGATTTCATGTGAACTCGCACACGCCGAAGTCAGAGCTGTTGATTCCGACGAAGCTGACGCTTCAGCCGGAAGGTGGAGTAAAGGCGGAGGCTGCGCAGTATCCTGCGGGAACCTCTTACAGCTTCAGCTTTCAGCCGGGTGAGAAGCTCGATGTCTATACCGGCGCCTTTACGGTGAAGATTCCCGTGGTGGCTGACGCGGGATCACATACGATGACCGGCGTTCTGCGTTACCAGGCCTGCGATAACGCGGCGTGTTATCCGCCCAAGAGTCTTCCGGTCGAGGTCGCCGTTACTGCAAAGTAGCGCGCGAGGATTTCCTTCAGGCCGCGCAGGTTGCGGCGCTGCAGTGATGGCATGATGAATCGAGAGGCAAGCGGCAAGACCATGGAAGAGTTCAGAAGACTGACCCGGCTCCCTGCGTATGTGTTCAACATCACCAGCGAACTGAAGGCAGCGGCACGCAAGCGTGGCGAAGACATCGTCGACTTCGGGATGGGAAATCCCGACGGAGCGACGCCGAAGGCGATTGTAGACAAGCTGATCGAAGCGGCGCAGAAGACCCAGACGCATCGCTACTCGCTCTCGCGGGGAATCCCGCGGCTCCGGCGTGCGATCTCCAACTGGTACAAGACCCGCTACAACGTCGAGATCGACCCGGAGAGCGAGGCGATCGTCACCATCGGCTCCAAGGAGGGCATCGCGCATCTCTGCCTCGCCGTGCTGGACGACGCCGACACCGTCGCGGTTCCGAATCCAAGCTATCCGATCCACATCTTCGGCCCCGTTATCGCGGGATCGCGGGTGCAGAGCATTCCCATCGCCGACGCAAATGCGGATGAGGTTCTCGCGCGTCTGGAAGATGAGCTTCCGCGCATGGAGCCGCGCCCGAAGATCCTCATCCTGAACTTTCCGGCGAACCCGACGACGCAGTGCGTCGATCTCGCCTTCTTCGAGCGCGTGGTCGCGCTCTGCCGCGAGCTGGGCATCTATATCGTTCACGATCTCGCGTACGCGGATATCGTCTTCGACGGCTACCGCGCACCCAGCGTCCTCGAGGTTCCGGGGGCGAAGGAGATCGCGGTCGAGTTCTTCACGCTCTCGAAGAGCTACAACATGCCGGGCTGGCGCGTCGGCTTCATGGTCGGCAACAAGAGGCTGGTTGGGGCGCTGGGACGCATCAAGAGCTACTTCGACTACGGGACCTTCACGCCGATCCAGGTGGCCTCGATCGCCGCGCTCGAGGGGCCGCAGGACTGCGTCAAGGAGATCTGTGACAACTACAAGGCTCGGCGCGACGTGCTGGTTCCGGGGCTGAACAAGCTGGGCTGGCCGGTTGAGCTCCCGAAGGCCACGATGTTCGCCTGGGCCAAGATTCCGGAGCAGTATCGGGCGCTGGGCTCGATCGAGTTCTCGAAGAAGCTGCTGAACGAGGCCAAGGTCGCGGTCAGTCCGGGAGTCGGCTTCGGCGATCATGGAGACGGTCACGTCCGGTTCTCCCTGATCGAAAACGAGGAACGCACCCGGCAGGCCCTCCGCGGCATCCGGCAGATGTTTCGGAACGGGTAGACCCCCACCCGGCGTGGTTTTCTCGCAAAGTCTTCATTCTATGTAGTTTATAAGTGGACCTTGCGGTCAAAGTATTGAAAATAAATAGCTTACATTTAAGCTCTTGAGAATAAGCAGTTTAGGGTCATATACCCGGGCACTTTTTCCGCGGTTTTGCTTCTATGATTTATTTTATCGAAGCGAAGGTAAAGAATCGGCACTTTATTTGAGCTCTATGTTTTTTGTTTTGTTGTAGTTGTGAAATCCGTAGTCTTGACAACGAAGATTCGTTTAAGGTCCCTGGCCGGGTCTGTCGAACTCGGCAGGCTCTGCGCGCCACAAAGCAGATGTTCCCGCACGCGGCCAACCTCGACGACAGAAAATTAGTTGAAGGACAAAAAATCACATGAAGAAGGCTCTTCATCCGGACGTCGAAAGGTTGTTGAACACGGTCCTGCGCCCGAATCCCAACGCAGGTCCTCTCACGGTTGAGGGCATCCGTGCGGCGACCCTCGCAACGGGAGAACTCCTCGGCGGCGCCGGAGAGGCCGTGGCGAAGGTCTGGAACAGCACCGCTCAAACCGGCCGCGGCACACTGGACCTGCGCTGGTACGCTCCCTCCGAGACGCCTCCCGATTCCCTCATCCTCTTCGTGCACGGCGGCGGCTGGATCAGCGGCACCCTCGACTCTTACGACACATTTTGCCGCGCTCTCGCTCTGCGCACGCAATGGCTGGTTTCGAGCCTCGCCTACTCCCTCTCGCCCGAGATTCAACATCCGCACCCGATCCACGAAGTGGCCGACGTCATCCAGAACGCGTGTCATTTAGCCGCGGAGGCCGGCCACACCATCAAGCGCATCGCCGTCTGTGGAGACAGCGCCGGCGGCTTCCTGATCGCCGCCGCGATGCATCACCTGGCCCTGAACAACCTACCTCTCCCCGACGCCGCCGCCTTCCTCTATCCCATCGCAGACGTGTCCATGCAATACGACAGCTACAAGACCTTTGCCTCCGGCTATCAGCTCACCGCCGAAAGGATGCAATGGTACTGGGGTCAATATCTGGGCCGCGAGATCTCCTCACCTGCCGAGCGGGCCGATCCCTACCTCAGTCCCTTGAACTCGCCGCTCCTTCACAAGTTTCCACGCTCGATGGTGGCTACCGTAGAGTTCGATCCACTTCGCGACGAAGGCCTCGAGCTTGCGCAGCGACTCTCGGCTGCGGGAGTTCCGGTGGAGCTTATCGAGATCCCTGGCCAGATCCACGGCTTCCTTCGCTTCCGCAGAGCGCTCACTGATCCTGAATGGGGTCCCGATGCCGTGATGGAACGCATCGGAGGCTTTCTCAACTCCACCAACGGCTGAGTCGAGTCGATTCGTCTTCAGAGTTCCGGGCAGATCTCTGCGTTCAGAATCTCGACCTTGCGGTCATTCCAGGGGCTTTTCTTATGAAACCACTGCCGCTGGCGGAGGAGTGGGCCGGATCACGCCGTGTAAAAACTGACACGGGGGTCTTTACTATCTTGTCACTAAGGCCTTGCTTGGGAGTATCATGTACGAGTGCCGAAATATTCTATCGTCGTTCCATTTCATAACGAAGAAGATAACGTCACGACCCTCTATGACCGTTTGAAGGCGGTGATGGAGCAGATCGGCGACACCTTCGAGCTGGTCTTCGTAGACGACGGCTCACGCGACCGGACCTATCGGCTGCTGGAGGAGATTGCGGCGGTCGATTCGCGCGTTCTGGTGGTCAAACTGCGCCGCAACTTCGGCCAGACCTCGGCCCTGGCTGCCGGCTTCGATCATGCCCAGGGGGACTTCATCCTGGCGATGGACGGGGACCTTCAGCACTCGCCCGATGAGATTCCAAACTTCCTCGCCAAGCTCGAGGAGGGATACGACGTCGTGAGCGGATGGCGGGCGCAGCGCGGAGACAACTTCATCCTGCGCCGCATACCATCGCGCGCGGCGAACTGGTTGATGGCAACGCTCAGCGGCGTGAATATCCACGACTTCGGGACCACGTTCAAGGCGTATCGCCGCGAGGTGATCCACAACATTCCACTGTACGGCGAGATGCATCGCTTCATTCCGGCGCTTGCCTCCTGGTACGGCGCCAGCATCTGCGAGATTCCGATCTCGAATCCGAAGCGCGAGTTCGGAAAGAGTCACTATGGCATCTCGCGGACCTTCCGGGTCTTCTTCGACCTTCTGACGATTCGCTTCCTGCTGAAGTACATGACGCGGCCTCTGCACTTCTTCGGAAGCATCGGTGCCCTCAGCGCGTTGACTGGATCGGCCCTCGCGATGTGGCTGCTGATTCTGAAGGTGCTCACCGGTCAGCCCGTGATGGACGTGCATGGACCGATCTTTGTGGTGGCCGGGGTGCTGATTCTCGCCGGCGTACAGATGATCGGAATCGGATTGCTGGGAGAACTGCAGGTACGGCACTTCCACACGGCATCGCACCGTGCTCCTTATGCGGTTGATCGAATTCTCCGGCTGCGTTCGGAGGAGAGCCTGTTGCAGTAGGCTGTCCTCGAAGTTTTTCGTCTTTTCTCTGCGAGATCTGATGTTTTCTCTCCCAATTCAGGTAAAGTGTTGGCGATTCCCTGCAAGGCTCCTGGTACGCCTAAGGGCATGCCGGAGCGACACTCACACGCAATGGAGGAGAGAAATAGATGTCAGCCCACTACGAGTTGAAGTCTTCAGCGAATCAGCAGTACCTTTTCAATCTCAAGGCTGCGAATGGCGAGATCATTCTGAGCAGCGAGCTTTACACCTCAAAGCAAGCTGCGCTGGGAGGGATCGAAGCCGTCAAGGTGAACGCCGCTCGGGATGAACAGTACGAGAGGAAGAAGTCGATCTCTTCTCAACCTTACTTTGCGCTCAAGGCCGGCAACCACGAGATCATCGGCAAGAGCGAGATGTATACCTCCGAGGGTGCGCGCGAGAAGGGAATCGAGTCGGTCAAGAAGAATGGCCCGATTGCGATTACGAACGATCTCACTTAGGGGATTCTCGTCTTCAAAGGAAGCATGGTGAGGTGAGGATGGACTGCACGGCGACTGCTGCTATTCTCTGAGACAAAGTCAGAGGCGAGGCATCGAATCAACATGCAGGCAATCCAGATCCTTAAGCACGGCGGAGCGGACGCACTCACCCTCCAGGAGCTTCCTACCCCGACAGCCGGTCCGAAGCAGGCGCTGATCCGCATCGAGGCATCGGGCATCAACTTCATCGATGTCTACCTGCGCGAAGGCCGCTATCCCGCCCCGCTGCCGTACACGCTCGGGCAGGAGGCTGCGGGAATCATTGTGGCGCTGGGAGAGGGGACCGGCGCGAGCGGCTTCAAGGTTGGAGACCGTGTTGCGTGGACCCTTTTTCCCGGAACCTACGCGCAGCTTGCGGTAGCGCCTGTCGATCTGCTGGTGCATGTGCCGGAGTCGATTAGCTCGCAGCAGGCTGCCGCCGCGATGCTCCAGGGGATGACGGCGCATTATCTCGCCCACTCGGCCTATCCGATTCGCCGCGGCGACGAGGTGCTGATCCATGCAGGTGCGGGCGGAGTGGGGCTGCTGCTCACCCAGATGGCGAAGGCGTTGGGCGCGCGGGTCTTTACGACTGTCTCCAATGAGGAGAAGGCTGGGCTCTCTCGCGCTGCCGGTGCGGACGAGGTCATTCTTTACACCCAGGAGGACTTCGCCGAGTCGGTCAAGAAGCGGGGCTCGGGACCGGGGCTGCATGCGGTGTATGACTCTGTAGGGAAGACGGCCTTCGACAAATCGCTGTCGGTGCTTCGTCCATGCGGCATGATGGTGCTGTTTGGAGCCTCGAGCGGCGCGGTTCCTCCTTTCGACCCGATGTGTTTAGCGCAGATGGGATCGCTGTTTCTCACGCGGCCGACCCTGAAGGATTACATCCGCACGCGGGAAGAGCTGGAGCAGCGTGCGGGCGAGGTCTTTCGCTGGATCGCCGATGGAACGTTGAAGCTCCGCATCGAGCACGTCTATCCGCTCAGCGATGCGGCCCATGCGCATGAGGATCTGGAAGCACGCAAGACGACGGGCAAACTTCTGTTGATCCCGTAATCGCTTGCAAAGGAGTTGCTGTGATGTCTCTCAAGACGACGAATCTTCTGCTGGCGGCGATCGCACTTCTGCTTCTTGCGCTGGTGCTGCGGCCGCTGCGTGAGCCCGCGCCTGTACTGGCGCAGTCGCCCGACACGGATTACTTTTTCGAGCCGGGAACGTTTCTGGTGCGGTCATCCGACAACAGTCAGCAGGTCTATTCGAAGATTGTGGTCGATCTGCGCAATGGGCGGGTGTGGGCGTTCCCCACGCAAACGCCTGCGCCTTATCCCACGGATCCTGTCTACAGCAAGCAGCAGACCTCGCATCCTTTTCCGGTGGGACGCTTCGCGCTTGAGGACACGAAGAAGTTCATTCCGGATGATGCGCCGCGATAATTCTTTGACTTCAGCCCTGTCCATGCCGCAAACTTGAGAGACGCTACTTATCAGCGGTCTGCAGCAGAGCCTTTGTGCGACCCGTTTAACACGATCTTGTTCCGCAACGAAATGTTCGGGAAGCGCGGTGAGAATCCGCCACTGCCCCGCAACTGTGATTCGCGCACACTGTTTTTAAGGTGTGAATGCCGCCTGGCAACCTCCCACTGAGCTGGCTCGGGAAGGGAAGAGCCGAAGAGGTGAGGCATGGGACGCGACAGTCAGGAGACCGGTTTCGTTGTTACACAGCAGCCAAGTTTCCGAGGGGGGAACGAGGAGTTGATTTTCATGCATGTATCTGCGCGCCGTTCGGCGGCCACGCCTTTCTTCCGTCTTCTTCTCGTGATTGCATTCTTCTCGTTCGCGGCGGTGTCTTCGCAGGCGGTGATCGTGCGCGGCACCGTGACCGATCCTCTCGGCGCGGTGGTTCCGGGAGCCCGTGTCCAGCTGATTCAGAACAAGCAGACGGTGGCCTCCGCGACCAGCGGCGCGGATGGCTCGTTCGAGATTCGCAGCACGGCCTCTGGCCGCTTTGTCCTGCTCACCTCTGCGGCTACATTTACGGCGGGCCTCGGACAGAGTTTCTATGGTGGCCGAACGGATATGGTGAATCGCAACGTCACGCTCGAAATCGGGTCGGTGACGGCGCAGATGACGGTTACGGCTACGGGAATTCCTACGCCCATCCAGCAGGCGAGTTCGGCGATCAACCTGGTGTCGTTTACTGCGTTACAGACGCGCGTGGGATTGATGGACGATCTGCGGCAGTCGCCGGGAGTCAACGTCGTCCAGAGCGGCCAGTATGGCGGAGTGGGATCGCTGTTTGTGCGCGGCGGAAACTCCGATGCCAACAAGGTGATGATCGACGGCATCACCTCAGAGGACGTGGGCGGGCGGTTCGACTTCGGGACCGTGGCCTCGACGGCACTCGATGGGCTGGAGCTCTATCGCGGACCGAACAGCGTGCTTTATGGATCGGATGCGGGTGCTTCGGTGGTGAATATCACGACGCCGCGGGGCGCAACTCCGCGTCCTGTGCTGAACTACTCCGGCGACGCGGGAAACTTTCACACCTATCGCAACGAGGTGACGGTGGGCGGAGCGCATAGCCGGCTTGACTATTATGGAGCGTTCTCGCGCTTCGATACCTCGAACGCGCTTCCTCTGGATCGATATCACGCTGCAACCAGCGCGGCGAACCTGGGGTACAACTTCACCGCGAAGACCTCGTTGCGCTTTACGATTCGCAATGCGGTCTCGGCTACGGGAGTTCCTAACGCGCACGATTTTTATGGCGTCTCGGCGGATGGGAAACAGTCGGATCAGGACCTGTACTCCGGTGCGACGATCGAAGATCGTCACAGTCACTGGCACAATCTGGTTCGCTACGGGATTGCGCGCAAGCGGGAGCAACTGGTGCTGTTCCAGCCTTCGGGTGAGTTGCTTATGGTTCCGTCGTCCTTCGGGCCTTATCCGGACTGGTACGGCAACACGGTCACGATCAAGGGGGCGAATGGCTATAGTGCTACCGGACGCGCGTCCTTTCTTGCCGGCACGTCGTTTCCTACGGGAAATGACCAGGCATCGCTGCGCGATGAACTCTATTTTCAATCGGACTATACCTTCTCGCCGCACCTGATCGGGCTATTCGGTTTTCGGTATGAGGATGAGCGGGGATCGTACAACAACCCTGCCTTCTTCCAGTTCGAGACGATTAAAAGGACAAACTTTCAGTACACGCTGCAGTTTCAGGGCGACTTCTTCAACCGTGTCTTCTATTCGTTTGGCGGAGCAATTCAGAGAAATAACCTGTATGGGACGGCGGGTACGCCGCGGTTTGGACTTGCGTGGGTTCCGGTGCGTCCGGGGAATGGATTTTTCCAGGGGACAAAGCTGAGAGCGAATGCCGCGACCGGTGTGCAGGAGCCCTCGCTGTCGACGGAGTTTACTTCACTGTACAAACAGCTTTCCGACGCAGGCGCGACCGACCTGATCGCGGCTTACAATGTGCGGCCGGTGCAGGCGCTGCGCTCGCGCACCTACGATGTCGGGATCGATCAGAACATTCTGAATCAGAAGCTCATTCTCAAGGCCGGCTACTTCCACAACCAGTTCAGCCATCAGATTGACTTTGTCGATTCCGGAACGCTGCTCAGCGTATTCGGCATCGACACGAGCACTGCACGGCTTTTCGGCGCACTGCTGAACACGCTGGCCTATCGTGCCGAGGGGTTTGAAGGTGAGCTGCAGTTTGCCCCCACGCCTCGCATTCTGCTTCGCGGAGGCTATACCTACCTGTCTTCCCTGGTGGAGCAGTCGTTCTCGACCGATGCGGCGGCGAATGGCACCTCAGCCGAGAACCCGAACCTGCCTGGAGTGCCGATCGGATCCTCGTATCCGCTCGTGGGACAGAGGCCGTTTCGCCGTCCTCCGCAGACCGGCTTCTTCGCCGCGCAGTACACCGCTGACAGGTTCTCGGTTGCGCTCAAAGGAGCGTTTTCGAGCCGTTCGGATGATTCAACCTTCCTGTCATTTGCGGATGAGAACGGTGGAAATACGCTGCTGCTGCCGAATCGCAACCTCGACTTTGGCTATGCCAAGCTGGATGCCTATGGGACGTATGCTGCGACCCATCATGTCTCCGTATTTGCGGAGCTGGGGAACCTTGCTTCGCAGCAGCATATCGGGCCGATTGGATTTCCGTCCCTGCCGTTTACGTTCCGTACCGGTCTGAAGGTCCGGCTAGGTGGCGATTAAGCCAGCGTAATAGCCAGCAGAGGTTCCTGCCGGCTATTTACGCCTCCACTCCATGGCACTTCTTGAACTTCTTCCCGGAGCCGCAGGGGCAGGGGTCATTGCGGCCGACCTTGTCCCCGGTGACCCGCGGGGTGTTGCCATTGGAGGCTGCCGAGGCGGCCCCCACAGCACGGGCCTGATCCAGCTCCCTTTGCTTCTTTTTCTGAAACTCCCGCTCGAGCGCGTCGATCGTCGTCGACGGAGCCCGCGTCTGGATCGGCACCGGCGTATGTTCGGCGGCGGCCGCAACCGCTGGTGCCGGCAGGCCGGCGGGTTCGGCCGAGGTTGGATCGCCCGGAGGTGTAAAGCCGGGAGGGAGCTGGTCGAGGCTGTCGATCGGCGTTCCGTCAGGGCCGATGATCTGCATCCGGAACAGATGCCGCAGCGTGTCCTCCTGGAAGCGCATCATCATGCCCTCGAACATATCGAAGGACTCCTTCTTGTAGGCCACCAGAGGGTCCTGCTGGGCGTAGCCGCGCAGACCGATGCCCTCCTTCAGGTGGTCCATCTGGAGAAGATGATCCTTCCACAGCCCATCGAGCACGCTGAGCATGACCACACGCTCGTGATACCGCATCGCCTGCGATCCAAGGATGCGTTCTTTTACTTCGTAGCGGCCGCCGAGCTTATCGAAGATGGCTTCCCCAAGTTCGTGGCGGTTCAGGTTCGAGGTGTCTATTTCGTTTTCGAGATGCGCGCCGAACTGATCGTAGATCTGCGTGAACAGCACGTCGGTCTTCCACTCGTCCGGGTGCGCCTTCTCGGGTGCGGTCTCGTCGAGCATATTCGACATAATCGTTGAAAGATAATCGTCGGTGATGAGCTGCTTCTGGTCCACGCCCTCCATCAGTTGCTTGCGCAGGCCATAGACGGCCTCGCGCTGCTTGTTCATCACGTCGTCGTATTCAAGCACATGCTTGCGGGACTCGAAGTTCTGCGTCTCGACCGCCTTCTGTGCGGCCTCGATGCGCCGGGAGATCATGCCGGATTCGATGGGCACGCCCTCTTCCATGCCGAGCCGTTGCAGCAGCGTTGAGACCCACTCGCGCGCGAAGATGCGCATCAGGTCGTCTTCAAGCGAGAGATAGAAGCGCGAGGATCCAGGATCGCCCTGGCGTCCAGCGCGTCCGCGAAGCTGATTATCGACGCGGCGGCTCTCATGCCGTTCGGTGCCGAGGATGTGCAGGCCACCGGCGGCGATCACAGCATCGTGTTCCTTCCCGGCTGCGCTGGAGTGCGCGGCGACGGCTGCGTCCCATGCCTCCTGCGTTGTCTCGAACTCCTGCGACTGGTAGTAGAACCGGAACAGTCCTGGTCCGGCGACCGGAGAGATCGCTCCCTCGGCGGCGGAGACGGCGCGGGCCTGCGATTTGCGCACCAGATCCTGGCGGGCCATGAAGTCCGAGTTCCCGCCGAGCAGGATGTCGGTTCCGCGGCCGGCCATGTTGGTCGCAATCGTGACCATACCGATGCGTCCGGCCTGGGCGACGATCTCGGCTTCCTTCTCGTGGAACTTCGCGTTCAGCACGACGTGGCGCACGCCCTTGCGTTTGAGGATCTCCGACAGCAGCTCGGACTTTTCGATGCTCGTCGTTCCTACGAGCACCGGCTGGCGCTGTTCATGCAGCCGCGCAATCTCGTCGGCCACAGCGAAGTATTTTTCCTTCGCGGTGCGGTAGACCACATCGGAGTTCTCGACGCGCAGCATGGGCCGGTTGGTCGGAATGACGACGATCTCCAGCTTGTAGATGTTGTCGAACTCGGAGGCCTCGGTCTCGGCGGTACCGGTCATGCCCGAAAGCTTCTTGTACATGCGGAAGTAGTTCTGGAAGGTAATCGTCGCCAGCGTCTGATCTTCCTTGCGGATGGCGACGCCTTCCTTCGCTTCGACGGCCTGATGCAGGCCATCGGACCAGCGGCGTCCCGGCATCAGGCGTCCCGTGAACTCATCGACGATGATGACCTCGCCTTCCTTCACCACATACTCCACATCGCGCTTGTAGAGCGAGTGAGCCTTGATGGCGACTTCGACGTGGTGTTTCAGGTCCCAGTTCTCGGGGTCAGCGATGTTTCCGATGCCGAGCAGCTGCTCGATCTTCTCCCAGCCGTCATCGGTGACGGTGATGGCGCGGGTCTTTTCGTCCACTACATAATCGCCGGTCCAGGTCTTGGTCTCGAGCGTCTCGACCAGCTCCCCCAGCTCGAGCTTTGGAATGATGACGTT
>Ga0193742_1000811_pt1 | contig 19924 bp, 39 predicted proteins | sample L2c1metaG_FD_165511 | JGI IMG/M metagenome (GOLD analysis project Ga0193742, IMG submission 165511) | Soil microbial communities from a riparian zone of the East river system, Colorado, United States - L2c1 | ecosystem: Environmental > Terrestrial > Soil > Riparian zone | place: USA: East River... | reverse complement strand
TTTTCTGGCTCTCTGGAGACCACCCTTCTGGCATAAGTTCATAATCTTTACCTATTTTAGAAGGAGTGTACATATATCTCCTAAACTTGGGAAAATCTATATAACAGCCCATTTCTATGCCATCTTCTACAATTTTCCCAAATTCTCCCATTCTAACACTACTTATTGCTCCATCAGGTCCATTTGTCAGAGCTTTTAGATACCTTCCCACCATACTCTTCTCCGCTTCTTTAGGAGGTATATATCCAGCAGGCATTAGCTCAAAGCCAATAGATTTCCATTTCTGTTGGTCTTCTCCATAACTATCATACCCACAAAAATTTCCTCCTTTGAGCCGTAAAATATTACCAGTTTGAGGATTGGCAAACTGGTAATATTGGTCTTTCTTGACGTTCTTCCCATCTACTTCTGAGCTATAAGCATTATCCTGTAGACATTTTACCCATCTTCCATTAAAGTCCTTATATGTCATAGTTTTTGGGTCCACAAGCTCTAAAACATCCTCTTCAAAGCCTAATTGAACAGTTGCTTCAAACATATCTATAAAGGATACAATGTAATATTCCCCATGAATATGTTCAATTTTGCCTTTATTTTCCTTAAAAGTAGTAGATCCATGTTTTACAAGCTCTCTTGGAATAACACCTGACCCATCTGCTTTGTAAGATGGTATATATGTGCTATTAGTTTTAAACTTAATAACATCACCTATTTTGAATTTCATAGCTTTTTGTTGTTTTTCTTCAGGGAAATACTTATACACCTCTTCCATTCCAATGGCTTCAATATTATATAGAGAGGTGTTATCAGCTATATAAGTGTCAGCAACTCTGTTAATACCATTTTTACACCAATAAGTATCACAATATAACATAGTGCCAACTACTCTGATAAGCTTAAAGATATATACTTCTCCATAATAGGTCATTTTATACCAATTCCCTACTACCACTTCAATCATCCCCTCTGTCTTCGGCTTCTCTTCTGGGAAATATTTGTATACATCCTCCATTGAAGCAGGGGTGATACCTTTTGATTGGCTAACACTACCAAAACCGTTTCCTTCTCTCTCACGATGAGGGTTTCCATTTTCTCCAACATATTTAGACACTTGAAAATGATCCTCATTATGAAATATATAGAATTGGAAGATGAATAATGTACCATTCCAATGTCCTTGATACCATTTCCCTTTTTCCATTGTTATTGTTTTTGGTGCTTCCTCTATCTTTTTCTTATCAACATGTCCTTCAGGGAGGAATTTCTGTACAATAGAGACATCTATCTCCTTAATATCTTTTAAAGTGGAAGGAGAAAAAGCCCCATAAACACTATAACTGTTTTGATTAACTATCCAAGGCTCAAAATATACAGTGTCAAAAATATATCTACTGAATTTGCCATATTGCTTAGTTCCTTGGCTAAACTCGTACCACTTACCAATTTCTAGCAATTCTGGTCTCATAACTTTCTTTATTTTGTCAATGTGTCCTTCTGGTAGATATGCTTGTATTTCCTCCAAGGAAGCCTCTCTTGATTCAGCGATATTGGGGAATATCCATTCGCCTGTATGATCTTGATACTTCAAATCTTTATCTACCCAGCAGGTAGACTCCACAGAAGATTCCTTAACCTTACTCACCTTCAATTTCCACTCTTTCTCCCAGGCTGTAACAACATACCACTTTCCAACAATAAACTCGTATTTCATAGGTTTCTTTAAATAAGTACGTTCAAAATCTTCATAAGGAATGATTTTGTATCCATCAGATATATAAATCTTTTCAATATCATTACACCCTGATTCTAGGTTAATACAATTACTAGCTGAAAATGGGTCATATAAATCTTTCCCCTTTCTGGCGTAATTTATCACCTCTTTTTTCTGCTCAGTTGTAGAGCATTTTACGGCTATTTTTTCCATAATATTGTTGCTTTCATTGTTTTGTATGTGTTTAGGCTGTTATTAGTTCTTCTTCTGTTTCCTCTATTTCTAAGGGCTTTTCAGCAATAGCAAACCTATTAGCTGCAAAGCATTTATAAGGCTCACTCTCTGGTCCAAGCTCTATTTCAGCTAGTTTATACCCATATATCCCTCCTTGTACATTACATTTGAGGAAATATATTACATTATATTCTTCGTCTTTTTTTATCCATTTGGAAATAGGTATAACCGAAGGTCTTCCTTTGTCATTTATACATATTACTTTCATACCAATGTATCTATTTCTCCTTTTAAGAAGGATACGAGCTTAGCTCTCATTTTAGGAACAGTTTGGTCAATAAACACTTCGACAGGACTCCAATATTTAGTCTCATAATTATCACCTCTTCTGCTTATTGATGTGGGGGCTCCGTTCAGCTCTTTAGATTCTCTAGGAAATCCATCTGGGGCATGATATACTTTGGAAGCACATAATTCAATAAGTTCTATAGCTCTTTTGGAATGACAATTACCTGTCATTTGTCCATATACACAGTCACTTGTAGATTGAGGATCAAGTGTACTTATGTCCAACCTTTCAATTTCACTAAGAGAGGCATATTTTTTAATATTAGTGGCCTCCTCTATTACTAATTCTGGGAATGTTTTCATGTTTTAAATGTTTATTTTGTTAGTTCTTCCAAATTTTCCACCATCCTGTAGGTATTGTCTTCTTATAATAGTCCTTTTCTTCGTAGAAATAGCTATCAAATATGGTGTTGCCCCTAATATATGACAAATGCTCATCAAACATTACAAGGTAGCGATACCTATCTACCAGACTTAACATCTGACAATATGTCACTTTTGTGGTGTTAGGAATGTACCTATACTGTGTTTTCTTACAAAATGCTCCTATTATACGTCTACACTCATTATAACTGAATCCTTGATTGTTACATTTTATCTTTATTAAACCACAAATGGTCTCAAATACATCATGAGGAACATTAAAAGCTGCACAAATAGCATCTGTGGCACAACACCCATATTCAAATTCCTTTAATGAAGGCTTCACAGGAGCTTCAGGAGGCTCACATCTACCATCAGGTCTATAAGTAAATATTACTGATGTAGTAGATCCTCCCATTCCAGAATATGAAGGAGATCCAATAATTGTAGGAGGAGAGTTTATTTCTGGTGGTTTTATAGTCCATTTTACGTCCTTGGCCATATGTTATACAAATAAAGGGTTGGAAATATCTTCACTATCCTTGTAATATCCTCTTCTTTATGCTCCCACCACTCCTTGTGGCATTGAGGCATATATATCTTACCCACTCTTGCCATTTTTTAGGTAGTTTAGCTCTTCTTTCCTCCCTGTATAGTCCTTTATAAATACCTCTGTTCTGATGTTTCCTGTCTTGGCCACTATTAACTTCATCCTATTAGGAGTGCGCAATTTCAATTTGCTCATTGTTTGTTGTTTTAGAATATGTGGGACATTTGTATTTATGGGATGCACAACTCCATGTAATTAGTGCAAAAAGGGCTATAATAGCCAAAATAAGTAGTTTTTTCATGATTTTAATATTTAATTGGACATATATTGTATAAATGTCCATTTTTATGTAATAATTGGACATTTCAGCTGTAGGAAAGCTTCCTGCATCTGTTTTTTAACAATTGTAAACATATTATTTTTTGTTTATTTTCTCATCAAAAGTTTGAAACTTGTCACCCAAATAATGTAAACAAGAAGATCTAATCATCTCTTTATCTGGATGATTTAAAAGATACATCCTAATATCAGAAATTCTATTGAATTGCTCAAAAGAGATATTCTCTTCCCTAGGATAGAGAGATATATGTGGAGATAGCTTAATTTCAGTAACATCTCTCACTCCAACCTTACCGAATTCATCTTTAAATGGTCTCATATGTTCAAATACACACTCAACCAATACCCTCTCACCATCCTTCAACCTCCCATCTACAATCATTTGTAGCTGTTCAGGTGAGAAGTGTTCAGGTAGAGCCAATACCTTATATTGATTTTTAACTGTATTAGGATCATTACTTCTATTAGAAGTAAACTTTTCATCAGCTTTGAATAAAGTCTTATTAGCGTAATACCAATCACCTTCTTCAATCTTTTCTGTTTTAGAGATAATGATTGGTTTATAATTAATTAAACCTGATTGTAGAATTCTTAGATGATCTCTGAGATTTCCTAGCTCAAACTTAGTTTTCTCATTATTGCCGAATAGTTCTAGGATAGGTAATTCTTTCATTTTATAATTTGAAATAAGAACAAGCTTACCTTCAGCTACTGGTACACTAAGGAAGCTATTATCTTTTATTATACCCTTTCTATCTGTTTTATTTACTTTTATTTGCATAAGTTTAGGGGAAAAGAAAGGGGGGAAGGCCCCCTTTTTAGGTTAATTCTTCGTCTTCATATCCAGAGCTAAATCTCTCTGGGCCTTCATTGTCATTATTTCCTGGAAATTAATAGCTCCATTTGTATTTCCTGAATTTTGTCCACTTTGAATTTGTGGTACAACATTCCCTGTATATTTACTAAAAGCATCAGCCCATTTACCATTCACCTCCACATATGCCAACATTAATTTCATTTAACTGCTTTACAGTGGAGAGTGTTAATTCCCTATCACCAGGGAGCCCATCTGATATTATAATTATCATCTTATGTGCATATTGTCTATCCTTAAATAGGTCAATGTAGCACACCTGTAAAGCTTGGGCCATATATGTATTAGTTCTACTAGTCCATTCAAACTCATTTATAACCTGAAGGAGCTCCTTTTTATCACCAGATAGAGCAGCTATTGTGAATGGATAGTCACTAAATCCAATAACTCCTATTCTTACACCATCTTCTTGAACATCTGTCTTATTCACAAGTCCTGTTACAGCCTCCAAAATGAAGGGTTCATTACCTTCCACACTCCCTGAAAGGTCACACAATATCACAATATCCATTTCCAAACAACCATAGTCTTTTGGCTGTACATGGAATAACAATAAGAATAGGATGAATGTTTTCATTAAGTTTCGCTGTTTATAAATGTTTCAGATACAAGATATTGACCATTAGGAACTAAGCGTGTACTCTGTTTTATCACCACTCTTCCACTAATTCTTACCATATGGTCCTCTGCCTCCTTTTTTGAGGGAGCTAATACCACATAGTCATCCATTACCATCTTTTTTGGCTCTGGTTGCAGTTTTACAAAGTAAAGATTCATAGTTTTTAAGGTTTAATCAAGTTCTCCAGCCATAGCAGCCAAAAATAGTACAATATTCTGACGCAGGGGAGTAAATTTATAAGGGTCTTTCTTACTATATCCAGGGATTCCAGATGCCCAATATGCTGTAGAGCAATCTTCACATTGCAATTTAGCATAATCTCCACTAATAGGATGAAGGGGGTATAATTTATCCTTATCTATTAGAGAACACAATCCTCCAGTAATAATATGTGAATATCCCCCATTTCTAGGTAATTCCCCTGTTTTAGCCCATTCCTTGTACATTTCTAGGTATTTCATAGTTTTTAAGATTTAGCTTTCTTTCTCAATAAGGACACTATAGCCACCACTATAAGAATAGTGAGAGGTACTCCAAGTGTCCATGATATTACGTATGCATGTGTCATATTAATTAATTTTAGTTCCTTTATCAGTTATACTTACCAGTGTATGCCTATCATATGGCATAACATCAAATACGAGAGATTGGCCTGTTTTAAGCCATCTTTTGTATAATAGGCTCCCATTCATATAGACATATAATTGGTTGTCTATTACCATTTTTATTATAGCCATAGTTTTTAAATTAAAAAGGGGCATTTTCCTAAGAAAACACCCCTAGTCCCCATCCGAAAGATTTTATATCAATACCCAGCGCGAATCATATCATTTACTAAATGGGTGAGTCTGTCTTTTATCTCAGGCTCATTGTATCCATTTACATAGCTGTAGTCATTTACTTCAAATGCTGTAGCGTCGGACTTATGTTTCTCACGCAGAAACCTCTCAACAACAGCTCTAGCTCCGTATCCATTATTGTTTCCTGAAACATCATCAGGCCCTATTGGAGAAACAGCTCTGTGAATATGTCCTATGAAACAGGAATTTATTGGTCCACCATCTCCAAACATCCCCACTATAAAATTTTCTGGTGAAATAGGAGCTATAATAGCCTTTAATTCAGCGGCTCTAGTGATTCGCATCCCTCTTTCAATTTTAACAGGCACTTTTATGCCTAAAAATACTTTGATTTTGTTTAACAGTTTCATAATAGTATTAGTTTTTGATTTATTTGTTCATTAATTTGTAAAACTCCTCTTCAAATGTGACATTTAATGGCCAATCTATTTGTGCAAACATATTAGCCATTTGAGCAGGTGTATAGCCATTTAGGTTAACGCCTGTACCAGAATATGCTATTAAAAGCTCCCTTCTAGGGTTATTTTTAGCAAAAACTCTTAATTCTTCTAATTGGTAGAGAATATATCCTATAGATATAGAAGGATGTTTCTTCTTCCTTAAATCTTTGGTGATAATACCATAGAATTGCCCTTGTAAACCCTTCCCTTGGCCATAAATAGCTCCCCAATAATCTACTCCTAGTTTGGCAACACCTAAGCCATGGCGCCCTTCGGGATTCGTTCCTCCTATAAGAATTTGATTCTCATTCTTTGGCTTTCCTATTAGTCCTTTATATGTTCTCATTTAGATTTTGGTTTAGCATATCCCACCTCTAAAAGCCTATATCTGTGTAAGCTATCCACCTTATGTTGTAATAGAAGGGGATCTATTACTCCATCCCTCTTTATCATTTCATATGATATTGAGTCTTTTACATGATAATAGCTCTTAGATAGGTATTTCATCTCCTTGGTTGCCATCCTTATACCAAATAAGAAGGCTAATAAGGTTAGTATTTTTATAATCTCGAAGCCCATATTATTGGTGGTATATGGTGATAACTGGGTAACAGGCAGCCAAATACACTGTCACACTAGCAGCAATGGCGGTTAACACCCCTATGGTTATGAGGAGGAGTTTCTCAAATTTGTTGCTGTTGATATTTCCAAATCCCGTTTTTATTACAATGTAGGTTTTCATAGGTATAGATTTAGTTTTAATATTCCTGTTCAGGCTTAAATACACCATTATTACGTATTGTGTTCTTAAGAATAGCTTCCATTCTAAGGTGACTAGTGGGATATTTAAAGAAGATGTTTCTACAAGCATTTAATTCCTCTTCTGTAAGCTCTTTCTGATGGAAATTTCCCTCAAATGCTGTTTCCATTAACATAAGCTGTTTTAGAGGGAATAATTTCTGTAATAAGCTATCTCCATGATGTCCACTACCTGCTATTCCTCCTAACAAGGTTGTATTTGTCTTAAATTTATTAACCCTCCATACATATGAGAATAAAAGGGCTCCCCTTTGACATACATAACAATCTCCTTGATGCTTTACAAGCAGGTCTTGCAGCTGTGTATCTTCAGGTAATTTACCAAAAAGACCATAAACCTCTTCCACTCTTTTTATATTTATAACACATCCACATTGGGCTTCCATCCTCTTAGAATGTAGGTGTTTAAGAGCATCTTTCAATATTAGCATCCTTTTAGCCTTGATGGGTAATAGAAGAAACAATAGGTTATTTAACCAGGTTTTGATTTTTAGTGTATTCATAGTTTTATAGGTTTAGATTCCTTTCTTTTTAGACCATTCTTTCCATATATCCTCTTCTGTTGTCATTCCAGGGAGCTGGTTTACAGACAATGCTGGATTCATATGAAAAGCCTCTTTTACATACTTTCTTGCTATTTCAGCAGCCACATATGCCCAATAGCTTAAATTCTCATTCTCATCCCTGGAGCATTTAAGGAGAGCTGCTTCTATTTCTTCTTCCATTGTCATATATCTTCAGGTTTAATCCGTTGTCTCTGAGCTTTAAATAATAGGTTCATGAGCTTTAATTGCTCCCCTATCATCATTGTATATACATGGTGTTTATGTGTGTACCCAGCCTCATTCATAGCTGCTATGGCTATATTACATGCTGCTAGTCTATTTAAAGCCATTTCTTTAGCCTCTTTATCTAAGGCTTCCTGTGAACTGTATACAATAGTTTCCATATTTTTAATATTAAAAAATAGGGAAAGAGCGTCTCTCCTCCCCTATTTAATCTGAGCACTACCTTGGCAGATAGATGTCTTTAATCAGGAATAGCCATCAGTTCTTCCTCATATGCCTCATATATTATTTGCCCTATTTCAGGGAATGTCTTGTGTTGCGTATCATTAAGAGTTACAGGATCTATTCCTACCTTTTCCTTCATATGCTTATCAATATTCTTTAGCCATTCAGGAGCATTATTTTGAGCATTGGGTGTTCCTCCTTCTATACGATGTGAAAACATAACCAGATCTTCTTCTGGTATCAAAAGAATACATGCTACACCTAAGCAGCAATATGCTCCCTCACGAGATTCCAAACTCTCCTTTCCTTGTGGCAATACATCAGCCATGAGCCATGCTATCCATGTGAGAAACTCTTCTTTATCCTGTTTTGTTTTTAATAATGGTTCCATTTTGATGTTTTTTAATGATCGTACACTGTTATTAATTCAGCCACCTTATGTTCCCCCTTTTCAGACAGACCTTCAGGAGTCCAATATTTGTCATCATCGTGCAGTACCTGCAAACGCTTCCAGAACTCTAGAGAATGACCTCTATATTCGGGTTGTAGGATTTCTTCCAAATCTGGTATATTTTCTACACTTGCCCTTTGGTTTAATTCATGATACCTTTTGGCCAATATTTCAGGGATTATACACCTTCCAACTGAGCATTTCCTACCATCTTCACCCAAATAACAACAGAGGTCTCTTTCTGCATCATAGGATCTCCTTGTGGTATCCTGAGAGTAATAGTCTACGGTTTCCCTTATAATTTCAACTTTAGTCTTTTGCATTAGTTTTGGTTTAAAATGTGAAAAGAATAGCCCTGCAACCCCTAAATATTGCAAAAAATAGGGCTATTTAGAAGGTTTTTGATAATCAACAAGGTATTTCCTATCAGCCATAGGACTATAACTCCTCAATAAAGGATTTTGGCATCCAATTTTAAATGAATTAAATGCATCATTAGCTGGTCTTGCATCTTTAAAAAATGCTCTACATCTAGCTGTAAACCCATCAATAGAGGTAATATCATACAATAATGTGTATTTGGGCTTTTCCATATTAATTTTAGTTAAGATTGGTTAGTATCACTGTCCCTTCATAACACCATGACATCATTCTAATACACTGTGGAGCTTCAAGGGAAGGAATAACTCTTCCATCTGCCACCATATATCCCCTTTGCCAATCTATTATCTCAATATAAGGAAACACCTCAAAAGCTGGATAATAATGCTCTTTATACAAAACAATGGGCTTTGTACTTTTAAGTAGGATGAAGCTTTCTTGCCCCACCCCACCTTTAAAGGTCATTTTCTCCATAATTACAGCTGTTCTTCATAATATCTCTCTTCTCTCACCTGTTTTAGGAAACCTTCAAACCTATTATTGTCCTCCTCTTCATGTAAATCCTCACAATGTACATCTGGTGTCTCTTTTCCATTGATATATAAGTATTTATTACTCCTCCATAAGCCGTATATAATGTGTGAGCGGTCAATTTCCCCTTCATAATCATAATATACCTCTGAAATTGTAAGCCAATATAGACACATCCATACATTAGGTAGACAATGACCAAATTTGAATTCAATACTTTTCTCTTGACTCACTCTTATTTCTATGCTAAATGGAGCATATATAAGGACAACAGCTATTGCCATAACTATTATAGCAACTAAGCATAATAAAAATGCATAAAATAACATAATTTATAGTGTTTATGGTTTGTTTTTACGGTTAAATATAACAGCTAATATTAGAATAATGATAGATATAATGAATATTGTTAGTGAAATAGGTATTAAAATCAAATATTGCATATTCGTGCAGCATACCAGCCAATAGGACAATGATCTAAAGCATCTAATGCCTTTCCATAACAATCAAAGGTGTGACCTGTGAAATTGTCATCCATATCAAATAGTCCATACATAGCTGTAATGTTATCTAATTGAGTACTAAGTTCTTATCAAATTCAATTACATTGTCTCCCTTTACAAATACAGTTTTATTAAACAATGTATAGTCTTTACATACCAATTCAAGCTCCTTACATGTAATAGACTTCAAAGGATTAATTGGGAAGGTAATTTCATCCAGCACAAATATTATCTGTTTTGCGTCCTGACATGCCAATTCCACTATTTGGATGACACCTAAGCTTTCCTCATCATATTCCTCACTAAATCCTCCATAAGACATCACCTTTCTGTCATATTTGAAGTAGTTCATTGTTTTAGTGTGAAATACACCTAATACAATACACTTCTTTTTAAGCTTAATTCCTTTTCTCTTCATTGGAATAACAAGTTAAATAGTGATTAAATGCTATATTAATTGAACAGAAAATAAAAAAAGGAGGACAACAGAACATTAAGTTGCCCTCCTAAACCAAACCCCACTATTAATACACCCTGTAATAACGCCAATAACCCATATTAATATCCTTAGCTCTACGTTTTTGGAAGAATACATCATCTTCTATACGCACAGCAACGGAGTCATTGAGTATTTTATATGATGCATCAGCATTTTCAACAATAATAGCATCATAACCAAGCTCAATCTCTATTTGTCTCATTTGTTCCATTTCAACATCTAATTCAGCTTGTATTTCCCCTTGTTTGGATAATTTCCCTGATTTAGATGAACAAGCAGCTATTGTCAACAATAGAGCAATAGCAATAATCAACATAACAATGTACCTCATATTATTTAGGGTTTTATGTGAATAATCAATTAAAAAGCTGGTTCTTCAACATCACCATCATTTTCATCCTCTTCTTCAGGAAATATACTATCCCATTCTTCCTGAATAATACCCGTTAGAATGAACTCTCTATCATCTTGTGACACATCTGACATAACCACTTGAATATGTCCACCATTGAGCCAAGCATTATATTGCTCTTCTGTACATGGAATATCTAATGTGCGTTCAATGCCAGAAACCTGTGAAATACGCTTAATGAGCATAATATTTGTGTTTAAGTGGTATTTAATACGAAAATCAATTAAGAATGCAATGTAATAGGTACAACCTTCCATGTAGCCTGCTCCTCTGGAAAGTACATATATCCCTGAGCTATTTCATCAGCTATATGTAATTCACGGTCTATTTGGAGCTGTTTTATCCTATTTTCAGCCATCTGAGCATCTGAGAAACACTCTTCATCAACTAAAATACCACTCCAAGCATCATTATATGATTCCCCATTCCAATATTCAATAACATATAATGTTGTTTCCATAACAATTCAATTAAAACGTGAATAAATAAATAATAAATAATAAATGCCATATATTAGCCAAACAATAGCCTATTTGGCAGCTAATAACTTAGCAGCCAATTGCTTACGTTTAATGTACAAAGCCTCTAATTCAGCAACATATTTCTTCACCTCTTTCAATTCTTCCAGTGAAAGGTTGCCAATATCCAGCCTTAATTGATAATTAATCATAAATAACATGGTTTAAATGGAGAAACAATAAACTAATTAGCGAATATTGGTGAATGTTCAGCTAATTTGCTGAATTCCATCATTTTCTCTTCAATTGGAGCAAATATTGATGGTCTAAGTCTATTATGTGAGCCCTCAACACCAATATACCAATAACCATTAACCTGCTCCCAGGAATCAACTGTGTATATTGTGCCATTTTTAATCAAACTCTTAGACATAGCATCAACAGCAATAACTTTTTGACCAATGTAGAATGAATTAACATTATAAGTCATAATAGTAAGAGTTTAAATAAACAATAATAGAATAAATAGCCTAATTAAGGCTTATTTGTCCGTTTGAAATGAAATCTACCTAATTGCACAAAATAACCCTCTTTCTTAAGAGAATATAAATCTCTCTTGTCTCTGGATGAATTAACCAATAAGTAGAATAAATTTCATATGTCTGTAAAATACATTTATCTTTTTCAACAAAATTCCTTATATTTGGGCTAATAGGAGACAATATACCAAAGGAATACCCAAGCCATACAAGGATTATATAAATAGAGCTAAGAGGAAATATATCAATTCACCAGAAGTATTTCTCACTCATGTAAGAAGAATAATATCTCACCAAGATAAGATAAATGCTATAAGAATGGACATAATCTCGTAAACAGAGAGATTATTTAATAATCTATTATATCCTTTATAGTGAATACCTCAATTCTTTCACATATTTGCAATAAACAGCCTATTCTATTGCAAGGATTCATATTTCCTCAAGCATTCCCTCATTTACGTGTGTATAAAAAGAGAAGAAAGGAGCTATTGTAGCCCCTTTCCCCCTTTCATTAGAATGCAATTAATGCTTCTGGCAGGAATTCTGCTTTGAGTTCAACAGCTGCAACATTCAGCTTGTCAACCTCAAACTCTTGCAGACCACCTGTGGCAGGCATGCTAACGAAGTTATGACCTTCGTTGTTCTCAATGACCTGCAAACCGGCTAATTGTGCCAAATTAAGCTTTTCAGCCCTGATGGCATCACTCACCTGCTGGCTACATGGAACAACACAACTCTCACCCTTAGCATTGGTGATAACCAGGGCCACACGCTTGGTCTTGTCATGATAATTCTTGCGAATGAACGCAATTTTACCCTTCTTACCAGCAAGGGTTTTAACTGTTCCAAGCTCTGTTAATTCAGAACCTTCTTCTCTTGCGAATTTCTTAAATGTTAACGCCATAATCTTATAATTTAATTTGTTTTTTCGTTTATGCCGGGGGTATCCCCGGTCTCTCAATTATAGGAGGGGTAGATGGTTGGAAGTACCCTTTCCCCCCACAGACATATAAAATTTGGCTATTCTAAAATTTTTGTGAAAAAATTAGGAAGTTACAATTCTTTTTCCTACATTTGCCTCATGTTCAACTTTTTACAGCATTATAGTCGCCCCTCTTCACAACTCCTTTTACAGGAGAGAGGCTATTTCTATGCTGACACACGGTCATAATTGTTTTTAAGCATAAGAAAGAGCCTCTAGCCACAAGTTAGGGGCTTTTTTGTTTTCAGGATGTATATCAATTGGTAGATTACTTGCTTTGGGAGCAAGTGGCTGTAGGTTCGATGCCTAATGGTTCCACTGGGAAGCTAATACGTAATAGTTTTGGTTGGGAGGCAGGAGTAATTGACCTGCTTTCCAGCACCCTACCCACGCCTCGTTAACTCAGATGGCCAGAGTGCTTGCATTACAAGCAAGAAGCCGGTGGTTCAAATCCATCACGGGGTACAGTTTACTTCCAATCAAAAATATATCATATTTTGTTTGGAAGTGTTAAAATTAGTTATTATATTGCACATAAAAAGAAGATTATGTGTACTAAAATTTGTGGGTTTTGCAAAAAAGAACTTCCTGAAACGCTGGAGTTTTTTGCTATTAAAAGAATTGGAATTAAAAAAGTATTTCAATGGCAATGTAGAGATTGTCAAAAAAATTATAGGAAAGTACATTATGAACGAAATAGGGAAAAATATATTCTAAAAGCTAAAAATAATAGACAGAAGTTAGTTGATGATTTCCAAGATTTTAAAAAGACTCTAAAATGTAATAGGTGTTCAGAGAACAGATGGTGGGTCTTAGAATTTCATCACACAGACCCTAATGAGAAGGAAGGTGAAGTTTCCCTTCTTGTAAGAAAAGGATCTAAAGAGAAATTATTTAAAGAAATTAAAAAATGTGAAGTTTTATGTTGTAATTGTCATAGAAATTTACATTATGAAGAAAATGCAGATAACGCATAAGGGGTGGTGCGCTAGTCTTCCAAACTGGAATAGAGTCAGTTCGATCCTGACTATCTGCACATTGCGGTTGTAAGAAGGGAGGGTTCCCCGGGGAGTCTCATAAGCTCTACTTTAGCAGTTCAACTCTGCCCTCCGCTACAAATGATGGAATACCCAATATTGGACTTGGGGTTAGTCTGCAAAACTAATTGAATATCAGTTCAATTCTGATTTCCATCTCACTGGGGTATTAGTATAATAGTAAAATGCTGAGCTGTCTACTCAGAGTCAACGGAGCATAACCGTTATATCCCGCAATTTATTCTCCCTGATCCTCAGGTACTTATCTCTCCTCTTAAAGATTTCTCTTGACTTTCCTATCCTTTTAGCCGTACCTTTGGGGCGGTAAAAATTTATTAGATTTTTCTTGCTTCATAACTATATTAGTTGTAACTTTGGGGTGATATGCCATATAAAGATAAGTCCAAAAGAAAACAATACTCTATAGAGAGACCTTGTAATATATGTACTATTACTAAACCTAGGTCTGAATTTAACCCTTACCAACATAGATGTATGATTTGTGAGTCTGCAAAACTCTACAGGTGTTGGAAATGTAAGAAAATTAAGACTGAAAAAGAGTTTGCTAAAGAATCATCTAAAAAGCTACATATATCAGGCATGTGTAAGATTTGTAAAAATAAGAGAAGTGGACAGAAGAATGAAAATTACTACATTAAAAGGAGAGGAGTAGATAAAAAGAGAAAGAATAACCCAAGTAGAAAACTTAGGTTATTTATAAAAGACTGTTTTAAAAGATTAAGTTTACACAAAACTTCCAACGCAGAGGTTATATTGGGATTTACAAAGGATGAATTTAAGACTAAATTTCCTATTATACCAGAGAACTATGATATTGATCATTGTATACCTCTTTCTTGGTTTAAGAAAGATACTCCTTTAAATGTAAGCTGTTCTCTTTCAAATCTTCAATTGTTACCAAGTTTAGAGAATGCTAAAAAGAAAAATTATTATTACCACCAACCTTCTGATTTACAGTACTTTAAGGACTGTATAAAATATATAGATGATAAATATTTGGATTTAATATAAATCCCTCCTAACTTTGAGGGAGGATGGGTGGGTTTTGAATATATACCTTTTGTTATTCCAGGTATAGGGAATAATGGTATTTCAACTGTTTATATATAATTAGGGGATAGTGTGTCAAATTTAAACTAACAAAATATGGGATTTATATTAGGATTTATAGGGTTATTTTTAAGTGCCTTTCTACTAGATGTCATTTTAGCAATGATTACAAAGGTAATCTCTGTATTTAAAGAGTAGAATTTCTGTATAATATGGCATTAATATTCTAACTATTCTTGTTATTTATTAGAATAGTCCTTACATTTGTATTAATTACATGTGAACAATGGAAAAGAAGATAAGTTTACAAAAGCTTGAGAAGAAAGAGAAGGATGTCCTTTCTATGGCCCAGAGGTATTATACTATTCTGTCAGCCATAAATGGCCTCCACCTCACACAGAGGGAAATCCAGCTTATAGCCTTCACAGCCATAAAAGGCAATATTAGTTATTCTACTAATAGGGAGGAATTTTGCACCCTCTACTCTTCTTCTTCTCCAACAATAAACAATATAATATCCAAATTGAAGAAAGCAGGTATTCTCATTAAAAATGCGTCGAAAATCAAGGTTAATCCCCGCATCCTTTTAGACTTTGAGGGGGATATTATTTTACAAGCCAAAATAACAAAGAATGGATAAGCCAACATCTACAAGTGTAAAGGACTACCTCATTAATAAAATGTCTGTTAGGACTAACACCTCTTTTAAGACTATAGAGGCTGTTGTCAACCATCAGATGGAAGGAATAACAAAAGCTATACAGGAGGACTCTATATATAGTGTGGAAATGTCAGGGTTTGGAAAGTGGATTTTTAATCATAAAAAGGCATTTAAGAAATATCAGAAGAATCTCTCTAAGCAGAGGATATTCACTATCATTCTGGAGAAGCCTACATTAACCCTCAGACAGATAGCATCTTACACCCTCAAGTTGGAGAATACGAATAAGTGGATAGAGTGTATAAAACCAAAGATTGAGAAATGTCCAAAATTACAGAATACTTAAGGCTAATACCAAAGGGGATTCCTAATTCTAAGGCCATTCTGGAAAGCGTTGTTAATAATGTCAAGCTTAAGATGGGTCACCTATCAGAGAATATACAAGAGGAAGTGATTAGAAGAAGACTTATATGTGAATCTTGCCCTTTTATGAGTAAGAATTCTCCTAAAAGCCCTGAGTATAAGGCACTTACAGGAGTACATTATAAGACCAAAAGAAATGATCCCCATTGCTCCTTCTGTGGGTGTGAAATAAAGATGAGAACAGCTTCTATGTCCTCCAATTGTGGAATAGAATCATGGAATGCTCTGGAACCTACAAAGCAAATACCTCTTAAATGGGCTAATTTTGAAAGAAATGAATGACGAGATAAGAATAAGAAAGATAAATTTACCAATCTTTATTGGTATGTTAATTGAACTACATGAAAAAGGTGTAGATTTCATAGACATAAATGGAGAAATAGAGAATGGACAGGATGCCATACAAATATATTTCTCCAGATCTTATATGGACCCCGAAAGGGAGGATGAATTTGATGATTTTGAAGAAGAACAGCTTCCAGCAGCAATGCATGTAAAACTGTCAGACCAGGATTTAAACCAATTGATATGACACCAGTTATTGATTATGAACCAGTAATACATCCAATTAAACAATACCCTGAAGGGAGGATAATTGGATACTCTAGAAAAGCCAATTGTAGGAATATAACACATAACTTAAAAGGAGAGTGTTACCCCTCTCTCTCAGTTTTTTACTCTAAAATTCATTATAGGGATGTTAATTTTACTTTTCCTGATTTTGATAGAGTAGAAATTAGTATAGGAGATGCTGAAATTTTAGGTAATATTGTATGAAAAAGAGTAAACCAAACTATTACACGGACATTATAGGTGTCCTGACAGAACTAAAAACCCTATATCCCTCATATACAATAGGAAACCACTTAGCAACAGCTCTGGATGACTATGGGGATATATGGGGAGTGACAGACAAGGAATTTCTCTATGCTCTTAACAAATACAAAGCACAGATGCAGATGGATGTTCCTCATGAAGTGGGGGATGAGGAGGTAGAAGAGATAATGAAAGATGCTATGAACCTCTCCATATCCAAGGAGCCAGAGGATGATTATGGCACTGAAGAATATTAAAAGTAAGAATAGATAACTATATATGGAAATTTATTTGGTGCAGGAATATGCTCAATGTCCCTCAGATGAGGCATGTAAATTAATAAACAATTTACTTGACAAGAATATAATAGATTTAGAAAATGATGAGAGAACACAAGTCTATGGACTCCATTATAAAGTTCTTGACCTTTTATATATGAAAGAAGACCCTTGGAATGCTCTTAAAAAACTGATATAATGGCAAAGAAAGAAAAGGCTCTATTAATAGAATATGAGCTGGAATTCCTTGAGGAGAAGCTTAAGGAGCTAAAGGAATACATAAAGGCAAACCCTTTTGATAAGCTGGCTGATAGGATGGCATACAAGGAAACCAAGGGAGGGGGACTAATCCCTATTTGCATATCTAATAAGGAAAATCAAAGAAAAGACCTCACACAAGCATTAAAAGACTATGCTGAAATCCTAAGAACAGTAGATTCCATGAGGACAGCAGAAGAGTCCAAAGTGGAGATAAGAGGGAAGGGAGAACTCTCTGGACAAGCAGCAGAGTTTATGAAGGATAGAAAATAACTAAATATGAAGAATACTTTACAGGTAAGAATACACCCATTTGTGTGGTGTTTTCTACCACAAATGTATCTATCTGAGGATAGAGGGATGTTAAAGTTTTCATTTCTTATATTCACCGTAGAATATAGAAATAAGAAATATGGATATTAAATCAATAGATTATAAAGACTGGTTCATCAATCAGAAAAGGCTTCCAGATAAGCTCTCTGTAGAATACAAGCCATTCTATGATTTCCATAAAGACATCTGTATAAATGGAGCTATGGTGAATGGTGTATTTTTCAACCCATTCCTTTATTGGCACCTTAACATCTGGAATACAGAAGTAGACACTATTGATGAGAAAGGGAGGATAGGACAGAAGTATATGAATCCCTATCTCCGTGATAATGAGTGGATTATAACAGAGGCCATTGAAAAAGCCAACCAGGAAAAGAAAGGACTTGCTATTGGTGGTATACGCCGTTTGGCCAAAGAATTAGCTGATTATGAGCCAGTTATGACAGAAACAGGAGAGAAAGAAATAGGTCAGATAAAGATAGGAGATAAGATTTATGGTAGAGATGGAAAATTAACCAATGTAATAGAAGTAACTAATCAAGGAATAAAAGACATTTATAGATTTACTTTTACAGATGGTAGAACGGTAGATTGTGGTATAGATCATCAATGGGTGTTTTATAGAGATAAAAATAAAATTCAGTTATCTACTAAACAATTATTAAAAAAAGTACTAAAGAATAAACATAAAAGATCAGGATGGACATACAGATTTTACCTGCCTCAAATAGAGCCGGTTGAGTTTCCGGAGAAAGTGCTACCTATAGATCCATATATTCTAGGCGCTTTGCTTGGAGATGGTTGTACTTCCTGTGGTACACCTACAATTAATTCCATTGACGATGAAATAATTAATATATTTAGAGAAAAGCTTCCCGATTATGAAATTAACGGGAAAGAATATATATATAAAGGAAATACTCAATTGTGTAAACATACTATTGTTTACAGAGGGAAGGATAAATATATAATAGATATTCATGGAGCAAATCCTTTAAGAAGAAGTTTGATAAGTCTTAAATTAGATGTAGATAGTTATTCTAAGTTTATTCCTAATGAATATAAGTATGGTTCTACTAATCAAAGATTAGAATTACTTCGAGGATTAATGGATACAGATGGATCAATTTCTAAGGTTGGAGGAATTGAATTTGCTGTGAATAATAAAACATTAGCTGAAGATACATTATATATATTAAGAAGTTTAGGTATTACTGCTTCAATTTCTCATGAAGATTTAGGTATAATAACTAAGAATATTACAGGAGTAGATAGGACATTCCATTCCCAGAAATGGAGAGTTTATATAAGAACAAAAAAGGAGATATTTAAATTATCTAGAAAATTAGATAGATTAAAAGAAAAATGTAAAATATATAATAAATCTGCTTTAGGCTCAATTGAGTATATAGGAAAATCTCCTGCCACCTGTATAATGGTAGATAATGAAGATAAATTATTTCTTACTAAAGGGTTTGTACCTACTCATAATTCCGTAATTGAAGCCTCCTATATAGCCTTAGGAGCCACATTTGACCAAAACTCTCAGAATGTAATATCAGGGCTGAATGCAGCAGATATAAAGCTTATTACAGATAAGCTAGACAAAGGACTCAACTTTGTACCTGAGTATTGGAGATGGTCCAGAGTGGAGGATAACTGGAAGAATCAGGTTACACTTGGTATTAAAACCAAGGCTGGGGAACGTATTCCATTCTCCTACATCCTCATCCGTAACTTGGATGAAGGAAACAATGAGGAAGCTATTGCTGGTACAAAGCCCAGAAGGCTTATTATAGATGAAGGTGGAAAAGGCTCTTTCCTTAGAGGATTGCAAGCTGCCATTCCAGGTTTCACCACCCCTTATGGATGGGGGTGTTCTCCAATTGTCACATTTACAGGTGGGGATATGACCAAGTTTCAGGATGCTAAAACCCTGATGTTTGATGTTGCAGCCTTTAACTTCCTTGAATATAATAGTAAGGAAGACAGTAAAAGGGTGCATGGACTATTCCTAGGCCATAAATATAGAATGGAGGCTAAGAAGGAATCCAATCTAGGGGAGTATTTGAACAACCCAGAACCTGCACTTAAGGAAATAAAGATGCTGGTGAGTGA
>Ga0193742_1000810_pt1 | contig 19930 bp, 20 predicted proteins | sample L2c1metaG_FD_165511 | JGI IMG/M metagenome (GOLD analysis project Ga0193742, IMG submission 165511) | Soil microbial communities from a riparian zone of the East river system, Colorado, United States - L2c1 | ecosystem: Environmental > Terrestrial > Soil > Riparian zone | place: USA: East River... | reverse complement strand
CGATGAACTGGGCGGCAAAAAAGAGGAAGCTATTTTCTGTTTGAAAGATCGAGCAAATTTGGACACGCGACCGTCCATAGATTGACTTTCTTTCGACATGATGTGATGATAGTCAGTCAAGGACTGGAAAAGAGAGAGCGAGTTTGCTCTTCCCACACAGTTTATGTTACATCGTGGCTTGAACCTAGCACTTACTCAACGTTTAATTTGGATGCAAATTTGGACCTCCGAAGCTTCACTGCTAACGATGATTTTTTTTTAAATTTATTAAAACTATTACAGACTGTCAGCGTCACTTGAACCTCAACCTGCGCTGCTATTAATGACAAGGACCAGGTGTTGCTGACTTTGTAACATCGACCTCAAATAAGTTCAACACTCTCGGCAATATGGTCACACCAGCGCATCCACGGTAGGACATTACAACGCTTTAAACGCAAGCTACTACTACCCCTTCCCCCAATGCAGCTCCTTTTCCTGGCTAGCCGTCGCCACAAAGGAGCTTCCGTATAAGAATAGATTTTGTATGAACTCTTCATAAAGGAATACAACTCTTTTTTAATCAGAATCTCCCTCAGAAACCCCAGTATCAACATCCATAACATCCTCATCTTCCATTCGTATCCCTTCAGCACCTCCATACGGCGCTTTATCTTTAAGCCACCTCCCCCAAAGTGTATCAACCCGACAAAGACCTGACGCAGTACCCGCAGCCAACAAACTTGAAGACGCCAATCCATTCCCGTTATTCCAAACAACACGATGGATCCCTACTTCACAAGGCCATGCACCTGTACTTGGAAGAAAGCTAGAATCATCTTTAGACTTTCCTTTCCCTGTCCGAGTCGCTGTAGGACGATCAAGAAATTCCTAGAATTTTTTAAAAAAAAATTTTGGCGTTAATAACCATATATCCAAAAACGGAGAAGATAGCGCAGGAACAGTACTTGAGGTAAAAAACAATCGAGCATCCGATATTCCTTTGTATTTCGATTATAGTCCATTTGAAAGATTTTGTATACCAAAAATGGCTTTTTGATTTTTCAAGAGGACATGGGTCAGAAATCAGGTTCTCAAAATTTTTTGCTACGAAACGGCATACCACTGAGCCTCCCCGTCTTGTTCTTCTCAATGTATTTGTGGTAGAACAAGTTCCATCTGTAGCACCAACGGCCAGCTGCGGATGAAAATCCGAGGCATGTACACTCTGCATATTTTCAGTCGTAGCTAAAATGTACGCAGGGACTTCCATCGCTAGATAGATAACTCACCCAAACAGGCCCTTGTGGTTCCATCAACGAATGTCCTCTTCCAAGCATGCTCGGCGAAGCAGAATATGCCTTGACGGTATTCTCATGATCCATGGTTATTGGTCCGCCGGTGAAAGGAGAGAAGGCCAAAGAATTGATAATGTCTAAAGATGATAGGAGTACATTAGTAGAATGAAAGAAGCATACTCTGAGGAGGCATCCAGGAACCTCGGGTACGGTTTATGACTGCGCCATGGCCGTCTCGTATATCAGTCAAGCATTCCATACCGTCATACCCGCCACTAGCGATCACAGTAGGATCCTGATCGACGCAAGGGACTCCTGATGGAAGGCATAGAGGGGCTTTGATCCAACCTATGGCACGGATGGCTGATTGATGGATGGCAAGGTGATGCGTAGGTAAAAGGTCAGTAATCGTCGGACAAGCTAGAATTGAATTCACATCAGAATGATTTGGTGAGGATTAAGAAAGCACCATACAAGGATCAGTGTATAATTTCAAAGTGGGTCCGATGTTATAAACCAAGATGGTACCTAACGTCAACGATTAGCAATGGTGCAACGAAAAAACTCATAAGACGTACCGTTCGTTGTCCCTATCGCAATCAGTTCACTATTTGCCCAGTCAAAGCTCCAACAAGAAGTCTCTTCTAATTCAATACGGAGGATCGGGTGCGGCAGTTTGACTAGAAGAATGAATGTATGAGTTTAACGACAGTAGCTGTGATCGGTAAACAATTAAATATATACCACAAACAGGATATGACTGATCATGGCCAGGAGATACCATATCTGATGGATCGGGAACCGCATAAATGGCAAAAGAGCCGTCCTCAAATGTTCCGCCCAGCAGTCCAAGCTTCTTCGGCTGTCTTTTGTCATTTTTCTGGAGTGACAGAATACATCAGAAGAAGAGAACGAATACGTAGTAAGAAAAATAATTACCAGATCATGTGAAGGTAGAGGACACCATCTCAAGTCATAAGCTGGGCCGGAATCCAAACAAAGTACCATTTCACAGTTCATTTGGCCGACATCTGGGGTTTTAGACTTCTTCTTTGAAACATTTAGTTGTGCAGGCGAAAGAGACCATATTTGTATACACGAGTACGACGGCCTTTTAACTTTTCTCCCAATATCTGGACTGTGAGAGTGGGAAGGGAAAGGAGCGACGGCAAGATATTGTTTGTATGATCGTGCTTAAACGTAGAAAATCAGTTTGGCACGATCTTCGAAGAGCATGGGAAAGGAGTTTTACCTCGTCGGTCGATAGCATGTATTGGACACCAGTCCATTCCCCAGACAGAAGCACCAGCGTTAAAGATATGAGCTTTGCTCTCAGATGTGTACTTCGCTAGGAATAAAGAGCTCAGTATATAAGAAAACCGTATGGGTGGAATGCATACACATGGGGAATGCCTCAAACATTTTCATATCCTGGCGTGTTTGAGATTTATATGGACCGAAGAAACAGGCTACAGGGGGAGGTGGCTTTAAATCACCTTCTTCGGTGGTGATATCGTCTGTGGGCAGGTAAGGGCTTGCGGCTCTATGATGATTCAGAATCATACCAGGTGCAGAATGTTGCAAACGAGAAGGGTACATACTCCAAGCTCATGACCTCCCACCCGTCTTGAACGCGTATATCGGGATAAACCAGTGGCCTACGCTTCGCCTCAGTATCGGTGTTGCTCCCCGTGGTAACGGCTTCCTTGTACCATCCCCTGTCTTCAGCTAGGTCCCATAGAGGACCGTACCCGACATTGAAACCCCAAGCTTTATTGACCCGCTCAGAAACTTTAGGTCGCTCTGTGAAACTGGTGGTCAAAGTCAAGCTGGGAGGCTCAAATAAAGACGGTCGCATAGTGAGACGCTCTGTGCGTCCTGCGCGAGAGTACAACGGAACCGCTCTATGCCTGTGATGGACGCTGGGGGTCGGAAGAGCATACATTTTTCCTTTGGGCCTACGGACTTGATTGACAGTGATACCCTCGGCGCTCTCTGCCTTAGCTTTCCCCTTGCCCTTGTCTTTGGGTCTCTTGGTTCTTGATGTGGTTGAAGTTGAAGCAGCAGTCCGATGAACCACGTTTACCGCTTGTCCATTGACCTCATCGGGCTCCAAGGTATCAGCTCCTTCCACGTATGGCGGCGCGTCCTGATCCTCACCCTCATCCACGTGCGCGTCCTCGTTCCCTTGTTCTGGTGGTGGTGCTGGTGTACTATCATCATTCATGTCTTTCGAGTGAGTTTTCTTTGCCGGAATAAAGGCACTTTCGCTGTCATTTTCATCATCCATGACAACCTCCAACCGAGCAGACGAAGGTCCTGCATGGTTTTCTTCAGCGTCTGAGTCTTCATCCAATTCAGAATGGGACATTGTTGCATAGCTTGGTCTACCCTTCCTAGGTCGTAGTTGGCGTGTCATATCTGTCTCGATGTGTTGGGTCAAGAACGGAAACCTTTTACCTAATCTAATCTTATAGTGCAATGCTCGAATCCCTGACTGAAAAAAAAATCTTTTTATCTCACTATCAGGTCAGGCACATGGACGTGAATATCACACTTTGAATGCACTCCTCCTCTTCAACCTTCCACCAAAAATTTAGGCTGAAAAGTCTACATCTTGTCACGTCTCTGCCCCATTAGTTTCAATTAATGAAGGCTCAGGGAAGGGAAATCTCTACCGGTATCCGGACAATCTTACCGATCTCTATAGCCGGATGGCACACTGAGTCCAATCATTGCATGTCTTTACGATGTCCTTCACTCTGCCCAGGTATACAAAAGCTCTTACAGTTCAAGAATTGCCAGTTCCACGTGAACCCCTGTACCATGACGTAGTCTTAACAGAACGACCCTTATCCCCACCGAAACCTGGCCAAGTTGCTATCAGGCTTGGAGCTGTAGGATTCAATCATAAAGATGTAAAGTTTTTTTTTTCATTATAAAAAACAACATCGAACCATTTGCCATTCGCTCAAAGAAAATTTCATTGAAATAGTTATGGGTTCGTAAAGGGCAATACCCTGGAATCTCCATAGGCGCAGTTATTGGTGCAGATGGAGCGGGTGAGGTTCTTTTTTGAGGTGATCTTTTTTTTTTTACAGGATATTGACCACGGAGAGCTTCAGGAACTGTGGTTGCTTCCGGGTTACCGAATGATCCTTTGCTGAATAAACGCGTTTTCTTGATGCCCGCCCGAGGTTGGGAGAAAGACCCTCATGCACCCGAGTCGAGGTGGGTCAGACGTTCCATCGTGCGGTTTTGATTAAAAAGTATATGTCCAATAGATTTGGCATATTTGGAGGCGTTTCCTTCCCACCACTTGGAACCTTCACTGAATACATCGTAGTGGAAAGAGATCAGGTGTTTTTGACGCCTGACCACCTTGACGATGTTCACATTGCTGCCTGGCCAGTAGGGGGATTAACCGCTTGGAGGTAAGCAAAGTTCTTATATTCGACACAAATATCTTATTTGGTATATACCCTGCAGAGCTGTTGCCGTGAACGCCCAAGTCCAACAAGGACAAAATATTCTAATAACAGGCATTGGTGGCGGAGTGGCCTTGATTGCCATGCAAATATGTCTCGCCAAAGGTGCAAACGTATATGTCACGAGTGGAAGCCCAGATAAAATCCGGAGATCCGTCTCACTCGGCGCCAAAGGGGGCGCCAACTACAGAGATAGTCAGTTGATTCAATTCTACCCTTGCCTGACTTAAATATCTTCTTTGCAAGAGAATTGGCCCACACAGATCGGTGCCTTCCTTTCCAAGGTGAAAAAAGGAACGATGCTGGATGCTATTATTGATTCTGGAGGAGGGGATATCATGGTTCAAGGGGGAAAATTTCTCAAACAAGGCGGTCGAGTTGTATGCTATGGAATGTAAGTTCAAATACCATCTCAAAGGCACGCACTTCATCCACCTACTGACTGCCCGAGTTCATTATCTGGATCCTTCTATATCTGATAGGACTGCAAATCCCCAAATAACCATCACAATGAGACAGATTCTTGCAAACCAACAACTTCTAGGTAACGCCATGTCTTTTACTTTTTTTTTTTCCCCTGCCCTTAAAATGTTCCCTTTTCTATCTCCTTTCACTCACACACCATTGCGCGGGTATTCTTATATATTAAACCACCTTTCGCATTTCCGACTTGAACATCAGGTTCCACAATGGGTTCTCATCAAGATATGAAAGATGCCACCGAGTTTCTTGCCAAGCACCGCATTGTGCCTGTCGTATCACATGTGCTAGATGGCCTGGAATCAGCAGAAGAAGGATTTGAATTGTTAAAGAAAGGAGATCAGTTTGGTAAAATTGTCATTAGTCTACACCGAACACTGGGCGTCCAACCCAAGCTCTGACCAGCACGCACTCGAGTTTTCTTTTGCATAACTGGTGATTCAATGGATTCTGAGGCATAGCGAGCCGGAAAACTTGGGATTTTTTATTCTAAAAAAAAAAAGGCAAGGGAGGCAGGGCCGAGAAACGATATGCCTGAATGGTACAAGTAGAATGGCAGTCGAGTGATTCAACGAATTACTCAACTCAATCGTCCGCGCCTTAAAGAGCCCCGATGGGGATGCGAACGTCCATCTGGAACCAAAGAACGTCGAGGGAACCAGTAAGTACTCTGCCTCTGTCGTCATTCGATGTCGATTATAGCGTTGCAGACTGACAGCAGAAGCGTTATTATTCGTTCCAAACCTGCAGACCCTCGATGATGAACGTCAAAAGTCGATGCCGCAAACACGCGCACCGTCATCTCAGACTGTCAGAGTGGTTCGGGTGGCCAGGAGGAAGGCTGTCACCGAACGACAGAGATCTCCAGGAGGTGGACCTACTGTTGTCGGAATTAACCGCAGATATTATAAACAAGTACAAAGCCGCCATCACAGAAAATGAAGATGCAAAAAAGGAATTTTCAATATGTCTACATCTCAGCCGCAGTAATTTATAAACAGGACTTCTTCTCCTTTGGAAACCAAATGCCAGTGTTTTCATACTTGTAATCGGTGGGTGTGGTCCAGGTCCATATATTCAGTAGATCAGGGCGCGAACCGGTGTTCTTCTGGTGCATTGATGAATCTTCCTTCATTTGCGACTAAATTATGGCTAGGTACGTCGTATCAAGATGGTGTGGAAGAACAACAGGTGAATAATGTAGGGTGTTATAAAAAATTGTATATGCAGTGAAAGCTTATGAGACGAAAGAGGAACATTAACCTGAAGGTACATGTATCAAGGACAGAAAAAAAACAAGGGAAAAACACGGTATACACAGAGTAATAGTCCAGTTCAAACGACAAAAGAAAACAATATGCAGGAAATAAGTACTTTCAAGATGTATTGCGTCAGGTTCGAGGTAGAGAGATACCTCCTGCAATGGGAACCGCACGAGGAGCTTGAGTTTGGCGTTTAATTTGGGCTTCCATTTTCACCCTCTGCTTGCGCACGTCGTCATCTTTGAACTTGAGAGAACAAACAAGCGATAAGAAAGCCTCTGGAGAGGGAGGGAGTAAGGATTGTTGAAGATGGCGGAACATGTGTAAAACTGTTTCTTCGCTAGTGGATTCGAGGATTGCACGGCGACAGCAGGCAACGATGGCGAGAGCAACTCGAAGAAGGAACGGAATACCTAAGGGTCTAAATGTGAATAAGTAATAGTTGATAATCGATGCACTTTACCTTCAAAGAGGAATAAATCCCAGATTCTATTCAGATATTCGGGAGGAAGTGTACCAACAAAGAGGCTTGAGAACCTGGACAGTGGTGATCAGCAACGCTCTAAGTAGCAGGAGGACAACCGTACCAAGGTTGACAAATTGCTGGGGGTGAAATTCCCATGTCAACAAGTAGCTTTTTCGCAACTTGATTGTCGTTACTTTCCAGCGCTCGACTAAACAAAGCCGAATCAACTTCCATCTGGGTAGTCACTGTCGAGAAGTAGGGTCGAATATGAGTGTCCATGATGGATATGAAAATCCAAAAGGCATCTTCCTCGGGTGCCAAGAGAAGAAGCTGCCCCACAATCAAAGTTAAACCTGTAGTACCAAAACAGTAAGTATTATGTTCAATAAGTTGATTGCTAGGTCCGTTCTTCTTACCCATGGTATATTGAATATCGGGCACCATGTTCAGATACGCCTGAAGTAACAACAACACGGGGCCTTGAGTGCCCTGAAGATGTGGTTGGTCCAGGAAACAATTCTTGATATCCCGCTCAATATCAGCTGACGATGGCACGCGACCTCGACTACAGAGTTGCGTGTAAACCCCTGGAACACATCTCGCTTTACCATCTGTCAGATACGACCATACGAGGTATCGTACAGAGGAAGGAACACCGTCCATGAGAAGTTTCCTAACTTTTTTGCTCTTCCTCGCTTGGGAAGCAGGGCTAGAAGACATGAGAGACATCCATTTATTTTCGCGATTGCGATGGGCGTCCATGGAAGACTCTGAGTCCGTGGTGGCACGAGGAACTGTGATAGGGGTTGGGGGAGGATGTTCACTCATCGATGGCGATCGTTTGCTGGCAGCTGATGACATAGAAATAGCAGGACTCTCCGCACGCAAGAAAGCATTCCCATCTTGACAAACGTCAATTGGACTATAGTCCTTCCCTAAGTCATCACTAGCCCTGGCAGACTGGAACAGTGCAAAATTCGGTTTGACCAACTCAAACTCCATGTCCCGAACCTGTAACTTCTCACTGTCTCCACCACCAGATTCATCTTCCTGCCTACTCCGATGCCGGCCTAAGTTGGGCAGAGACAGTTTCGTTCGGAGAGAGGGTTGCTGAGCTATGGGCTGGGATCGTGTGTCGCTGTTAATTGATACAGCATCAGCATCAGATGCGCGAGAAGGGGCGTCATTCCTAGATTGTGCTTGGATCGATGTCGTACCACCGTGACTTTGGGATGGTGGTGGAGAAGGGAGAGAAGAATCAATACTTCCTGTCGCAGACTGAGGTATAGTTGGAAGGATGGGAATAGGAGGACTAGGAGGAGACAAGGCCTCATTCAACGTAGCTCTTGAAGCCGTCTCACGCAATTGATGTTGTGGACGATTGCTCATCCCCATTGACAGATTGTTAGGAGATGCAGGTAGTGACGAGGCAACTGGGGGAATGACTACTGATTGGGAAAGTGGGCTAGTAGGAGACCTGAGCGCGGGCTGTACACCACTACTATGTCTTAGAATGCCACCCGTAACACTGTTTTGGGAAAAGGATAATGGAGAGGGTCGAAGCGGCGACAACCTGGATGCAAGTTTGCTCAGCCCCGAAGGTGGAGAAGGTGACAAGATTGTGGATGGTGAGGGGGAAGAAACTGAGGTGGTCAAGGAACGTTTCACATCTTTGCGAGATGGTATCTCTGCTCTGTCTCGACTAAAGCATGGTAAAAGCATCAGCATCAGCGCAGCGCAAATAAGGTAAGGACAAAATTTACCTCCGCTGTAAAGGTAGAGGAACTTCAGCAATCGTTGAGTTAAAACCAGAAAAACTCCGGGAACGGGGTCGCATGCCAGGCGGCTTCGGGAAAAAATTGGCTCTTGGTATCACATCCCCCATTGTCTTGGGCTCTATCGCTGGAGTCGCATCTCCATCTACAGCACTGGCACCAACATTACTCACGCTGGCACCGACCGCTGGTGCTCCAACAGTCGAGCCCAACAACGACGCACTCCTCGGCGGATGCTGCGGCTCTGACTGCGGCTGCCGTTTCGTCATCATCTGCACCGGCGCGCGCGGAGGCGAGGAAGGCATTGTCGGCTTGGATGTTGGAGTACCTTGAGTTTGCGGCGCCGGAATTGGATTTGAAAAAGAAGGACGAGCTGTAGTCAGTGGCGGATCAATACTGAACATAATCGGTACAGGTCCCATGGAAACAGCCAGATCAGTTTCCGTACGTCCGTAAATCGTAGGTCCACGTATGGGTGCCATCAGAGGCGACCTTTGTCCGGTAGGACCTTGTGCTCCTTGTCCTAGTGATCCTTGGCTCTTGACCATCGCTACACGAGGTGGAGCAGTCAACGCCATTCTGATCACTCCAATGACATTCGGTCTTACAGGTGGCATCATCGTGTGTGGAGGACCTCCAGGCACTCTTGCCCACCCACCTTGCTGGCCCTCCTGCTGCTGAGCAGCAATATACATCGGCACTCCAGGGCCTGGACCCGCCAAACCTGTAACTGTAACACCCCCTATGCCATCATTGGGTGACTTCGGGGCATTTGGATGAGGGAGGAACAAGCTCTGCCGTTTGTTGCTTCCGGGGACAGGGGGTCCGCCGGGTTCCCGAATATCAGAGAGCGCCAGCGGGGGTCGGAGTTCAATGGGAGGAGAGCCCATTCGTATTGTGATTCCTGATGCCGATGATAATCGTGGTGGTGGCACTACAACATGGGGGGGTGACGAAGAAAAGGATGATTGTGGTGGCGATGTTGATGCATTCAAAGGAAATGCAGTGGGTATGATTTCTTTTCCCATTCCTCCTTCCTGTTCCCGCCCTTGCTCTTGCTCCTCCTTTTCTTCTACTTCAATAGCCGTTCCACTCCCTCGAACCTCAACTGAAGCACCCTCCAAAACCGAAGGCGAAGGTGTCCTATTCATTACAGTAAGGGGTGACAAACGGGTCCTCATGTCTGGGTCGGGAGCGGACGATGTCAGAAAGGAACCTCTGTCGCCAGCACCAGTGTTACCACTCCTATGATCTTGCCCGCTGTCTTCTTCGTCTTCGTCATGAATAGGTTCGGGAGAAGCTGTCGTAGTCAGTGACATGAAAGTGGACCCAGAGGTATCCAAAATCCTCGAAGGTAACTCATCCTCATCTTCAACTACGATTCGATGACCTAATCCATCGCTTTTTCGGTCTGATGAGTCTCGGATCAGTCGCTGATTCTGGGTTTGTTCAGGCATCGGCGACCGCCCCTCCGTCTCCAGCCTCTGCCTCAACGCAGTAGCAATTCCAACTCCATTTCCACCATGACCAAGACTCCCAGTAGTCATATCAGAACTTCCTTTCATCCTTCCTTCTTCAGTGAACTCAAATGGAATGGCATCTCCAGCTCTCGCACCTCCACCCACAGCAGTTATTCCAACCGTGTGCAAATCCAAACTCCCAGATCCGGCCGAAGACCGGCCATCGTTGGCGGCCACAGAGGAAGAGAGAGGTGTACCCCATGTGGTATGTAGAAGTGGGGACTTAACTTCGGATCGGGAGAGCGAGAGAGCGGTAGGACGGGCGCTGGTGGCATTAGGGTTATTGCTATTGGTATCGGAAGGGGTGAAAGAAGTAGGAAAATGATTGTTGCCGTTGGATCCAGAAGATATGGGGGCAATAGCATCTTGCGAAAGTGCGGATAAACGACTGTTCTGCGTGTACACGGAAGCCGCAGACTCTATTGACATTGTTCTTTCCTTCATAATCGTTGTCCTCTTCGGATGCAGATTACGCAATTGGCTCTGCTGCTGTGATACTTGCGGTTCTTGTCCTCCACCAATCTCGGACGCCTCTGGTAACAAAGGTAGAGACGATAACAGAGATCCTGCACCCGCGACTTTCATCTCAGAAGAAGTCGACGAAGAATCAATGCTCAGTCCCGTATTCACCGAGTCCGTCCGTGACCTAGCACTGGCTGAGGAAGAATTAGGTCTAGATCTATTGGAATCTGTCCTCGCTCGTCCCATTGAACTAGAGTCAGGTAGAGGTGGTGTTAGGGGCACACTTCCTGCCCATCCTCCTATACCTGCCGATGAAGAAAATCTAGACATCTTACTTGCTATAGAATACCGAGAATATCGATAGTCATCGTAGATATCCGATGCGCCTTCCCATTCACTGGCGGAAGTAGCAGAAGGCACCAAGGAAGGCCGTCGTTCATTGGTTGAAGAGGAGGAATGAGAAAAGGATGGCGAGATGGGGGAAGTTGATGAGGGTAGGGATTTAGGATTATGGCTACCATTGGCGTTGGAATTGGGATAAATAGAAAAATTTGGAGATGCTCTCTTAGTAGTCACCACAGACATCGTCTGCGAGGGCATATCTTCCACAATCACGGCGCGTCTTCCCGTACCTGCCAGCTCTCTCTCTCCTTTCTCTTCATCTTCTGATCGAGCATAGCCCAACCCTTCAATCGTGCTTTCTTGAGTTTCCTCATCTAAACTATCCCTCCTGTGTCCTACGCGACTGAGAGCAGCCGCGTACGAATCAGGGTCCGGTGTGCCTGCTGCAGGATTGTGCTGATTAGGCTTCGACCATTTATCGTCGTCACTATCATCGGAATCGGAATCCATTCCATTGGCCAGGTCTTGGAGAAGGGACAATCCAATCCCGACTTCACCGTCAGACATTCCGACGGAGTCTCGTATGAACCGTTCGTCTAATGTGGAAAGAGAAGTATCTGGGACCGAGGACGGCGGTGGTGATGGGGATACCAATTGGCTTGGGTTAAGAGATAACTGTGGTGCGGGTGGAGATGCAGGAGTCCGTTTAGTAATTCGAAGGGGGCTAGTCGACTCAGCTGTGAGGTTAAGGGGTGGAGGCATATGTATGTTGTGTTTATGCACCGTTGGAATCAAAGCGGCGTGCTGATGCGAGCCAGACACAGTTATTTTGGAACTTGTACTAAGGGGAGAAGAAGGTTGACCAATGGGCGAGTTGACGCCAGAGGAAGGTGTGGGTGACTTCCTACTGGACGTTGACGCTCGCTTGGCTTTGATGGGCACCTTCAACTTGGCATGAAAATGAACGTCAGAACCAGAGAAATGGCCAACCACACCCTCGCAGTAGCCCTGATCCAATATTAAATAACAACATAGAAATCAACAAGAAAAAAAAGCATACCAAAAAAAGGTTTTCCTGGTCAGGATGTTGCAGCAGGACGGTAATCTCGTCATCCTGGATCCACATAGACATAAGCCATAAATCACAATAAAAAAAAAGGTGAAAACATACCTTGAGGAACATGAGACCGTGTCCACCTGGCCAGGTCCGGTGCTTCTAATCTCATTCCTTCTTCTGACTTCGACTCCTCGGGTTAAGGACCAAGCTAAAAACCGCGAACCCAGAGGTTCCTATCGTTCAAACTAAATGTCCAGTATTAGGGTGTCTCAACAACGATAAATCGCGACTGGTAGGAGGAATAGGTGGATATCCTAAGGCTTAAGCGCTAAGGACTTCAATGGTCAAGCAGGTAATAAAATTAAACGTTTGGGTTTCTAAATTGAAAGTCTTTGATCAACACATGTCAACACCATCATTCCTCGTTGCTTCCTCGTGTACGGCCTAGAAAGTTATTATTAGTCTCTAACAAACCCACATTGGATGCAAGGTGCTCGAATTCCCGATGTCATAGAGGTACTGCTAGCACTAGTAGGGCCAAAGGAAAAATGTATGCTCTTCCGACTTCCAGCGTCCATCACAGGCATAGAGCGGTTCCGTTGTACTCTCGCGCAGGACGCATAGAGCGTCTTACTTTGCGACCGTCCTTATTTGAGGCTCCTAGTTTGACTTTGACCACCAGTTTCACAGAGCGAGCTAAAGTTTTTGAGCGGGTCAACAAGGTTTGGGGGCTTCAATGTCGGGTATGGTCCTCTGTGGGACCTAGCTGAAGACAGGGGATGGTACAAGGAAGCCATTACCAGGAGGAGCAACACCGATACTGAGGCGAAGGATAGGCCGCAGGTTTATCCCGATATAGGGATTCAGACGGGTGGGGAGGTCATGAACTTGGAGTATGTACCCTTCTCGTTTGCAACATTCTGCACCTGGTACGACTAAATACAGACACATGGGGAATGCCTCAAACATCTCCATATATTGGCGTCTTTGAGATTTGAATAGACCGAAAAAAACAGGCCACAGGGGGAGGTGGCTTTCGATCACCTTCAGTGGTAATATCGTCTGTGAGCAGGTAAGGGCTTGGGGCTCTGCGATGATCCAGGGCACATACGATTTACTTATATACTGACCTCTTGATTTCTAGCGAAGTACACATCGGAGAGCAAAGCTCATTCCCGATACTGGGGCTCCCGTCTGGGGAATGGATTGGTGTCCAATACATGCTATCAACCGACCAGGTGGAATTACTCTCCCATGCTATTCGAAAATCGTGCTAAATTGATTTCCTACGTTTAAGCATGATCATACCAACAATATCTTGCCGTCGCTCCTTTCCCTTCCCACTCTCACAGTCCAGATATTGGGAGAAAAATAAAAAGGCCATCGTATTTTTTGATCTTTGAATGGTTGACCGAATGACAACGCCAAAAAAAAACAAAAAAAAAACAAAAAAAAAGTGTGCTTGTAACTTGCATAACTGGTTTATTCTCTTTTTTTAAGGCAATCAGAAGAACGTTCTACTATAAAAACGAATCTGGACACTCCCCAAATAAAAAATAAAAAATATCGTTGCCATAAATATCTGGCGGTCAGGGACACAATCTCCACTGCGTCATGCAAACCTGAAAACCATTCATATACTTGAAAAAAAGAAACTGTCGGTAATTTTGAATAAAATCGTATATTTTTTCATTTTCATTCTAGTCCTGCATACTTGACATCAGCATTGGCATCCAGCCAAGCCAACCATTCCTTCAAATAGTTACTCCCATGACAGACGGTAGAGGAATCTCCAACAATACACTGGGGAAAATTTCAGAAATCGGTAAGGAAAAAACAAAGGTGAGATCAAACAAACAAGATGCCGCTTCGCCCTTGTCATAGCCACTGTTTGAAGATTGGGGGGAATTAAGAAAATGTGATATACCGACATAAAATAAAATGAAATAAAAATTGCTGCCAACATACCATTCATTCTTCTCTTCTCTTTTAGAAATCCAACCTCTCTCTGTTATCAAATCAGGTTCGAAGGAAGTGGTAGTGAAAGAAACGGGGGGGAGGACATACTGTGCTGTTACTGCGTACAAGAGAAATAATAACGGCTTCTTTCTCCCGCCCTTGCATACCATCGACGGTTCCGATTTCAAGTGTGAGACCATACTTGGGTCGCAAGAGGGATGTGAGGAGTGTCACTTGAGCTTGATATCTGTGTGTAATAATTGATTTATGAGTACAATGGCGCATGAATGAAGATGAACTAAGGGACGTCGTCGTACGGCGTAATAATAGCCATCTGGTTCGGCATAACGCCAACTTGGACCTGGTGATTTTTACACACTCTTCATCAATTTTTCATAATGACCTTTGAAAAAAAGAAAAGAGAATGTTTTGAAAACATACCAGCTTATCAACCCAATTGGTGACTATAGTACCTTCATTTTCATTACAACGACTACCTTCATCACCATCGCCATCGACTCTTTCGAAATATTCACAACCGGCTGTATCAAAAAACACGACAGGTGTCTGCAGCAGATCTTTCTCGTCCTCCTCAGAGTCGGCCTGAGTATTGGATAGATCATGGAGGAGGTGAGAGGCCACAGACGTATGTGATTTGAGCTTGGATCCATACAACGTTTTTGATGGAAAAGCACAAATTTGATTGTGCATGCTACATGAAAAGGCGCATATATACGGCGCGATCTGAAGACGGTTGATGGTAACATACCGGTATTGTATTTCTAACATCTGTTTGATGCCAGCGCCATACATCTTCTCCAGACGGTCGAACAGGGTGGTCTCGAGTGTGCGAGGTGGGACCAGTTTCGGTACTAAAGGTGGTGATGAAACAGAGATTTGGGCCACTCCACCAGGCAAGAAGCCGCCTTCGCTTGATGAAGGTTCTGAATCCGAGCCCACATCCGAGCCTTCAGCCTGGCTGAACTCAGTGTTTTTGACCTCCTTCGAACTCGAGGCTGTAGGTTTGATTGAACCTTGAGAAAGAGAGAGCGTCGGCTTTTTCTCTTTCTTTTTATCGTCAAGGGAGAGTATGGTAGGAGGAAGTTGCATCGGATCTCCAGCTAGAATCAATTTCTTGGCTTTGAAAATGGGAATCCAGCAGACCTAGTAAATAGATAGTGTAAGAAAAACGAAACAGCCTTGGTAAAACCAAAGATTTACAGCTTCTAATGCTTGAGTCGCTTCATCGATAATGACCACATCAAACTCCTCGTTGAATAGTTGCCTACTACCGGATGAATGGCATGTCGCCAAAACAACCTTGACAATGATGGTTTATTACTCGTAGGATGTATACATGTATATAATGATAACATACCTGAGATTCCTTGAGTACAGATTTCACAACGCCTCCTTCCCGCCTCCGATATCTTGTTTATTATTGAGTGCTGAAAGAAGAGAAGGCCACTACGCATCACTTACTCTTTACGGAGGGCTTTAACTTCTTCCCACAGTTTCCTTCGTTCGCCTCCTCTGGGGCCTTTGCCTTTCACACCTTTACCCTTTCCAGAAAGAATACCAAGTGTCGTCTCTAATTCATGTTTGACGTCTTTGGCGAGAGCGGCCTATTGCCTTGATATTTAAAAACAGGTTTGAGTTTCCGCGTGAGGGTAACACTTACCTGATCTGTGTGAGCCGCTTTGACTTCTAAAGTGGAATCAAGGATGCCTTGATGAGCCATAACACGTGCAGGGTGTCCGATTCTCGTCACTTTCAGTTTGGCTACTTTATCGAGGACGGGAAGAGCCAACAGGCGTTCCAGGATGTTGTCCACGGAGAGGTTGGAGGCACCGCAAACAAGAACACGATTCGCCTTGAGATTTGATGGGCTTGCCATGGTTAATTGGCGAATGACTTCAATAAGAGTATGAGTTTTTCCGGTTCCTAATTTTATGTTTAATACGCTGTTAGCAATAATAATTAAAACATACCTGGAGGTCCATGTATACACGCTACCTCTGGTGACTCCAAACAAAATTTGACAGCCGTCTTCTGGCTTTCATTCAACGTGTCGTCGAAGAAAGTAAGATTGTTGATGGGTTCCCGCGATGCGGGTAGCTTCATAGCAAGTAGAACTCGGATAAGGGCGGTTAACTCGCCGGAGGACTTGGTAGCACCGCTGTCGCCCTATGCATACTGAGTTTGCTGATACCATAGGTGATGATAAAGCTAACCGATGGGATGACAATCTTCTCCAATTGGTCGATTGCTTTATCCATTCTGTAACATGAGATTCAGCCAAAACCACAGTGGGAGATGATCACTAACCTATCAAAAGTCACACTATTTGCCAACTTAAGGACGCGACAACGTTCAGGTAAGTCAAGAGAGTCGTCCGAATTTGACTCGGAAGCATCCACGGCAATAACAATTCTGGAATCGGAGACCTGGGGGAAACGTTCGATCAGACGATCAGGAAAAGTATACCAGCTAAAAGTTGCCTTGTATACCACGCCTTCAGCTCCTTTCGGCTCTACAGATGCCTTGGATTTCTTCGAAGTAGCGAGCGAAGAGACATTGGCTTCTATTCTAGCAAGATCGCCTGGTCTAAATATATTGTGGTTATGTTTCAAATGACTTATAGACGACGTGGAGATTACCTGAAAGTATGGGGAGGGAAGATCGGACTTGAATGATATGCAGATGGACGTTCGAGTTCTACCAAGCTGCCTTCATCAGCAGATATGGGTTCAATGGGAAGGAATGCGTACGTTTTTCCGCCGAGCCCAACATGCATACCAACGATTCCCAGTCCTCCTAATGAAAGGCCCTTTTGCTCCAGTATTTTGGGTCCGCAATTAGATAGGAGCATTGAACTGCGTTCAATCTCTGCTCGCCTCTCCTTCGCGAGCAGAGTACGCTGCCTGTCGATGAAATCTTGAAGCATGATCAAAGTTACGGCCCGGATGCTGCTCCCTTAGAAGTCTTCGGAATCCTGTGGCATAATCGATTATACTCTTCTATGTGCCATCAAGATCATCTCCCTACTTCCAACTCCATAGTATGGCGACCAGACGATACCGCTCAACCTACCCCTTCCCAACCAGGTTCTACTCAATTATATCGACCTGATATCTTGGAAACGATCGAAGCAAAGATCAAAGAGATGGACCCAGAGTTGAGGGAGCTGAGCCTTGATATTCATGGTATCATCAATATATATACTTTTGGTTATACAACATCAACTGATCTCAATGTAGCCCATCCAGAACTTGGTTATCAGGAATAGTATGACTTTCTCTGGGCCTTCAACTTGTCTGATGCCTTAACTGAGGTTATTAGTTATGCGCACGATGTTTATACTACCTTCATGGAAAAACACGGCTTTCAAGTCACGAAACACTTTCACCTCGAAACCGCATGGCAGGCGACGTTCTCTCATGGGACAGGCGGCAGAACCATTGGCATCAATTCAGAGGTCAGGGAGAGGGGTCCATTTCATGAATTATACTTGAAACTAAATGAACAATGCAAGTAGATGGATGCTTTGAAGGGTATCGGACACGCATGTGGTCATAATCTCATTGGAATATCAGGTTAGTCTTCCCTTAGCAATAGACGAAACTTATCAATCTCAATTTATGAGCTAGGCGTGGGTGTTGCATGCGCTATCAAAGCAGCCCTTGAGCAGCATAATTTTTCTGGAAAGATCGTGCTACTCGGTACTCCTGGTAACGCATCATTCTTCCAGCCATTTGCTTGAGGCACCTCAGCTCATCTTCTGGTAGCGGAAGAAGGTGGATCTGGAAAGGTGGCTCTTCTTGAAAAGGGTGCTTATGAAGGCATGGACGCTTGTTTGATGTACGTTCTGAATTACTTCCTTATCGGCTTGATAGTAACAGATCACATGCAGGTGTCATCCTGCTCCTGGTCCTATCGGATCTGTGAGCTTGAGTAGCTGTCTCGCGTTGCAGAGATTGGTAGTTGAGTACAAAGGACATACGTAGGTCCTCGATTTACCTCATGAAACACTCATGACACGCTGCACAAAAGTGCTCATGCTGCCCTCTCTCCATGGGAAGGGAAGAATGCCCTTGATGCCGCTGTACTAGGTTACAATAACATTTCGGCTCTTCGTCAGCAGCTGAAACCGACCCATCGAGTCCATGGCATCTTTGAAGGGAAAGACTGGGCTCCTAATAGTAGGCTACCTGAAAAAATCTCCTTTTTCAACCCCCTAACTCATTTGCCTTCATTTGCTAGTCATTCCCGATTATGCAAAGTTCATGTCAGTCAATTGCATCGGCTGCTGGTACACGATCAAAAAATTAATCAAAATGTCATAGATGTTATGTACGTGCACCCACACGTTCGGAAATGCAAGAGACCGTCAAACGAGTCACTCCATGCTTCGAGTAAGTCCCTCTCAGTATGTCTCTAATTCAACCCAGCCTCAACATCACTTTTGCACTTTTTTTTTCTTCTTGTGGTGCATAGAGCTGCTGGGCTCGCTACAGGATGTCAAGTATCTATTGAATATTCATGGGGATCTGTTTTTGATATTCGTCAAAACAAAGCATTGGGTACGCTCGCAACACAAACCATTCTAGATAGGAAAAGAAAAAAGATTGAACATACTTATATACTTTCAGGCGGTGAAGTTGCCAACATTGTTCTAAATAAGTATGGTGCAATCGATTATGAATGGGGTATCAAGAGTGCATCTACCGATTTTGTTCGTCACTATCTTTCTAATATCCTAACTATTGTATTAACTTTTTTATTATTATTATTATTATTTTAAAAACCGTTAGGGAAACATTACTTATGGTTTGTGGTCTTCTCACATATGGTTGGGACTTGTACTTATATATATATTATTCAGCTATTCCTTCTCTTCATCCTGGATTTGGTGCGCCATCTTTTCCATTATTGAATCGAAAAAAAACTCATTTTTCCAAATAAATAAATAAATCGAAAACGTGACAATAATAGCCATCCCTACAGTCGTTGACGGAGGAAATCATACCAGAAGTTTCGCTGCAGCTGCGGCAACGACTGAAGCACATTACGCCTGTCTCGACGTCACTAAAGCCTTGGCTGCTACGGGCGTTCGCGTTCTTATAGACGATACATTCTTTGCTGAGGTATATATATATTCAAAAATCCAATTTTTGACTAACCCTAAAGTTTCAAATCAATTTTAGGTCGTAAGGACATTCAAAGAAGATAAGAAGGAAGGTGGATTGCCTTGACGTATATTGAACTCTTTAGAAAAAATGTTGTTAGGAAAAAAAATAAAAATGTAGTCGATTCTTCTGTCATCAGGTTGCATATACTTATGATAAGCGTTCAGCGAAAAATGCTGTTGTGGGATGGGTAACACTGTTTTTCTTTTTTGATTATTATTATTGCCGCTATTATAAAGCTCCAAGAAGACTATTTGGTTATAGCCGCCGACGAGAGAGAGAGGGGTGGTTGTGGCGTTGGGAGGACGAGGAGGGGAGCGTCGTCATGACAATGTGGACCTTCTAACCATCATCATAAAGTATGAGAGAACTGAGAGAATGCGAGGGTGGGAAGTATCGGTTATCGGAATTTTTACTTACCATATTCAGTCTCAGAGCTTCTCTGGTACATAATAGGTTGCTTCTGCTGGATATTCGTGGAATTTGTAAAGGACATTAAAAGTCGGTAATAAGAATAGGTTTATGGTGTAACCGTCGGAATATCTCTCGGCCGAACCGGAGAATCCCTCCTCTTCTTTCCTCGTAACCCTCCCGACTTACCTCTTCTTTCTGTTCATTCCAATGGCAGAGTGGACGAATATATCATCTACAAA
>Ga0193742_1000809_pt1 | contig 19947 bp, 12 predicted proteins | sample L2c1metaG_FD_165511 | JGI IMG/M metagenome (GOLD analysis project Ga0193742, IMG submission 165511) | Soil microbial communities from a riparian zone of the East river system, Colorado, United States - L2c1 | ecosystem: Environmental > Terrestrial > Soil > Riparian zone | place: USA: East River... | reverse complement strand
GGCCCGGCCCCGGGGCCCGGCCTCAGGTCAGCTGCGGTCCTCGAAGCACACGTCGCACATGACCGGGCCCTGCATGACCAGCGTGTTGAGGCCCTCCGGGGGGAGTGCCGCGTAGTCGCCGCGGTCCTTGTCGAGGCAGGCCCGGCAGGTGGTGGTGGTGAAGCGGCCGCGGTCGTCGAAGCGGACGGCGATCGCCTGCGGGTAGCGCCGCAGCCCGTGCTGGGCGATCTCCTGGTTGTTCACGGTGTCGCTGAGCAGGGCGTGGATGTCGCCCGAGCAGACGCCGCCCTCGCCCAGGTGGAGGGCGACGGCGTGGACGTCCTCCTCGACGTGGCGGCGCATCAGCTCGATCCGGTCGAGACGGGCTTGCACGACCGGATCGAGCTGGATCTCGATGCGAAGTCCGACATCCTCGGGTCGGATGCCGACCTCGCCGGCGATCAGCGTGCGGGCGCTCTCGTCGATCTGCTCGATGGCGGCGGCCTTGGCGTTGCCCAACGCCGTGCCGTCCGCACCCTCGACGCGCACCACCCACGCCGTTCCGTCATGTGTCGCCCTCACGCGGTAGCTCACTGCCGAAGAGCTTCCCCCATCGCCACTAGCGACGCATTAACGATCGTTGCGCCGGCAAGAACGAAAGAGCCAGGAATCCGACGACAAAGGTGGCGGGCGGGGTGCGAACACCGGGCATGAGCGGCGCCGGGTCGAGGTCGGGAGGACCCGCTACGGTTCCCGGATGGCGGGGGCTCCGGGGGCCGGCCTTCGGGAGGCGGCCTCAGGTCATCCTGGGGATGGCGACGGCACCAGCGGTGCGGTCGCGGAGGCTGCCGGCGGCGGTGGGTGGCGGTCGCGGCTGTCGACCTGGGGCGGGCGCCCGACGCTGGAGGTCGTCGGACTCTCGTGCGTCGTGATCGTCCCGATGGTGATCGCCGTCCGGGTGCTCGGTCATCCCCGGTGGCTGCCTCTTTCGGACATGGCGCTGATCGAGCTGCGTGTGCGCGATGTCGGCTTGGACCACCCCCCGCTGGTCGGTCCGGTCGGACGACTGGAGGGCTTCGGCGAGAGTGGGAGCCACCCCGGTCCGTTGATGTTCTACGTCCTGGCCCCGATGTATCGACTGTTCGGGTCGGACGGCAACGCGCTCATCGTGTCGTCGGTCTTCGTGAGCATGGTCGCCGTCGTGCTCGCGATCTGGATCGGTCACCGGCGGGGAGGTTGGCCGTTCGCGCTCGCCGTCGCGGTCGTTCTCGGCCTGCTGGTTCGCAACTACGGAGCCTGGCGGATCGCCGAGCCGTGGAACCCGCACCTCCCGCTCGTCTGGTGGTTCGTCTTCCTGCTGGCCATCTGGTCGGTGCTGTGCGACGACCTCCGGATGCTCCCGCTCGCCGGGTTCGCCGGAGCCCTCTGCGCTCAGGCCCACATCGCCTATCTCGCTCTCGTCGTCGGACTGGCGGCACTCACCGGTGCCTACCTGATAGCCGATTCGATCCGTCGCCGGCGGCACGACTCGAACACCTGGCGTCCGGCGCTCATCTGGGGCGGCGCGACGACCGGGTTGGTCGCATTGCTGTGGCTGCCGCCCCTGGTGGACCAGATCCGACATCACCCGGGGAACCTCGCCATCGTCATCGAGAGCTTTCGCCATCCGTACGCGTCACGGCCGACGTTCGGCACTGCGTTGTCGTTCTGGGCGGAACGTCTCGATGCCCGCGAGCTCTTCACGCCCACAGTCGACACCAGCAGCCTTGATCCCCGCGGGTCGTCGGTCGCGGGGTTCGCCTTCCTGGGGCTCTGGGGAGCCACCGCCGCAGCGTCGCTCTGGCGCCGCGATCCGGCGCTTCTCCGACTCCATGGGACCGTCGCGGCCGCGCTCGCGGTGGGGCTGCTGGCGATCAGCCGGATCGTCGGTCCGATGTGGACGTACCTCGGGCTGTGGATGTGGGGCGTCTGTGCCCTGATGGTGCTGGCTGTGGTGTGGAGCGTGCTGACCCTGGCCAGGCCGCGGGCCTCGGAGGGGACACTCGCCACACCGCTCGTCGTTCCCATCCCGATCTGGCCGGCGCCGACCGCAGCGTTCCTGGCCGGTGGCGCGATGGTCACCGGCGTGCTGTTCTCGATCGATACCGCGCACAGCGCCATGCCGAGTGGTGCGCAGTCGAGCCAGCTCCGGGAGCTGGTCGGTCCGACAGTCGCGGGGCTGAAGGAGGATCCGGCCGGCTGCGGTGACGACTGCCGCTACGTCGTCACCTGGGTGGATCCGTTCACGCTGGCGGGACAAGGCCTCGGCATGCTCGCCGAGCTCGAGGGCGAGGGGTTCGACGCTCGCACGGCTGGCGACGTCGGCAGCGTCGACACCGGCGTCGGGCACCACCGGCTCGTCAGCCTCACCGACGCCGACGCCGAGGTGCACCTGGCCGTGGGCATCGACGCGATCGAGGCGGCGCGAGCCCGTCCCGGATCGAACGAGCTGGCCCACGTCGACCCGAACACGCCACAGGAACGGGCCGACTACCGGCGAGCGCGCCGCCACCTCGTCGTGCAGCTCGAGGCTGAGGGCTACGACGACGAGGCAGCCAAGGCCGAGAGTGAGCCCTACCGCGCGGTGCCCGTCGACGGCGGCATGTCGAGCGAACTGCGCCAGCTGTGCTTCTTCCTGAACAGCTACGAGAAGCCGGCAGCGACCTTCGTGATCGTCGCCGACCGGTAGACGGCAACTCGCACCCCGGGCATCGACGATCGTTGCGCCGGCAAGGTGTCGCGTGGAGAATGCCGGCGTGGGCGACGGTGTGGCGATCGTGACGGGAGCGGCCCACGGGATCGGGCTGGCGACCGCGCAGCGACTGGCGGGTCGGGGCCTGGCGGTGGCGGCGGTCGACGTGGACGGGTCGGAGCTCCTGGCCGCGGACCTGCCGACCGGGGTCCTGCGGCTGCACCACGACCTGGCCGACGACCCGGCCGACTGGGTGGCCGAGGTGGAGGCGCGGCTCGGGGCGCCGACGGTGCTGGTCAACAACGCGTCGGCCACCGACGGCCGGCCGTTCCTGGACCTGCCGATGGACGCGGTCCGGCGCAGCCTCGACGTGACGCTGCTCGGCAGCTGGGCGCTGACCCGGGTGGTCGTCGACGCCATGCTCCGCCAGGGGACGCGGGGGAGCGTCGTCTTCGTCCTGTCGCTGCACGCCCGGCGCGTCCGGCTGTGCCCGGACTACTCGGTGGCCAAGGCCGGCCTGCTGATGCTGGTGAAGGAGCTGGCCAACGAGCTGGGCCCGCACGGCATCCGGGTGAACGGCGTGTCGCCGGGCGCGATCGACACCTGGTCGGACCGCATGACCGAGGCCGAGGTGGCCGACGAGCGGCTCGACCGGAACGCCGCGGTGGTGCCGCTGGGGCGGGTGGGAGTCCCCGACGACGTGGCCAAGGTCGTCGAGTTCCTCGCCGACGGGGAGGCCAGCGCCTACGTCACCGGCGCCGACCTGCACGTCGACGGCGGGCTCGACCAGTACAACTGGCTCCACCACCTGACCTGACGGCCGTTCTGTCTTCGCTGAACCGGCTATGCCCGGTTCAGCGAAGACAGAAGGTCAGCGCTCGCGCTCGCGGTGGCGGGCGTGCCGGTTGGGGAGGCGGGTGACGTTCTCGGGGAGCGTGTTGTCGGCGTCGCCGGAGCTCCCGTGGAACAGGTCGGCCACGGTGCGGGTGGGGTCGGACCGGCCGAGGGGACCGACCGGCTGCTCCTCGGTGTCGTCCACCACCAGGCCCGGGTTGCGGGTCAACCACGCCTGCACCTGGAGGGCCTGCTCCTGGTCCACGGCACTGCGGGACTGGGTCGGGTCCGGCGGCGGCAGCACGTCCTGCGACGTCTCCGACCGCCTCACCAGCTCCTTCTCCTTGAACCACGGCCGCAGCTTGAGCCGCACCGGCGGGGAGTTGCCGTAGAAGAGGGCGCCCTCGTCCTCGTCGAGGTGCTCGCCCAGCTTGGGCCGCAGCAGCTGCCGGTCGTCGCGGGCCGAGTCGATGTACTGGCTCCCGGACAGCAGCAGCTTCACCCGGTGGTTCTTCACCACCAGGCCCGCCGACCCGCCGTACTCGCCCTCGATCTGGGCGAAGTCCTGGAACACGCTGACGATCTGCACCCCCCGCGACGACGCCGCCGACGCCAGCCGGGACAGCTCGTTCATCGGGGCGACGCCGGTCGCGTCGTCGAGCAGCAGCAGCAGCGGCGGGTCGAGCGCTCGTCCCAGCTGCGTCGACCGGTCGTAGGCCGCCGCCAGGATCTGCCGCACGATCGTGCTGCACAGCGGACGGAACCGCGCCTGGTCGTACTCGGGCGTCGTCAGGTACAGCGTGTGGGCGTCGCCGTCGAGCAGCTCGTTCGGGATGATGTCGTGCCGGCCGGCCGAGGCGGCGACGTTCGGGTCCTTGTACACGCTGAGGATCTGGTACATCACGTGGAAGAACGACGACCGCATCGGGTCGGCTCGCGTGAAGGTGGCCAGGTGGGCCCGCACGGCCTCACGGTCGATGGCCCGGAGCACGTCGAGCACCTCGTCGCGCTCCTCGCGCTCGAGCCACTCGGCCGCGTCCATGATCGACCGGCCCGACGTCGCCGCCGCCAGCAGGAACGGGGCCAGCGCGGTCGCCATCGAGCTGCTCCACAGGTCGCTGTGGACGATGCCGGTGAGGTCGCCCGAGTCGGCCTCGGCGCCGATCGACGCCTTCGACGCCAGCGTCAGGTCGCGGGCCGTGCGGATCGCCCCGGCCCAGTCGCCGCAGGTCGTGAGCGGCGACCACCCCGACCGCGGGTAGCGCCCCGTGGCCGACGGGTCGAAGACGTGCACCTCGCCCTTGTGGCTGCGATGGCCGATGGTCTCGTGGAGCACGTGGCCCTTGTTCGACGCCACGATCGCCGGCCCGTCCCACTCGAGCAGCGCCGGCACCACCACACCGCTGGACTTGCCGGAGTGGGCGGGGCCCACCACCAGCACGCTGTGCAGGTCGTGCACGACGATCTTGCGGCGGTTGGCGGTGCCCACCACCACCTGGTACTCGGCGCCCCGCTCCGGCCGCAGGTGGCGGATGTCCTTCCAGGTGGCGAACTCCCGGCGCTCCTCGTCGGAGCGGCCGTAGCGCTCGTACAGGCGGCGCACCCCCAGCCCGGCCGGCACCGCGAACAGCAGCATCGTCCCCCACCAGGCGATCGGCCCGGGCGGGTCGCCGCCCCGGTTCACCGGGTCCCAGGCCCGGCCGGGGTCGCCCAGGTTCTCGAAGATCCGCCCCACCACGCCGGGGACGTCGCTCAGGGCGTAGCGGGGGAACGAGCCGTCGAACAGGAGCGCGGCGACGTGGCCGGTCACCAGCATCAGCAGGAGCGGGACCGCCAGGGCGATGGCGGCGACGCCGACCGCCGTCTCCATCCCGGTGCCGGCGGTGACGCTGGAGCCCATGCTCCCCGCGGTGCCGCCCTCGCCGATGCTCCCGGCCTTCTTGCTGCCGTAGCGGCCCATCCAGCGGATGCGGCGCTCGATCTCGCGGTTGGTCTCCTCGGCCCGCCGGTCGATGTCCCGCTTGGCCTCGTGCAGCTCGCGCTCGAGCTGCCGCCGCCGCAGGTCGTCGCGCCGCCGGTTCTCGGCGTCCCACATGTCGCGGTTCGGAACCGACAGCGGTGGCGGCAGCGGTTCGTCCATGCCCCCGTGATGCACCTGCCGGAGGTCCGGAGCGCGGCGGTCGGCCGGATCGGCCCTGGATCGCCCCCGGATCAGTACGAGCAGCCCGAGGCGGCGAGGCTCTGCGGGCTGACCGGACGGCTCTCGGCGATGCCGACGAAGAACTGCTGGGGGCAGCGGTCCTGGCCGTTGATCTGGATGCCGAAGTGCAGGTGGGGGCCGGTGGAGTTGCCGGTCGACGCGCTGTGCATGATGAGCTGCCCCGCGTCCACCCGCTCGCCGGGCGAGATCAGGACGCCGCCGTCGCTGCCGTGGCAGTAGATGTAGTAGGCGCCGTCGTCGCCGTTGACCGTGACGCCGGTGCCGCACTTGCCGCTGGTGGGGGCGGAGGCGACCGTGCCGGGCGCGGCGGCGTACACGGGCGTGCCGGTCGGGACCGGGATGTCGGCGGCGGGGTAGTCGTGGTGGGGCTTGGTGAACCAGTCCTTGTGCTGCGTGTACCAGGTCATGTCGAGCGGCAGGGCGTAGCCGCCCACCACCTGGCCGCTGCCGGTGAGTCCCAGGCTGGCGACCGCGTCCATGTACCGCTGGGCGTTGGCCAGCACCATGTCGACGTAGGTCCAGCTCCGGTTGTAGGCGTGGATCGCGCTGCGGGAGTCGCCGTCGCGCAGGCCGTTGCGCAGCAGCAGCCGGGCGGCGCCGTGGGTGGCGTCCTCGAACGTCCACGGGTCGGCGACGCCGTCGCCGTCGCCGTCGGATGCGTAGCCCTGGCCCTCCTGCCCCTCGGCGATGGCGGCACCGGCCACGTCGAGGTCGTAGGTGCCGGCGGAGCCGCGCCACGTCGACCCGAGGAACTGCATCGGGCCGCGGGCTCCGGCCACGTTGATCGTGCCTTTCGGGCTGCAGCCCGGGAGCCGGCTCTGCCCGTGGTTGCACTCGGCCTCGCCGATGCCGGCGAGCAGCGCCCAGTTGGCGATCCCGGCCCTCGGCCCGGCCGGAGTGCCGGGCGGCACGGGTGACGGCCCGGGTGCGGGGTTGGGCGTGGGCCCGGGTGCGGGCGGGCCGTCCTGGTCCTCGTTGCCCGTCACCAGCGGCACGAAGTACCGGGCCGCGGCCGACGAGTAGGCCTTCAGCGCCTCGACGGGGATGCCGGTGGCCTCGGCGACCTGGGGGATGAGGGCGTCGGGGATCGCCACCATGCCGCCGGCCTGGGCCACGGCCTGCTGCTCGATCATCTCGGGGTCGGGTTCGCCGGCGATGGCGAAGAGGATGAAGAGGAGCGATCCGACGACGGTGAGGACGATCGTCAGCAGCTGCACGAGGATGAGTCGCCTGACGAGCTTGCGGCTCTTCTTGGTCTTCTCGAGGGCCTTCTCGCCGTCCTTGGTGAGCAGGAGGCGTTTGATGCGCTTCTTGGCGAAGCGGAGGGCTTTGCGAGGGTTGCGTTGGAGGCGTCGCTTGGCGCGGGCCTTGACGTTGGGCTTGGCCTTCTCGAGCTGCCCGCGGAGGCCCTTGGCGTCCTTCTTCAGCGGCGTCTTCGGCTGCTGGGGCCCACCGGAGCCACCCGGGCCCCGTCCGGGCCCCCGGCTGCCGGCGCCGCTGGCCGGGCGACCGGTGGGCGGCTTGGTGCCGGGACGTCCCGCCCGGGCCGCCTGACCCGCACCCCGCCCGGCGGCCTGGGCGCCGCGGGTCGCCGTCTGCGTCGCTCCCCGGCCGGCCGCGCCGGCGCCTCGGGTGGCGCCTCGGGCGGCTCCCTGGGCGCCCTTGCCGGCGGCCTTCCCTGCCGCCTGGGCACCCTTCCCCGCCACCCGACCGGCCACCGCCCCCGCCCGGGCCGTCACCTGGGCGCCCACCTGCGCCACCCGCTGGGCCACGACGGCCACTACCTGGATCGCCACGGCTCAGCCCATCCCTCTCAGTGCGCGTCCTCGGACCAGTGCCATGGCTCGCACAGGCCGCAGTCGAGGACGTGGAGGCCGTACTTGCCGGCGTTGGCGTCCAGCCACCGGAAGCACGACGTCGACGTGGTCATCAGGGAGCTGCCGGCGCAGCCGAAGTCGATGGCGACGCCCCGCTCGTGCCGCGATTGGCCCGGAATCGCCACCGGGCTGCCCTGGCCGTCGTCGTCGCACTGCATCGACGGCATCTCGTAGATGGCGTAGTGGCTGGTGCCGCAGTTGCGCTTCCGCGACGCGATCTGCTCCTGGTAGGTGCGGAAGCTGCTGACCGAGACGAGCTTCACCCCGTCGCTCCAGGCGGCGTCGATCAGCGCCTGCACCTGGGCGGCGATCTCCACGCTGACGGTGAGCGTCTCGCCGCCGGCCGGCACGCGCAGGTCGACGACGTCGAGCGGCCCGTTGGCGGTCTGCACGGTGCGGGCGCCGGCGGGGGGCGGGCCGAAGTCGCCCGCCGGCCCGAGGTCGATGTCGGCGACCGCGGCCCGGATCCGCTCGATCTCGGCGAGGGCCTTGGCGTTGTGGGCGGTCGCCTCGCCCGCGGGGACGCCGCCCGCGTCGGTCACGCCGCCGACGCCGGCGTTGTAGGCCGCGATCGTGTACTTCCAGTCCTGGTACCGGGCGTCGTCCGCCTGCAGGAGCTCCTGGCGGTAGGTGGTCATCTCCCGGGCGGCACCGTGGGCGGCGTCGTACCAGTTCCAGGGATCGGCCACGCCGTCGCCGTCGCCGTCGGCGGCGAAGCCCACCGAGTAGTGGGCGCCCTCGGGCGACGGCGGTCCCTCGACGTGGGCGTCGAAGCGGTCCCGGCCGACCCGCCAGATGTCGCCCAGGTGCTGCATCGGGCCGCGGGCGCCGGCTCCGTTCACCGAGTACCTCGGGGCGCAGCCCGCGTCCCGGTTGGTGCCGTGCTCGCACTCGGCCCAGCCGACCCCGGCCAGCACGATCCACTCGATCGGGTAGCTGCCCGCGGCCGACGAGTAGGCGCTCAGCGCCTCGCCCGCGATGCCGGTGGCCCGGGCGACCTCGGGCAGGAGCTCCACCGGGATCGCCCCGGGGAACTGCATGCCCATCTGGGCGGCGGCCTGCTGCTCCAGGGTCTCCTCGTCGGGGCTGCCGGCGATGCTGAACAGGATGAACACCAGGGGGGCGACGAAGGCGAGGACCAGGGCCAGGACCTGGACGAGGATGAGTCGCCTGACGAGCTTGCGGCTCTTCTTGGTCTTCTCGAGGGCCTTCTCGCCGTCCTTGGTGAGCAGGAGGCGTTTGATGCGCTTCTTGGCGAAGCGGAGGGCTTTGCGGGGGGTCTGCTTGGCGAGGCGTCCGGCGGCGTTGGCGATGCCGTCGCCCTGGAGGAGGTTGGGGTCCTTGTTCTTGTTGTTGTCGTTGCCGCCGCGGAGCTGGTCTCTGAGCTGTCCGCGGAGGTTGCGTTGGAGGCGTCGCTTGGCGCGGGCCTTGACGTTGGGCTTGGCCTTCTCGAGCTGCCCGCGGAGGCCCTTGGCGTCCTTCTTCAGCGGCGTCTTGGGCTGCTGCGGCCCGCCGGGGCCGCCACGGGCGGGGCCGCGGCTGCCCGGCCTGCCGGTGGGTGGCTTGGTGCCCGGGCGCCCCGCCCGCGCCGCCTGACCGGCGCCCCGGCCCGCCGACGCGGCGCCCCGACCGGCCGCGCCGGCACCTCGGGCGGCCCCCTGAGCCCCCTTGCCGGCAGCCTTCCCCGCCGCCTGGGCACCCTTCGCCGCACCCCGGCCGACGACCCGACCGGCCACGGCGCCCACCCGGGCGGTGGTCTGGGCGGCCACCTGCCCGGCCCGCTGGACCACGATCACCACGGCCTGGACCGCCATCGCTCACCCCCTTCCGAGTGCCCGTGGACCCCGATCAGGGCCAGTTCTCGCTCCGGCGCCCCATCCGCTCCGCGGTCCGCCGGTGGCCCCGCAGCGTCATGCGATGGCGCAGGCGCAGGGCCACGGCGTAGCCGGGGTTCTTCCAGTCGCTCACCCGCGGCATGCGCATCTCGGTGACGGTCCTGACGCTCGTCTCCTGACGGCCGGACGGGGCCGGCCCGGCCGCGCCGCCCGATCCTCCTCCGATCGTGGGAACGCCCCCGCCCCCGCCGCCGCCCCCGCCGCTCCCGGGCACGATCAGGCCCGAAGGGGTCCGGCCGGCCACGCCAGGCCCGCCGGTCCCGGGGACGATCGTCGGGCCCGACGGTGCTCCGCCCCCGCTCCCGCCGCCCCCTCGGGGGAACGGGCCCGGGTGCCGCACGTTGCCCATCGTCCGGCCGCCCACGTGACGGCCCATGTCGCGCATGTCGGCGCCGACGTTGCGCACCCCCTGGCCGGTGGCGCCCATCCCGCGGCCCACGGCCTGGCCGAAGCCGCTCCGCCCGAGGCGGCTGCTGGCCAGGCGGCCGGTACCGGCGCTGACCCCGCCGCGGATCCGCCCGCCGAGGCCCCGGGCACCGTTGGCGATGCCGCGCCCGGCACCGGCGAACGTACCGCCGACCGAGCGTCCCACGTTGGCGGCGCCCTGGCCGACCCGGCTGCTGGCGACGGCCCTGCCGGTGCGGCTCCGGGCGATGGCGCCGCCGGCCCGCCGGAGCCCGGCGAAGCGGGGCGGACGACCGCCGCCGCCACCACGACCGCCACCCCCGCCGCCTCCTCCTCCTCCTCCTCCTCCAACACCGCCACCGCCGCCGCGGGACGCCGTCCTGGAGCTGACGTGGACTTGCGGGCCCTCACGCCGGCGCTCCATGCGCTCCAGGTTCTTGAAGGCACGTCGGGCCTGGCGGCGCTCGGCGAGGCGACGCTGGGCGAAGCGGGCCGGAGCCGCGGCCGCCGCCATGGCGCCGCGGTCGGCGGCGCTCAGGTCGAAGCCGCCGCCCGTGCCGCCCGCCCAGTTGGCACTCGCCGGCGACAGCCGGGTGAGCGTGTCGTTCATCCGCTCGCCCATGTTCTTCGACGCCGCCAGCAGCCGCTTCCGGCCGATGAACACGCCCGCCACCACGCCGAGGACCAGGCCCCAGCGTTCCAGCAGGCTGTCCTTGCCGGTCTCGGCGGTGAGGTTGAGGATGCGCTCGGTGGCGATGAGCATCATCGACAGCAGGAAGCTCATCAGCACCACGGCGATGGCGCACTGGATCACGCTCGATACCCACGACCAGGCCATGCGGCGCGCCGTGCCGGGCAGGGCCGCGCAGGCCGCGGAGAACGGCGCGAGGGCGAACATCGTCGCCAGCAGGAACTTGCCGAGGATCAGCGAGATCGCGATCAGGCCGAGCGTGAACATCACGCCGATGGACACCGCCGTGGTGACCAGGGCACCGACGAAGCGGTAGGTGGTCGGCGCCTTGTTGAAGGCCACGGCGTCGCTGCAGTCGTCGTCGGAGTCGTCCATGTAGCGCCACGACCAGCCGCCGTCGTCGGTGAGGCCGGCGGCCTTGATCCGCTCGGCGCGCGTGCCGCAGTCGCCCGGCAGGTTGGCGGGGCCGCCCCAGTTGACGTACTCGTAGGGCTCCACGACGAAGTACTCGAAGACCTGCTGCTGGAGCTTCTTGACGGTGGGCGCGATCAGCGTCCCACCCGTGCCGTCGCCTCCGGTCGGGGGCTCGGTCTGTTCGGGGTCGGCGGCGTTCATGAGCGCCGAGGACACCTCGTCCATGCGGTCGGACAGGGCGTTCATGTAGCCCGCCTCGTTGCCGACGAGCACCGCGGCCAGGCCGATCATGACCGCCGAGAACAGGAACTCGCCGGCGGCGATGCCGATCTTGCCGCGCAGGGCGGTCCAGGCGACGAAGGCCATGAGGATGAGCCACGACAGGTCCTGGAGGTCGGCGGGCCCGACCACCTGGGTGTTGTAGCGGGCCGCGATCTCCTCCGAGAACGGCGACATCTCCCGCAGCTTCTGGTTGAAGGCCAGCGAGATCAGCCACATGCCGACCTGCACCGCGGTCTTCCCGATGTTGAAGATGATCCCGGTGATCCCGCCCCAGATCTTGCGGTCGAACGACAGGACGCCGCCGCCGTCGTAGGTGATGTTGTAGTTCGAACCTGGGTAGGTGCCGACGCAGGCGTCGGGGACGACGCCGTCGTCGTAGTCCTCGCCCATCTGCTCGCAGGTCTTGGGCCAGAGGTGCTCGGCGAGGGTGCAGTTGCCGTCCCCGGCCTCGTCCCTGGCCTCCTCCTTGAACCAGTCGGGGGAGTTGTCGTCGAGCTCGATGTCGCGGTCGTCGTCGATGATCTCCCAGCCCCAGCCGTCGCACTCGATGGTCTCGGCCTCGGCCCGCGCCCCCATGGCGTAGAAGAACCCGAGCGCGAGGAGCGTCAGGACCAGCCAGTGCCCGAGCCGGCGCCGGCGTCGTGCCGTGGTGGTCACGACCCCGACTCCTCGGCCAGCGCCTGCGCCAGCGGCGACCGCCGCCGGCTCCTCGCCCGCGCCCTCGCGGCCGCGGGGTCGTCGGTCACCTCGGGCTCGCCGGGGTCGTCGTCCGGCGGCATCGGCGCAGGTGTCGGCGGTGTCACCTGCGCCGATGCGACCTCTTGTGCCACCTCCGGCTCCGGTGCCGGTGCCGGTGCGACGACCGGTGGCGGTGCCGTGGCGGGGTCGGGCTCCGGCACGACGACGAGGGGCGGCGGCGCCGGGAGGCTCAGGCGTTCGGCGGGAACGCCGAGCTGGAGGGGTAGGGCGTCGAGGTCCTCGGACTCGTCGTCGTCGTCGGGCTCGTAGGGCAGGCCCCAGCGCTCCGCGCCCTCGTCCGGGGAGTGGTGGATGGCGCCGAGGTCGGTCTCGTCGAACACGTCGCCGTCCTCGTCGGGCAAGCCGTGGCTGCCCTTCGGCGTGGTGTTCATCGCCTCCTCGATGTCCTGCAGGACCGGCGGCAGCACCTGGATCAACCCGACCCGGTCGCGCACGTCCCGGTACAGGCACTGCCCGGTGTCGAGCCCGGCTTCGAGCGTCGCGGCGGCGTCGCCGCTGTCGGGCGTCCCCAGGAACCGCAGCGCCGCCGGGATCGCCCGCCGGGCCTGGCGGAACACGAACCGGGACCCCAGCAGGTCCTCCAGCTCGTTGATGGCGAAGTCGTTCGGGTGCTGGCTGGCCAGCCAGATGGCTCCGTTGTGCTTGCGGCCGTCGCGCACGCCCTCGATCAGCAGCTTCTGCCCGTGCGGCGACGCCAGCAGCGCCCACGCCTCGTCGTAGAGCGCCGCGGCGAACCGGGTCGGGTCGCTGAACACCACCCGCCGCCCGACGGCCGCCACCAGGTACAGCAGCGCCTGACCCAGCACCTGCTCGGGCAGCATCATCCGCATGCCCTGCTCGGTCGACAGAGTCTCGCGGTCGGCCAGCGCCAGGTTCGGCGCCCAGAAGATCACGAAGTCGGCGTCGAGCGAGATCGGCCGCCCCCGCCCGAACGCCAGCTGGCCGGTCGCCGAGCGCCGGTAGTGGGCCAGGCGCCGGGCCAGGCTGCGGGCCGCCGGGTCGGGCTCCTTCACGTCGGCGCCCATCCGCTCCAGCTCGTCGACCACGTCCGCCAGGCACGAGTCCTGCCGCTCCGCCACGGAGTCGACGGCCTCGGCCAGCGCCGCGCCCTCCTCGCTGTGGGCCGAGCTGCCCGACAGCAACGACAGGAAGCCCAGCGTGACCGTCACCCGCTCGTCGCCGTGGAAGCTCCGCATCGGGTCGAGGTGGACGTCGGCGCCTGCCTCCAGCCGCACGACCTGCACCCGCCCCGGCATCGACTCGGCGAAGCGGACGTACTCGCCGCTGGGCGTGCGGTCGATCGTGACCACCTGCCCGCCCCGGGCCACGGTGTCCCAGCACAGGCGCTTGAGGAAGAACGACTTGCCCGACCCCAGCCGCCCGACCGCGGCCAGCGACGGGCTGGCGTTGGCCTTGGGCCCGAAGGCGGGGTCGAACAGCACCGGCGAGTTGTTGCCGCCGTCGAGCGACACACCCAGCAGCAGGCCCTGCGGGTCGCCGACCTCGGGGCCGCAGAACGGGCTGCCCGCGGCCAGGTCGCTGGTCAGCATGAACTGCGTGTAGTCCCGGCAGACCATGGCGGTCGAGGTGCCCGGCAGCATCGACCGCACCAGCTGCGCCTGCCCCGCGGTGGGCCGGGCCAGGCCGTACTCCTGGGGCTCGAACCGCCCGATGATGGCGGCCGCCCGGTGCTCCAGCTCCACCAGGCTCGACGCCGCCACCGACATCAGCACGGTGACCTGCAGCTCGGGCTCGGCGGGGTTGGCGCCGAGCTGGGCGCGCTGCTCGTCGATCGCCTGGATGGCCGACGCCAGCTGCGGGGGCGCGCCGGTGAGGTCGCCGTCGTACTCGTCGACCTGGCCGATGAGGTCGCGGTGCTTGCGGCGCACCTTGATCTGGGCGTCGGCGTTGCGGACCGACCGGATGCGCACGCACCAGTCGACCGGGAACCCCACCCGGTCGGCATGGAACAGCCACTCGCCGCCGCCCCCCGGGAACGAGAAGTAGTGCGGCATGTCGGACATCGCCATCACGGTCTGGTAGCTGGTGAAGCCGCCGGAGTCGATGCGGACGTAGCGGCGGTGGCGGGGCCGGTCCTCGTCGTCCGAGTAGCCGCCCTCCTTCACCACGGCGTCGGTGAGCTGGGCGAGCACGCCGCGGGGGCGCCGCCGCTGGTCGTCCATCTCGTCACGCCGGGCGCTGCCGCGGGGGTCCTCCGGCGGCTCCCAGCCCTCGTCGAACGCCGGCTCGTCGGCCTCCCGCCGCATCGCCCGGGCGTACAGCCAGCAGATCTCGCCGGCGCTGGCGCGCCGCAGCGGCACGTGGGTGCCGAGGCGCACCTCCATCTCGTGGGCCTGGCGCTGGCGGAGCTCGATCTCCAGCTCCGGGATCGGCGTGGGGCCGATGCCGAACTTGGAGCTGACGTCGGACACCGCGTCGGTCAGCACCTCGTGCCACGCCCGCTTGGCCGTGGGCAGCGCCGCGGCCACGTAGTAGCGGCGGTTGTGCAGCGGCACCTGCTCGAGCCAGTCGGCGGTGGCGTCGCACACGACGGCCCACGCCGGCTGGCGCTCGATGGGGACGCCGTCGATCATCCGCTCGACCACGTCCATCGGGTGGAGCAGCTCGCAGATCGACAGCAGCATCGAGTCCGGCGGCAGGCTCATGAGCAGGCCGCGGATCTGCGAGTGGATCGCCAGCTTGTCGGCCGAGGCGATGTGGGCGTGCGGGAACGGTTGGGCGTCCCACACGGCCCACACGCCGCCGTCGGTCGACCAGATCAGGTTGCCGACGATCGCCCGCGCCGGTGCCTTCACGGCTCGTCCTCGCCGCGCTCGAGGTAGACGGGCGTCAGCCAGGGCGTGGCGGCACGGGCGTCACGGTAGGGGCGGCCGCCGACGTGGCCCTCACGGGGCATCCACAGCATCGACAGGTACGCGAGGGCCGCCCGGGGCAGGCTGCGGCCCTCGAACCGGGCGCTGCGGACCGCCCAGGCCAGCCCGACGGGGACGAGCACCATCGCCACGACGCCGAAGAGCCGCGGGAGGAAGGGGCCCCACCACTTGTAGGTGTACGCCTCGACGATGATCGTGACGACGACGACGGCCAGCTGGGGCAGCGACAGCTGGAAGGGGGGCGTCCAGCCGCCGATGTGGCCCAGCACCATCGGGTGGCGCCGCGCGTGGGTGTACGTGGCGCACATGATCTGCTCGTCGTCGAGCTCGTCGGCGTCGGACATGGCTCAGCCGCCGCGGCCGCCTTCGCGGTACTCGGTCACGTCCTCGTTCACCGCGTCCTGGAGCGTGTCCATCTGCGCGATGCCGAAGCTGACGATCGCGCCGAGCAGCACGGCACCTACGGTGGGTACGACCGAGCGGGTGCGCACCCAGGTCCAGATGACGAACCAGATCGCCATGACGGCCACCGCTGCGGTGAGCAGCGACTTCGCGTCGGCAATGGCGCCATCGAAGATGTCGAACATCGGGCTCTTCCTTTCCTGTTCTCCTGTTGCTGCGATGCGCCGGGTGCTGCGGAAAAGCGCGCCCGGCCGTCACAATTCGGGCGTCATTCACCTGGCACGGTCAGGGTCGTCGTGACCCCTTCCGTGCCGTCGCCCTCGTCCGGGTAGTCCTCCAGCGGGTCGCTCTCGGGGGCGAGCGTCGTGTCGGTGGTGTCGTCGGTGCCGGTGCCGTCGGTGGAGTCCGTCGACGTGTCGGTCGAGTTGGTCGACCCGTCGCCGGCGGGCGGCAGCCCCTGGGGCTCGCCCTGCTGCTCCTCGGGGATCGGGTCCACGGCCGGGGCGCCCCAGACCGAGAGGATCTCCCAGCGGTCGATCCGCTGCGTCGCCTCGAGCTCGTAGCCCACCGTGTGGGTCGAGTCGCCCGGCGTCGTCACCCGGGCCAGCGCCCAGATGCGGATGTCGCCGTTGTCGAGCTCGACCACCGCCAGCTCCGTCAGGACCAGCTCCGTGAACGGCGCCGGGTCGGCGGCCTGCATCTCCACCCGGGGGGCCAGGTAGCGGCCGGGGTCGCCCTTGCCGGCGAGCAGGGCGTTGAGGAAGCCCTCGACGGTGGCGGCGACGCGGTCGTCGTTCTCGGGCGCCTCGGTGTTGGGCGCCGCAGTGCGCCAGCCGTCGGGGATGCCCTGGGGCGCCGGCACGACCGCCGGCGTGGTGATGGCCTTGAGGCCCTTCGACACGCTGCCGACGATGCCGACCTCCACGTACCAGGTGGTCGGGGGCAGCTCCTCGTTGCCGCTGCCGATCTCCACCAGGTCGGCGGCGACGGTCACCGTCCAGTAGCCGTCGGCCTCCAGGCGCTCGCCGGCGACGGTCCGCGCCCGCAGCACCCGGATGGGCTCGGTGTCGACCCGCTCCAGCTCCGGAGGTTCGACGAAGTACTGCGTCAGCGTCGACGCCTCCTCCTCGGTGGCGGTCAGCCACTCCTCGACGACCACCTCCGCCACGCCGGCCACGGGCGCCGGCACGCCGATGCCGTCGTCCTCCTCGATGGCGTCGGTGGCGGCGGCCTCGGGCGACTTCCGCACCAGCCCGGCGATCCCACCCAGGCACCCCAGGCCCACCGCCAGCCACAGCCCGATGCGGACCATCAGCTGGGTGGCCGGCCGCACCGGACGGGTGACGTAGCGCTCGACGGGCGCGAACTCGGCCTCCAGCTCCGGGTCCCAGTCCGGGCCGGCCGGCAGTTGCCCCGACGGCAGCTGGCCCGGCGGCAGCTGGCCGGGCGGCAGGGCGGCCGGCAGCGCCGACTGGGGCGCCTGCGAGCTCCCGAACTCCCAGATGCGTGTCACATCCGGTCGATGCGCCCGCAGCGGCGCGAAAGCGCGCGACTGCTCAGAGGCCGTCAGGCGACGGCGGTGATGCGGTGGCGGCGCATGACGTCGGCTACGTGGTACGGCGCACCTGCCACCGGCAGGCCCAGGCGCCGGCACAGCTCGACGCACAGGGCGTCCCGACGGTCGTCGGCCGCGGCCGCCAGCTCGGCCAGCGCCGCCCGCTCGCGGGGGCCGACGGCGTCCTCGTCGCGGCAGCGGGCGGCGAGCGCCTGCAGCTCCACGCTCGGCTCCGGCAGCGCCTCGGCCAGCGCCCGCAGGTAGCGGTTGCGGCCGAAGCGGAAGCTCACCGACAGGGCGTCGTCGACGTACTCGACGTAGTGCCAGCTGGCGGCCGGGATCAGCAGCGCCTCGCCGGGCTCGAGGACGCAGTCCCAGGCGTTGGCGTAGCGCAGGAACGCCTGCAGGTCGGTTGCGCTGAAGTTCTGGAGGAACAGGGCGCTGGTGCGGCGCGCCTGTCGCTGGTTGCCGGGGGCGAGCTTGCGCGACTCGGCCGGGTCGATCACGACGTAGCGCTTGCGGCCCGACACCTGGCACATCAGCACGTGGCGCTGGTCGCCGTCGTAGTGGAGGTGCGCGACGTCGCCGGCCCCGCCGGCGTGGACGTACGACTCCCAGGGGTCGTCGGTCTCGACGTACGCCGGCGGCGCGACGAGACCGGGTGGCGCGGCGTAGGCACCGGGCCCGACGTGGAGCTCGTCGAGGAACGTCCGGTCGGCCGCGGGCCGGAGCTGCGCCCGTGCGAGCGCCGCCCGGGCGGCGTCGACGTCGAACACCGCGCTCAGGACGACGGGCGTCCCCGTCCGCATGAACCTCCGCTCGAACGCCCGCACCTCGAGCGCTTCCGTCGCCGTTCCGCTCCGCACCTCCCGATGGTGCCCACCCCGGGTGAACCCCGCCCGACCCCTCGGGAAACCCCGCCGGAACACTCGGTTTCCGAGAGGTAGGGGCAGAGGGCGGTCGCTCTCGGCGGTCGGGAAGAGGCTGAAGGCAGTTGTCGATCACTCTCTGCAACTAGTGATCAGATTTTTGGAAAAACTTTGCAGTAAGCCGTTCACAACAGGGTCAGATATTCGTAATTTTGCCTTATAGGCAGCCGGACGAGTCCGGCCCGGAAAGGCGTCTGCGATGTCCAGATCGAGCCCGCCCCACCCAGTCCGTCCCCGGCGACTTGCCGCCATCCTGGCGAAGGCCGTCGTCCTCGCCGTGGCGATCGCCGCTACCGCCGTCCCTCACCCCGCCGCCGCAGCCGGCGGTCCGAACCTCGCCGTCGGCCGGACGGCGACGGCCAGCAGCGCCAAAGCGCCGCACGTCGCCGCCAACCTCAACGACGGCAACCAGTCCACCTACTGGGAGAGCACCAACGGCGTGTTCCCCCAGTGGGCCCAGGTCGACCTGGGCAGCAGCACCGCCGTCGACCAGGTGGTGCTGAAGCTGCCGAGCAGCTGGGGAAGCCGGTCGCAGACGCTCACCGTCCAGGGCAGCGTCGACGGCAGCAGCTTCACGACGATCGTCCCGTCCGCCGGCCGGGCGTTCAACCCGGCGTCCAACAATGCCGTCACGATCGACTTCGTGGCCACGACCACCCGGTTCGTCCGGGTCAACATCACCGCCAACACCGGTTGGCCCGCCGGCCAGCTGTCCGAGCTCGAGGTCTACGGCGTCGTGGGAGGCCCCGGCGGGGGCGGTGGCACGAACCTGGCGGTCGGCAAGCCGATCACCGGCTCGTCCTTCGTCCACGTGTTCGTGGCCGCCAACGCCAACGACAACAACCTCGCCACCTACTGGGAGGGCGCACCCGGCGCCTACCCGAGCACGCTGACCGTCGACCTCGGCGCCAACGCCGCGCTCAGCTCGATCGTGCTGAAGCTGAACCCCGACCCCGCCTGGGGCCCCCGCACCCAGACGCTGCAGGTCCTCGGGCGCGACCAGGGCAGCAGCTCCTTCACCACCATCGCGGCGTCGGCCGGCTACGCGTTCAGCCCGGCCACGGGGAACACGGTGACGATCCCGGTCACGGCGACGGCCGCGGCCGTCCGGCTCCAGTTCACCGCCAACACCGGAGCGTCGAACGGGCAGGTGGCGGAGCTCCAGGTGATCGGCACGCCCGCACCGAACCCCGACCTCACCGTCACCAACACGTCGTGGAGCCCCGGCTCACCGGTCGAGACCGACGCCGTGACCCTGTCCGCCACGGTCCGGAACGCCGGCGATCGCCCGGCCGCCGCGACCACCGTCGACCTCTTCCTCGGCGACACCCGCGTCGCCACCGTGCCCGTGGGCGGCCTCGCCGCCGGGGCCAGCACCACCGTCTCGGCCAACATCGGCGCCCGCACCGCCGGGTCCTACCCGGTGCGGGCCGTCGTCGACCCGTCCGGCACGGTGATCGAGAAGAACGAGACCAACAACGCCTACACGCACCCGTCCCCGCTGGTCGTGGCCGCGGTCGCCTCGTCGGACCTCGTCGCCTCGGCGGTGTCGTGGACGCCGAACAACCCGTCGGCCGGTGACGCCGTCACGTTCTCGGTCGCGATCAGGAACCAGGGCACCGTCGCCTCCGCCGGCGGCTCCCACGGCGTGACCGTGACCGTGCGGGACGCGAGCGGCGCCATCGTGCGGACCCTCACGGGCGCGCACACCGGCACCCTCGCCCCCGGGGCGACCGCACCCCCGGTCTCGCTCGGCACGTGGACGGCCGCCAACGGCAACCACACCGCCACCGTCGAGCTCGCGGCCGACGCCAACGAGCTGCCCGTCAAGCGGGCCAACAACACCAGCACCCACTCGCTGTTCGTCGGTCGCGGGGCCAACATGCCCTACGACATGTACGAGGCCGAGGCCGGCGTGGTCGGTGGCGGCGCCGGGGTGGTCGGGCCGAACCGGACCGTCGGCGACCTCGCCGGCGAGGCGTCCGGCCGCCGGGCCGTCACGTTGAACAGCACGGGCTCCTTCGTGCAGTTCACCACCAACGCCAGCACCAACACCCTCGTCACCCGGTTCTCCATCCC
>Ga0193742_1000807_pt1 | contig 19974 bp, 18 predicted proteins | sample L2c1metaG_FD_165511 | JGI IMG/M metagenome (GOLD analysis project Ga0193742, IMG submission 165511) | Soil microbial communities from a riparian zone of the East river system, Colorado, United States - L2c1 | ecosystem: Environmental > Terrestrial > Soil > Riparian zone | place: USA: East River... | reverse complement strand
CGAAATTGGCGACAGTGGCGACCACGGTGCCGTCGACGGAGTACTCGGTGACCGGCTTCTCCTGCGTGCGCCCCCAGGCGTCGGGGATGCGGTAGAAGATGCCCTGGGTGTCGGTGACCTCGACGGTGCCGTCGGAGCGGGGGAGCGCCAGGTAGGTCGCCACGGCGGCGACCACCAGCGCCGCGACCCCCGCCACGAGGGCGACCTGCCCCCGACGCGCCCCCGACCGGGCGGGCTGCGCAGGTCGGGCGGCCGCTGCCGGGTAGGGCGAGGCCGGCGGCGGCGGGCGATGGACCTCCGGGTGCATGAGCGTGTCGTGCCGGGGATCAGCGACGGTCGGCGGCGGCCCGGGCGCCACCCCGGCGACGACGGTGTGGGTGTCGCCGGGGCGGTGGGGCTGGGTCGGGGCGTCGACGGGGAAGGGAATGAGCGCGGTGGTGCCGGCGCCTTCGGTGAAGGCCTGGCGCAGGTCGCGGGCCAGGTCGGCGCCCGTCGCCGGCCGCTGGGCCGGGTCCTTGGCGAGCGCCCGGGCCATCAGGGCGTCGACGCCCGGGTGGCCGCAGCGGGGGATCGGGGCGTTGACGTGGGCCATCAGGAGCGGCACGTAGTCCTCGCCCGGGTACGGCCGGCCGCCGGTGATCATCTCGAAGGCGACGCAGGCCAGCGAGTAGAAGTCGGCCGGCGCCCCGGGTCCTCGGCCGCCGCCTTGCCCCGGCCGCGCCTGCTCGGGCGCCATGTACGCCGCGGTCCCCAACGCCCCGGTCGTGTACTGGCCCATCGTGCGGGCCGTGGCGGCGATGCCGAAGTCGACCAGCCACGCCCGGCGAGGGTCGTTGTCTTCCAGCAGGATGTTCGACGGCTTGACGTCGCGGTGCACCAGCTCCTGGCCGTGGGCGTGGTCGAGCGCCCCGCCGATGCGGGCCGTCACGGCGACGATCTGGTCGGACGTCAGCCGGCGTCCCGTCCGCAGGGAGTCGTCGAGCGAGCTGCCCTCGATCAGCCGCATCGCCAGCCACAGCACGCCGTCGTCCTCGCCGGCGTCGTAGACGGGCACGACGGCCGGGTGGTCGAGGCTGGCGACGGCCTGCCCCTCGCGCAGGAAGCGCCGGGCGACGGTGGGGTTGTGATGGGCCGCGGGGTCGACCACCTTGAGCGCCACCGTGCGCTCGAGACCGGTGTCGACGGCCCGGTAGACGGTGGCGAAACCGCCCGAGCCGACCACCGAGACGATGCGATAGCGGCCCAGTTCCCGCCCGACGAACGACGTGCCCACCACGAGTGGGAGCCTATGAGAGCCGCGCTGTACTGTCCGCTCATGAAGGATCCCGTCCGCGTCGCCGTCACCGGAGCTGCTGGCCAGATCGGCTATGCGCTCCTCTTCCGGATCGCCAGCGGGCGCATGCTGGGCGCCGACCAGCCGGTGGTGCTGCAGCTGCTGGAGATCCCCCCGGCGCTCGGTGCGCTGGAGGGTGTGCGCATGGAGCTGGAGGACTGCGCCTTCCCGCTCCTCACCGACATCGTCCGCACCGACGACCCGAACCGGGCGTTCGAGGGCGCGAACTATGGCCTGCTCGTCGGCGCCATGCCCCGCAAGGACGGCATGGAGCGCTCCGACCTGCTGCAGGCCAACGGCAAGATCTTCACGGTCCAGGGCAAGGCGATCTCCGACAACGCCGCCGCCGACGTCCGCATCCTGGTGGTCGGCAACCCGGCCAACACCAACGCCCTGATCGCCATGCACAACGCGCCGAACGTGCCGAACGGGCGCTTCACGGCGATGACCCGGCTCGACCACAACCGGGCGATCGCCCAGCTGGCCGCCAAGACCGGGGCGCCCGTCGCCGACGTCACCCGCATGACCATCTGGGGTAACCACTCGGCCACCCAGTACCCCGACGTGTTCCACGCCGAGGTGGCGGGCAAGTCGGCCTGGCAGGCCGTCGGCCAGGACCAGGGCTGGCTGGAGGACGAGTTCATCCCCACCGTGCAGCAGCGGGGCGCGGCGGTGATCAAGGCCCGGGGGCTCTCGTCGGCCGCGTCGGCCGCCAACGCCGCCATCGAGCACGTCCGCAGCTGGGCGCTGGGCACCCCCGAGGGCGACTGGGTGTCGATGGGCATCCCGTCCGACGGCAGCTACGGCGTCGCCGAGGGGCTGATCTCCTCGTTCCCGTGCACCACCGTCGACGGCGAGTACCGGATCGTGCAGGGCCTGGAGATCGACGACTTCTCCCGGGGCCGCATCGACGCCTCGGTCGCCGAGCTGGCCGACGAGCGCGACGCGGTCGCCGGCCTCGGCCTGATCTGACCCACCCGAAACTGCGTGGCTGGCGGCTGCTACAGGGCCAGCACCCACGCAACTTCGGGTCGGTCGGGCTACTTGAGGAAGCGGCTGGTCGTGTTGTCGGCCAGCACCTTCCCACCGGTCTGGCAGGTGGGGCAGTAGTTGACCGTGTAGGAGCGGTACTCGACGGCCCGGATCGTGTCGCCGCACACCGGGCACGCCTCGCCCTCGCGGTGGTGGACGCTGCCGGGCCGGTCCTTCGACGACGACATGTCGGAGCGGGTCCGCTCGTAGGCCAGCGACTCGGCGATGCACTCGCCGATGGCGGCGTGCAGCCGGGCGACGGCGTCGTGGTCGAGCTTCCCGGTGGACGCGAACGGCGAGATCTTCGCCCGGTGGCACACCTCGTTGGCCAGCCGCCGCCCCATGCCTGCGACGATGCGCTGGTCGCGCAGCCAGCCGTGGAGCCGCATGCTGTGCTCGGTCAGCAGCTCCTGCAGCGTCGGGACGTCGAGGTCGAGCGCCTCGGGGCCCAGGCGGTCGAGCGGGGGCTGCGCCAGGCGGTCCGCGGCGTCGCCGCCGACCACCCACACGCCCGCCCGGCGCTCGGTGCCGGCCTCGGTGAGCAGCAGCGCCCGCCCGTCGGCGAAGAGCCAGCGGGCCTGCCCGTTGCGGGGCTTGGCCGCCTGCTTCTGGTCGACCAGCAGCCGCCCGCCCTGCATGAGGTGGACGATGAAGGTCGCCGGGGCGAAGTTCAGCAGCAGGTACTTGCCCCGTCGGCCCACCGACTCCAGCGGCTCCCCGTAGGCGGCCTCGGGGGCGGGGCTGAAGGTCTTCAGGGCGGTGAACGTCAGCGGCAGGAACCGGGTGAGGGCGTCGCCGCCGAAGTCCTCGGTGAGCCGCTCGGCGTGGGCCTGCACCTCGGGCATCTCCGGCATCGTCAGAGGCCCCGCGGATAGGGCGCTCGGCGCGGCCCACGAGTCCGGGATTTGGCGGCCGACCACCCCCAGTCGGCCGGCCCGGCACCGGGCGGCCTCCCAGCCAGCAACACCGCCGCAACGGACGCTGACGTGCCTATCCGCTGACGCACTCAGAACACCGTGTCCTTGCGCACCTCGGCCAGCACGTCGTGCACCGCGGCGAGCGCCCGCTGGTGGGTGGTGAGGAGGGTCAGGTCGCCGCCCACCGTCAGGTCGCCCCGGATGAAGGCCGTGGGGGCGCCGAGGTCGCCGGTGGCGATGGCGGCGGCGACCGCGTAGTTGGTGGTGAAGCGCAGGTCGGCGTCGTCCAGCGGCCCCGGCACGAGTCGCACCCCGTCCTCGACGACGAGGCACCAGCGCACGACCCCGTCGCCGTCGGGCACGTCGGTGACGGTCTGCTGCAGCGTGAGCCGCAGGCCCGCCGTCGCCCCGGCCAGCCCGGGGTCGTCGACGAGCGCCTCGCTCGCGGCGGCGAACCACTCGGGGCTGAGGTAGCGCACGACGCCGAAGCTACCGCTGGGACCGTAGGGTCGCGGCCTTGGACGACGAGCGCGCCCACCCGGGGACCGCCGACGGCTGGTGGTTCGACCTGACGTTCGGCGACGTCGTGCTGGCGGTCCAGCTGGTGTCCGGGGAGCTCTGGCGCTACCGGTCCGGCCTGGTGCGGAACGGCGACCTGGTGGTGGTCGTCGACGACGACGTGCCGCCGCCCCGGCCCGGCACCCTGGAGATCCGCACCCACGGGCTGTGGGCCGAGCACTTCGTGGAGACGGCGTTCGACCACGTCAGCGTGGGTTGCGAGGCGTTCGCCCTGCGGATCGACCCGCCGCTCGACGTGACGGCCACCCTGCTGGGCGACCCCGTCCCCTTCGGGCTGGATCTGGGTTGGGAGACCGTGGACGAGCCCCGGCGGGTCGACCGGGCCTACGAGATCGACTGCCTGGTGTACGGGGAGATCCTCGTCGGCGACGAGAGGATCGCCGTCGACACCGCACCCGGCCGTCGGGGCCACGTCTGGGGCGACGTCGACGGCTCGGGCTGGCTCACGTCGAGCCCGCTCCCCGCCGCCCTCGGCTGACCCCGACTAACCCCACGCCTTCCACGGTGGGGACATGCTCACGACCACACCTTCCACGGTGGGGACATGCTCACGACCACACCTTCCACGGTGGGTCGGTGGCCCAGAGGTCCTCCAGCAGGCGCCGGTCGCGGACCGTGTCCATGCACTGCCAGAAGCCCTCGTGGCGGAAGGCCATCAGCTCGCCGTCGAGCGCCAGGTTCTCCAGCGGTTCCTTCTCGAACCGCGTGTCGTCGCCGTCGATGTAGTCGAACACCCCGGGCTCGAACACGAAGAAGGCCCCGTTGATCCAGCCCTCGCTGGCCGGCGGCTTCTCCGAGAACTCCACCACGCGGTCGCCGTCGAGCTCCATGTGCCCGAACCGGACCGGTGGCCGCACGGCCGTCAACGTGGCGAGCTTGCCGTGCGAGCGGTGGAAGGCGAGCAGCGCGTCGAGGTCGATCGTGCCCACGCCGTCGCCCCACGTGCACATGAACGTGCCGTCGCCGCCGATGGTCGACGCCAGCCGCTTGATCCGCCCGCCGGTGTCGGTCGACTCACCCGTGTCGACCAGGTCGACGCACCAACCCTCGGTGAGCTGGGCGTTCTCGGCGAACCAGCGGCGGGCGAACTCGGCCTTGTAGCCCAGCGCCACCGCGAAATCTCGTATTCCGTAGTGGGCGTAGTACCGCATGATGTGCCAGAGGAGGGGGCGACCGCCGATCTCGACCATCGGCTTCGGGCGCAGCTCCGTCTCCTCGGCGAGGCGGCTGCCGAGCCCGCCGGCCAAGATCCCAACGTCCATGATGCGTTTCTAGGCGCTCCCGTAGCCTCCGCCGTTGATTTCGCGGCTCGGACCTAGAAGAATCACCGGGACTCAACGGGCAACGCTGGCGGGCGGAGCTGGGGTCGGGCAATCGGTGGGCCCAGTCACGCAGAAGCGAGGGTCAAGTGGGCGGTTTTTGTAGTGGACGGTGAACGGCGGCGGACGCTGGTGGAAATCGACAACTCAGACGAATCATCGGGTCGAGCTCGGTGACGCGGCATGGCGAGGTGAGTCGGATGGAGCGCGTCCTCGCGCGCATCCGCTCGGACGGGCCTTTGGCGTTCTTCGACGTCCTCGTGGTCGTCGTGTCGTTCATGACCCTGCTCTTCATCCGCTTCAACGGGTCGATCCCCGACACGTACACGGAGCGGTTGTACTCGTTCCTCCCGGTCATCGTGGCGGCGCACCTCGTCGCCAACTGGGCCTGGAGCAACTACGGCCAGATCTGGGCGCACGCCAGCATCGCCGAGGCCCGAAGGGTGTTCCTGGCCGGTGCCACGGCCGGTGCGTTCATCTTCGTGGTGAACCCCATGAACGACCTGTCGGTGCCACGCTCCGTGGCCGTGGTCGGCGCGCTGGGCTCGGCGGTGCTGATGACCGTCGTGCGGTTCCAGGTGCGGCTGCTGGGCTCGCGCAAGCAGGCCGACCGCACCGCCACGCGCGTGGTGGTCGTCGGGGCCGGCGACGCCGGAGCGGCGATCCTGCGCGAGATGCAGCGGCGCCCCGACAACGGCCGCACCCCGGTGGTGGTGGTCGACGACGACCCGCGCAAGCAGGGCCGCAACCTGCTGGGCACCCCCGTGGTGGGCAGCATCGCGACGCTCGACGCCGTGGTGGCCGAACACCGGGCCGAGGAGGTGCTGGTCGCCATGCCCAGCGCCGACCAGGACCTGCTGCGCAGCATCATCCACGGTGCCGAGCTGGCCGCCGTGCCGGTGAAGGTCCTGCCGCCGGTGCGCGACCTGCTGGGCAACGCCCCGACGGTGCGCGACGCCCGCGACGTCCGGATCGAGGACCTGCTGGGTCGCACCCAGGTGGCCACCGACATCGACAGCATCCGCGCCACCGTGCAGGGCAAGGTGGTGGTCATCACCGGGGCGGGCGGGTCGATCGGCTCGGAGATCTCGCGCCAGGTGGCCGACTGCCAGCCCGGCCGGCTGCTGCTGCTCGACCACGACGAGACCCACCTGCACGACGCCCGGGGCATCATCCACGGGCCCAACGAGCTGGTGCTGGCCGACATCCGCGACCGCGAGCGGATGATCGAGCTGTTCGCCGAGGTGAAGCCCGACGTGGTCTTCCACGCCGCGGCGCACAAGCACGTGCCGCTGCTCGAGCAGCACCCGTCCGAGGCCATCCGCACCAACGTGCTGGGCACCCGCAACGTCGTCGACGCAGCGGTCAACGCCAACGTCGGGCGGCTGGTGTTCATCTCGTCCGACAAGGCCGTGCGCCCCAGCAACAACCTGGGCTACTCGAAGTGGCTCGGTGAGCAGCTGGTGCTGCACGCGATGCCGCCGGGCACCCGCTGGTGCTCCGTGCGGTTCGGCAACGTGCTCGGTAGTCGCGGGAGCGTGATCCCCACGTTCGCCCGGCAGATCGCCGAGGGTGGGCCGCTCACCGTCACCGACCCGCGCATGACCCGCTACTTCATGAGCGTCCAGGAGGCCGTGCAGCTGGTGCTGCAGGCGTCGACGCTCTCCGACGGCGGCGAGATCTTCATGCTCGACATGGGCCAGCCGGTCAACATCCTCGAGCTGGCCGAGCGCATGGTGCGCCTCTCCGGTCACCAGGTCGGCACCGAGATCCCCATCCACTTCACGGGCATCCGCGAGGGCGAGAAGCTCGCGGAGGACCTGCAGAACCCCGAGGAGACCGCCAGCCCGACGGCCCACCCGTCGATCTTGCGGCTGACACCCACGGCCGTGCCCGTCAGCATGCTGGACGACGGCACCCGCGGCCTCGCCGACCTGGTCGTCCAGCGCGCGGACCACCACGCCGCGCAGCGCATGGCCGCGCTGGCCGAGGCCGGACACAACACCCACCATTTTGAATTCGACGCCGTGGAGCTGTCGGAGCGGAGGAACCGATGGAGCCCGTCGACTACGTAAAGATCCTCAAGAACCATTGGAAAGTGGTTCTTGCGCTCGTCGTGCTCGCACTGGCGGCCGTCTACATCACCACCCCGAAGCAGACGAGCAAGGCCTACAGCGCCGACGCCGTCCTGTTCATCTCGTCCGGCGAGGTGAGCAACGAAGGCGCGGGCTTCGGCAACGTCCGCATGGCCGTGCGGTTCGTCAACTCGCCGGAGATCGCCCAGAGCGTCGCCACCGCCCTGGGCTGGACGGGCTCGCCCGAGGAGCTGTCGGGCAAGGTCAGCGCCGTGGCCGACCCCGAGCTGCTGCCCTTCCTCACCGTCACGGCGTCGGGGTCGTCGCCCGAAGAGGCCATCCGGATCGCCAACGCCTTCGCCGACGGGCTGATCACCTACGTCGACGGGCAGGAGGTCGCCCGCATCCAGGACGCCCAGGAGCAGGACAACCTCCGGCTCCAGGAGATGCAGGGCCAGATCGCCGAGCTGGACCGGCAGATCGCGGCCAACCCGGTCAACGCGGCGAGCCTGCAGCAGCAGGCCGACACCCTGCGCGCCCAGATGGGTCTCGAGCAGTTCTCGGAGGAGGACACGATCCCCGAGAAGATCGTCTACAAGGTCAAGGACAAGGCGGTCGACGCCCGCACCGAGGCATCGTTCATCGCCGGCGCCGGTCGTCCCCAGCGCATGCTGCTGGGCGGGGTCGTCGCGATCATGCTCGGCTTCGGCGTGGCGATCATGCTCGACCGCTCCGACTCCCGGCTGCGCACCAAGGACGCCGTCGAGCGGCACTTCGGCCTGCCGGTGCTGGCCGAGATCCCGATGCTCAACCTCCGCGACCGCAGCCGGGCGGCAGTCGTGGCCTTCGAGCGGGTGCCCCGCATCGCCGAGTCGTACCGCAGCCTGCGCACCGCGCTGCTGCTGTTCCGCGGCAAGGCGACCGGAGTCGGCGCCACCAACGGCAACGGCAACGGCCACTCCGTCGGTCACGCCGACCCCAACGCCCTGCGCCAGCTGGTGGTGGTCACGTCGCCGGAGGCCGGCGACGGCAAGAGCACCACCACGGCGAACCTCGCCATGGCCTACGCCGAGACGGGTCAGTCGGTGCTGCTGGTCAGCTGGGACCTGTGGCGGCCGCTGTCGCCCGAGGTGTTCGACGCCCAGGAGGGCCCCGGCGTGTCCGACTACCTCGACGGGCACGGCTCTTCGCTGGTGCGGTACGTCCAGGACACGTCGATCCCCGGCGTCCGGATCGTGACCGCCGGCCTCGGCGGCCACCACCCGACGGCGCAGCTCGAAGCCGCCCGCCGGCTGCTGGAGGAGGCCCGCACGCTGGCCAACGTGGTCATCGTCGACACCGCGCCGATCCTGTCGGCCAGCGTCACCCGGGAGCTCTGCACGCTCGCCGACGCCGTGCTGGTGGTGTGCCGCTCCGGTCGCACCACGGTGGCGGCCGCCGACCGCTGTGCCGAACTGCTCGAGCGCCTGGGCGCCAACACGCTCGGCGTCGTGATGGTGGGCGTCCCGGCCGGCCCGTTCGACGACTACTACGGCGCCCCGCCCAAGGGCGGCATCCGGCGTCCGTTCGACCGGCTCGGCCTGGGCGGCAAGCGCTCCGACTCGCCCCGCGGTGGCCGTCACAAGGCGCCGGCGCCGGTGGCCGCGTCGCGCCAGACACCACCCATCGGCTCGTCGTTGCGTCCCACCGCATCCCAGTACCGCGCCACGTCGCCTCGAGGCCCCGACAGTGGTCGGGAGCCTCGATGATCAGCCAGAGCGGGACTCGATGAGCGGAGGTCCGGCACCAGTGGTGACCGAGACCAACCGGTGGGAGCGCTCCGTGGAGGTCTTGTGGCGGCGCACGGCCCAAGGGGTCGTGGTGTTGCCGAACGACAGCGGGACGGTGTCGACGCTCGAGGGCCTGCACGCAGCGCTGTGGCTGGCGCTGGCGCGCCCGATGAGCCTCGACGTGCTGGCCGACCACCTCGCCGAGCACCTGGAGGACGACCCGGGGGCGCGGCGCCGCGCCGTCGGTGAGGCCGTGCGCTTCCTCGTCGCCACGGGTGCCGTCCGGGAGACCCTGGATCCGTGACCAGCGTCGATGTCTCGCAGGAGCACCTCCTGCTCGGGTTGGCCGCGTACGGGCTGGCCGGCAGCGTCGTGGAGACGCACCCCGGGCCCTTCGAGCCCGACGAGTGGTTCCACTTCGTGCGCGCCTGCGACACCCACGGGCTGGTGGGCATCCTCGCCACGGCCGCCGACCGGGGCGCTGTCACGCTGTCCGATGCCCAGGCCGAGGAGCTGGCGGTCCGCGAGCGCGAGGTCGCCGGCCTGTCGCTGCTGGTGGAGCAGCGGGTCGTCCGGGTGTCGAGCCTGCTGTCGGCCGCGGGCCTCGCCCACCGGCTGATCGACGGCCCGGCCCGGGCCCGCCTCGGCTACCGCGATCCCGGCACCCGCACGTTCCGCAGCGCCACCCTGCTGGTCGACCCGGCGGGCGCGGCCCTGGTGGCGCCGCTCATGGCCTCGACGCCGGCCCGGCTGCAGGTGAGGTCGTCGGTCACCAGCGAGGACGCCGCCGTGGTGGTCGGGCAGATGTCCGACCCGCCCACGCTGCTCACGCTGGCCGACCGCCACGTCCCCACCGCCAGCGTCGAGGAGCACCTCGTGCTGGCGTGCATCGAGGTGCTCGCCGCGCCCGTGCCCGACCTGGTGGTCATGCGCGACCTCGCCGAGCTGGCGCTCTTCCCCGCGATCGATCCGGAGCGGGTGCGGGTCACCGCCGACGCCTGGGGGGTTCCCTCGGTGGTGACGCACGCCCTGGCCGAGACATGGCGTACCTTCGAGCTTGCCGATCGGACCGCCCTGTCCGTGTGGGCGGCACGTGATGAGGATCAACAGGCGCACAACCCACGCTCCCGCCGCCCCGGCGGAGTGATGGGCCGAATGGCACGGAGGACGTAGTTGCCTTCCCAACCAGCAGTCCTGGGCGGATCGCCCACCTTCGCCGACGGCCTGCCGTTCTTCCGTCCGGCGAAGCCGCCGCTCGAACGAGTGGTGGCCCGGTACACGCCGTCCTACGAGAGCGGTGCGCTCACCAACAGCGGCCTGCGACGGGCGTTCGAGGAGGCCTCGGCCGAGAAGCTGGGCGTCCGGCACGCGATCGCCGTGTCGTCGTGCACCGCCGGCCTGATGCTGGTCATGCAGGCCCTGGCGAAGCCGGGCAGCGCCGTGGCGATGCCGAGCTTCACGTTCTCGGCCACCGCCCATGCGGCGATGTGGGCCGGCGCCGTCCCCCGGTTCACGGAATGCCTCGAGGACACCTGCCAGATCGACGTCGCCGACGCGGCCAAGCGCCTCGACGGGGTGTCGCTCCTGGTGGGCACCCACGTGTTCGGGGCGTCGTGCCGGCCGGAGGAGCTGGAGGAGGTCGCCCGCCAGGCCGGCATCCCGGTGATCTTCGACGCCGCCCACGGCTTCGGCGGCACCCACCGGGGCAAGCCCCTGGGCGGCTTCGGCGCGGCCGAGGTGTTCAGCCTCAGCCCCACGAAGGTGCTGATCGCCGGCGAGGGCGGCGTGGTCGCCACCAACGACGACGATCTGGCGGCCCGTGTCCGGCTGGGCGTCGACTACGGCAACCCGGGCGACTACGACACCCAGTTCGCCGGTCTCAACGCCCGCATGTCCGAGTTCCACGCCGCCACGGCGCTGTGCTCCCTGGAGGAGCTCGACGACCACCTGGCGATCCGGCGCGATCTCGCCGACCGCTACCGCTCCGGCCTGGCTAGCGTTCCCGGCGTGCGGCTGCAGAGCGTCGACGCCGACGACGAGTCCACCTACAAGGACCTGACGGTCATCGTCGACGAGGCCGAGTTCGGTGTCGACCGCGACACGTTGGCCAGGGCCCTGAAGGCCGACGGCGTCGACACCCGGCCGTACTTCTGGCCGCCGGTGCACCGCCAGTCGGCCTACTCCCATCTCGACACGGCCGATCTCCCCGTCACAGACTGGGTGTCGAGTCGAGTCGTGAGCCTGCCGCTATGGCGCGACATCCCGGCGGGGGCTGTCGAGACCGTCGTAGACGTCGTTGCCAACATCCATGCCCACGCGGATCAGATCGTTGCGGCGGCAGACAAGGAGGACAGCGCGTGCGTACCCTCGTGACCGGCGGCGCCGGTTTCATCGGCTCCCACCTCGTCGATGCCCTCGTCGAGCGGGGCGACGATGTCGTCGTCCTCGACAACCTCGCCACCGGCCGTGCCGAGAACGTGACCCGCGACGCCAAGTTCGTGGAGGGCGACGTCTCCCAGCCCGACGACGTCATGGAAGCGATCGCCGGCTGCGACGTGGTGTTCCACCAGGCCGCGCTGGGCTCGGTGCCCCGCTCGGTCGCCCGCCCGCTCGACACCGACCGGGCCAACGTCCACGGCACGCTCACCGTGCTCGCCGCCGCCCGTGAGGCCGGCGTCCAGCGGGTGGTGCTGGCCTCGTCGTCGTCGGTGTACGGCGGTGCCAGCCAGGTGCCCACGCCGGAGGACCTGCAGCTGATGCCCCGCTCGCCCTACGCGGTGAGCAAGCTGACCGGCGAGCACTACTCCCGGGTGGCGTGGGAGCTGCACAGCCTCCAGACCGTGTGCCTGCGCTACTTCAACGTGTTCGGCCCTCGGCAGCGGCCCGACAGCGAGTACGCCGCGGTGATCCCGCGGTTCATCGACTCGCTGCTCAACGGCCTGCCGCCGGAGGTGCACGGCGACGGCCTGCAGGCGCGCGACTTCACCTTCGTGAGCGACGCGGTGCAGGCCAACCTGTGCGCCGCCGAGGCGCCCCCGGAGGCGTGTGCCGGCAAGGCGTACAACGTGGCCCACGGCAGCCCCCACTCGCTGCTGGACCTGCTGGCGGTGCTCAAGGCGGAGCTCGGCGTGGACCTGGAACCGGTCCACGTCGGCAGCCGTCCCGGCGACGTGCGCCTGTCGCACGCGGACGTGTCCGCGGCGCAGCGCGACCTCGGCTACGTGCCGGTGGTGTCGTTCGAGGAGGGTCTGGTGAAGACACTCGACTGGTTCCGCTCGCGACAACGCGAGCTACTGGGCTCGTAGAGCCCCACATCACACCTACAAGGCGGGCGGAGAAATGGCGAAGGACATGGCGGGCAAGGACGCGGGATCGACGGCACCCGAGGTGTCGCAGATCGAGGATGTGAAGGACCTGCGGGAGGCCAACGGCGACGGCGCCACGGCCGACCTCGCCGGCGAGCTGCTGGCCCGGATCGAGGACCGCACCGCCAAGGTGCTGATCGTCGGGCAGGGCTACGTCGGCCTGCCCGTGGCGATGCGGGCCGTCGAGATGGGTTTCCCGGTGGTCGGCCTGGAGCTGAACCCCGAGCGGGTCGCGGCGCTGCGGTCGGCGCGCTCCTACGTGAGCGACGTCGGCGACGAGGTGCTCGCGCAGGCGCTGCAGCGCGGCTACCTGCCGACCGCCGACGCGTCCGAGGCCGGGCCGTTCGACGTCGCCGTCATCACGGTGCCGACGCCGCTGCGCGAGGGCCTGCCCGACCTGTCCTACGTCGAGGCGGCCACCGAGACGCTGGGGCGCCGCCTGCGGGTGGGCTCCCTGGTGGTGCTGGAGTCGACCACCTACCCGGGCACCACCGAGGAGCTGGTGCGGCCGGCGCTGGAGGCGTCGTCGGGGCTCACCGGCGGCAAGGAGTTCTTCGTCGGCTACTCGCCCGAGCGGATCGACCCCGGCAACCCCAACTACGGCTTCGTCAACACGCCCAAGGTGGTGTCGGGCATCGACGAGCCGTCGCGGCGCTGCGTCGAGGCCTTCTACGGGGCGCTGGTCGACAAGGTCGTCCCGGTGAAGACCACCGGCGAGGCCGAGCTGGTCAAGCTGCTGGAGAACACCTTCCGGCACGTCAACATCGCGCTCGTCAACGAGCTGGCCATGTTCGCCGCCGACCTCGGCATCGACATCTGGGGCGCCATCGACGCCGCCAGCAGCAAGCCGTTCGGCTACATGCGCTTCACGCCCGGGCCGGGCGTCGGCGGCCACTGCCTGCCGATCGACCCGTCGTACCTGTCGTGGCGGGTGAAGAACCGCCTCGGCCACACGTTCCGCTTCGTGGAGCTGGCCAACGACGTCAACGAGCACATGCCCGACTACGTGGTCACCCGCTCGATGGTGATGCTCAACAGCCAGGGCCGGGCGCTGCAGGGCAGCCGGGTGCTAGTGCTGGGCCTGGCCTACAAGGCGGCCACGTCCGACTGGCGTGAGTCGCCGTCGCTGCAGGTGGTCGAGGGCCTGCTGGCGCTGGGCGCCGACGTGCGGGCGTGCGAGCCCTATCTGCCGGCGACGGGCGGTCCCGCCGTGCCGGTGCCGGTGGTCGAGTGCACGCCCGAGGAGCTGCGCGAGGCCGACCTGGTGCTGCTGCTCGTCGACCACCCCGACTTCCCGCTCGACGAGGTGGCCAAGCACGGGTCCCTGGTGCTCGACACCAAGGGCGTGCTGCGCCACCACGAGTTCAACGGCGAGGTCTTGTAGTCCCGGTTCCGGTTCCGGTTCCGGTTCCGGTTCCGGTCCCGCTGTCCCGGGACGATGACGTGCCCGGGACGCCCACGCCCGCCGCCGCCAGGGGTCGCCGTGCGCCCCTGGTGGGCGTGCCCAGCCGGTAGGCGTCGTCGCGCAGGTCGTCGCCCTCGTCGATGCGACCCCACGGCAGGCACAGGAGCACCAGCACGAACGGGAACACCTGGGTTCTCTGGCGCGTCATGATGCCGAAGTTCCCGATCGACGAGAACGCGAACACGAACATCATGATGTAGGCGAAGACGTAGGCGACGTAGGGCACCCGGAACAGCAGCCCGGGTATGCGGTAGAGCCGTCTTCGCTGCTTCCAGACCATCCACAGCAGGAACGATCCCTCCAGCGCCGCCACCAGCATCTGGGGCTCGCTGGCCTCCCAGATGTAGGGCCGGAACAGCACCGCCATCACCGCGTTGGGGAACTCGTGGGGCGAGAACGGGCGCGCCGTCTCGAACTGCGATCCGCCCTGGCCCGACTGCGTGGACGTGCGGTCGAGCACGCTGGTGACCGAGCTGGTGCTGGTGCCGTCGACCTCGAAGAACGACGCCGTCTGGCTCAGCACCACGCCCCCCGCCACCAGCAGCACGCCGATGCCGAGCACCTTCCCCAGCGGACCCGACTTCGACTCCTTCCACGACTTGCGCCGCAGGATGTAGGCGAAGAACAGCGACGCGAAGATCAGCGCGGTCACGTGCGGTCGCACCATCGCCGTGCCGGCCAGGCCGAAGCCGGTCACCGGGTAGCCCAGCGGGTTGCTCTTGAGCACCATCGCCACGCCGTAGGTCGCCATGCCGATGAAGCAGATCATCCAGGCTTCCTTGCCGATGCTCGACGGCCAGTAGAGCAGCGACGGCAGGAAGAACAGCATCCAGGCGTAGCGCCGGTAGTCGGCCTCGGGGTAGGCCGTGCGCAGCGCCCGGTAGAAGAAGTAGAGGCCCCAGAAGCTCAGCAGCGAGTAGACGAGGAAGCCGCCCAGCATCGTCGGGCCGGTGATCATGTAGAGGATCCCGGTGCTCAGCCGGATGAACTGGGTGCCCATCAGGTCGGGCACGTCCTTGGCGAACTGCTGGGCGAAGTCGCCCTCCCAGAACGCCAGCGACAGGCGGCTGCCGGCGTCGTGGTAGCCGACGGCGTCGGCGTTGTCGCCGTACAGCTTGAACGTGAGGTAGTAGCGCATGCACCCGCCGAGCATCTTGGCGACGAACGCACCGCAGATGAGGTTGACCATCGTCGGGTCGTCGCGGGCGACGTACTTGCGCAGGATCGGGAGGGTGAGCGTCGCCAGGATGGGGCCGATGACCAGGGCGCCCCAGATGTCGTAGGAGAGGGTGCGCATGCCGAGCGACATCGCCACGATGTAGACGGCGGCGCCACCGAACCAGATGGCCGTGGTGGCCGAGCTGGTGGTGGGCATGGGGACCCGCCGTTGCAGGTCGCTCATCATGGCGCGGTCGCTCGCTCGTAGACGTCCTCGATCTGGCGGACGGCGCGGCGCAGGTCGAAGTCGTCGGCCCTGGTGCGGGCTTCCTCGGCCATCGCGGTGCGGGCGTCGGCGTCGGCCAGGAGCTTGGTGAGGGCGGCGGCCAGCGCTCCGGCGTCGCCGGGGTCGACCAGGAGGCCGTCCTTCCCGTCGGTGATCACCTCGGGGATGCCGCCGACCCTGGTCGTGACCGGCGCGACGCCGCTGGCCATGGCCTCCAGGAGCGCGATGGGGAGGCCCTCGAAGCGGGAGCTGAGGACGAACAGGTCGAGGCCCGGGAGCAGCTCGAACACGTCGTCGCGCATGCCGGTGAAGACCACGGCGCCTTGGATCTGGAGGGTGGCGGCCTGGGCCCGGAGGTCGTCCTCGAGGGGGCCGATGCCGACGATGAGCAGCTTGGCGTCGGGACGCTCGGCGTGGACCTGGGCGAAGGCCGCGAGGAGGGTGGCGTGGTCCTTCTTGGCGGTCATGTTGCCGACGGTGCCGAGCACGGGTGCCTGGGGGTCGAGGCCGAGGGTTCGGCGGGCGGCGGCTCGGGCGGCGGGTCCGTGGTGGAGGGTGTCGACGTCGATGCCGTGGATGACCACCTCGACGGGCACCGATGAGTCGATCGAGCGGGCGACGCCGTCGGACACGGCCATCACGGCGGCGTTGCGCCGGTAGGTGAGCCGGTTGAGCCAGCGGGTGGGGAGGCGGTAGCGGTCCCACATGTTGTGCTCGGTGTGGACGATGGTGGGGCCGCCGCGCTTGGGCGACGGCAGCGTCAGGCGGGCCACCACGGCCGGCAGCGGCATGTGGGTGTGGACGAGCCGGATGTCGTGCTCTCTGACGAGCTGGCGCAGGCGTCGCACCCAGCCGAGGCTCCAGGGCCTGGGGGCGTCGAGGCAGACCACGGGGACGCCGCCGGCCCGGATCTCGGCGACGAAGGCGTCCTTCCAGGGCAGCAGGTAGGCGATCTCGGGCGTGAAGCGCTCCCGGTCGAGGTGACGCACCGCGCCCGCGAGGAGTCGCTCGGTCCCGCCCCTTCCGAGGCCTTTCGTCAGCATCAGCACGCCGCCTGGGTGCCGGGCTGAGTACCCGCCGGTCCGCCCTTGCAAGACGACCAGGGTACGCCCTGGTCACCGTCCCTGTCGATGGCTCGGGTCGAGGGTGTCAGGCCAGGTCGAGGACACCGACGGACGGGCGGCAGAAGAGGCGGAGCTGGGGAGCCTGGCCTCGTTCGAGCCCGACGCCGGTGCCGACGTAGATCGGGTTGCCGTCGATCTCGTGGAGGCCGCCGGCGGCGACGTGGCGGGGGACGCGGGTGGCCGTCATCAGCGGCCCGAAGCCCGGCACCACGATCTGGCCGCCGTGGGTGTGGCCGGCCACGACCAGGTCGATCCGCGATCCGGGGGCCGGTCGCAGGTCGAGGGCGGCGTCCGGGCGGTGGGCGAGGAGGATGCGGAGGGTGCCGTCGTCGGGAGCGTCGCTGTCGAGCTGCCGCCGGAGGGCGACGGCGTCGGGGTGGCGCCAGCGCAGCCGGTTGCCACCGAGGCGCAGCCGGCGGTCGCCGACGGGGACGTCGACCTCCTTGTCGTCGAGCACGGTGACGCGGGTGCCGTGGACGAGGCGGTCGGCGTAGTCGCCGGGGTCGTGGTCGCCGCGCACCAGGTAGACGCCGTGGGGTGCGTGGAGCCGGCCGAGCAGGGCCCGCATGGCGTCCTCGTGGACGGAGAGCTCGGCGGGCGTGCCCTGGAACACGTCGCCGGCCAGCAGGATCAGGTCGGGTTCCTCGGCGAGCAGCAGGTCGACGGCATGGTGCTCGTGGGGACCGGGGCCGTCCGTCTGCAGGTCGGCGATCACTCCGATGCGGACGGTGTCGGTGCCCGCCACCCGGTCGGGGAGCCGGAGCGTCGCCCGGTCGACCCGCAGCCGGTAGGGCTCGACGTGGGTGGCGTACCAGCCGATGGGCGCGGGGACGAGCAGCAGGCTGCCGGCGGGGTTGCCGCGGGCGCACAGGGCGAAGCCGACCAGCGGCAGCGACACGGTGATGCCCAGGTAGGCGACGTGGAGGACGCCACCGATGCCCAGCCCTCTCGGGGCGACGGCCAGCAACGCCCCGACGCCGACGACCAGCGCCGCGGTCAGCCCGACGGCCGGCCGCTCGGGCATTGCTCCCGCGAGGCCGGCCACGACGGCCGCCCCTGTGAACCACGCCGTCGTCGGCCACAACACACCCACGGGCCAAGATCCTGCCCCACCGATGTGAACACGTTGTGTGCCCCAGATGTGGATCCCGGGTCGCGTTCGTGTGCCGTCAGTGCTCGGCAGCCAGGTACCGCTGGACGAAGCCGTCGAGCGTCGTGCGCCATGCGGGCGATGCGGTCCGTATGCCGGCCGGTGCGGTGTCGGGGTCCGCCAGCCACGATGCCAGCGCCAGCACCCGCCGGGTGATCAACCGGTCGAGCACCGGGTCGGTGGCCGCGCTGCCCGACCGATCCCGGTAGCCCCGCAGGAACGCCTCCCGGAAGCGCCGATAGCCCTCTCGGTCGCCGCCGGTCATGGCGTCGAAGAGGACGAAGTACAGCGAGTTGGCGACGTCGAGCTCCACCGGGCCGTAACCGCAGTCGTCGAAGTCGAAGATCCGCCACCTCGCCCTGGCGACCCGCACGTTCTTCGAGCTGAAGTCACCGTGCAGGAGCTGGCGCGGCGGCCTGGCGTCATCGTCGGGTGACCCGGCAACGTCCCCGAGGTCGGCGAGAGGCGGGAACCACGCCAGATCGGGCAAGGGGTACGGCGGCAGTGCCGCCATCGAGGCGTGCAGCTCGGCCGGCGACGCTCTGCCACCCGCCGACGATTCGCCCGAGGTCGGTGAACCCCAGCGATGCCAGGCGGTCTTCCAACGCTGGGTCGTTCATCTCGGTACCGGACCGACATTTACGTTGTAAGCTACGAACATGTGTTCGGTTTGGGGGTAAGCTGTGCGGCGTGGACAGGCTTCTGGAGCTCCGACAGGCCATCGACGGCCTGGTTGCGTTGGAGACCGTCGCGCTGTCCGACGACGAGTTGGGTGAGCTGATCGTCGGGCTGCATCGAGAGGCGGCACGCCTCACGGCGTGTGCCACACGGGTGACGGCGGCGTTCGACGGGCGCCGGGCCTGGCGCGATGACGGATCAAGGAGCCTTGGTGCCTGGTTGCAGCGGCACTGCCACACCTCCCGGCGGGAGTCGCGGGCCCAGGCGGCCCGGGCCAAGCATGTCAGGCTCATGCCCCACACCGCGGCCGCTTTGGCGGCTGGCGAGATCGACGATCAGCACGTCGGGGTGTTGATGGGCCTGGCGGGGTCGGCGCGCATGATCATCGCCGACGCCTTCCCCGAGGCCGAAGCGACGCTGGTCGAGTACGCGAAGACGCTGGACTTCGAAGACTTCGTGGCGGCCTGCCGGCATTGGGAGAGCGTCGTCGATGCCGACGGCGAAGAGGCCCAGGCGGCCGACGACCTCGAGGCCCGGCGGTTGCACCTGTCGGAGACGTTCCGGGGCAACGTCGTCCTCGACGGCCAACTCGACCCGATCTCGGGGGCGATCGTCAGCGAGGAGCTGGGTCGGATCGAACGGGAGCTGTTCCGATCCGACTGGGCCGACGCAAGGGCCGTCTGGGGCGCGAGCACGCGGGTGGAGCACCTGGCCCGGACGGCGGCGCAACGACGCGCCGACGCGCTCGTCGAGATGGCACGGCGCTCGGCGATCGCGCCCGCCGACGGCTGAGCACCGATGCCGCTGTTCGTGGTCCACATCGGCTACGAGAGCTCGGCGCGGCGGATGCTGGAGCTGGCGAACGGCACCGTCGTGGCGCCCGGTCAGCTGCTGCCCTACCTGTCGGAGGCCGAGTTCGAGCGAGTCGTGTGGGGGCCTGAGGATCGGATCCTCACCCTGTCGAAGCGGGCCAGGTTCTTCACCGGTGGATTGCGCCAAGCCGTCAAGCACCGCGATCGACGCTGCACCGCTCCCGGCTGCCGGGTCCCCGCCGAAGACTGCGACATCGACCACGTCCAGCCCTGGGCCCACGGCGGCGAGACCACCCAGGACAATGCCCGCTGCCGTTGTGGCCACCACAACCGCCACCGGGTCGACCCCAGCCACCCCCCGCCATGAGGTCAGCCCACGTCGGTGAGGAGCGTCGACCAGTGCCGGGCGACGACGGCGATGTCGAAGTGGTCGACGCAGTGCTGGTGGGCGGCCTTGCCGAAGGGCTCGGCGTCGGCCAGCACCGTGCGGAGCGCCGCGGTGAACGCCTCGACGTCGCCGGGTGGGGCGAGCAGCCCGGTCTCGCCGGCCCGGACGATCTCGGGGATGCCGCCGACGTCGCTGGCGACCGCGGCGCGGCCGGTCAGGCCCGCCTCGATCAGGACGCCCGGCATCCCCTCGGTGCGGCTGGGAAGGATGACGGCGTCGCCGGCGGCCAGGGCCTCCCGGGGGCCGTCGACCGGACCGGCGAAGTGGACCCGGCCCGGCGCCGTGGCCTCGGCGAGCGATTCCAGCGCGGCACGGTCAGGGCCGCCGCCGGCCACCAGCAGGTGGACGTCGGGCAGCGCCGCCACCGCCCGGATCGCGGTGTCGACCTGCTTCTCGGGGCTCAGCGCCCCCAGGTACGTGACCACCGGCTCGCCGTCGGGCAGGCCGAACACGCGGCGGGCGGC
>Ga0193742_1000806_pt1 | contig 19988 bp, 20 predicted proteins | sample L2c1metaG_FD_165511 | JGI IMG/M metagenome (GOLD analysis project Ga0193742, IMG submission 165511) | Soil microbial communities from a riparian zone of the East river system, Colorado, United States - L2c1 | ecosystem: Environmental > Terrestrial > Soil > Riparian zone | place: USA: East River... | reverse complement strand
TCCCGCACCGGACTGGGTGACGATGTCGAAGTCGAGGCCCGAGCCGAAGATGTTCTTGCCGAGAAAGCCTTTCGCGTAAGCGTCGGCTACGGCCTTCTCCATGATCTTGAGCAGGTAGCGGTACTCGCCGCGAAGGTAGATGAAGCCCATCTTCGAGCCGATGGCGAGGCCGGCGATCATGGTGCCTTCGATGACGGCGTGGGGGTCTTCGAGGAAGATGACGTGGTCTTTACAGGTGCCGGGCTCGGACTCGTCGCCATTGACGAGCACATACTTTGGCTTCTCGGACTGCTTGGGGACGAAGGACCACTTCAGGCCGGTGGGGAAGCCGGCGCCCCCGCGACCACGGAGGCCGGAGGCCTTCATGGTATCGATGATCCAGGAGGCCATCTTGTCCGGGCCTTCGGCGATGGCCTTCTGGACGGCCTTGTATCCGTCGAGCTCGATGTACTTGTCGATATCGGCCGCGCCCTGGCCGAAGCGGCGGGAGAGTACTTTTACTTCATCGGGATGGGAGACGAGGGTGGGCATGCTACTTCACATCCTTTCCCTGGCCTGCACGGTAGGTTGCGAGGATCTCGTCGACCTTGACCGTGGTGAGGTTGTCGTGAAAGTCGTAGTTGACCTGGATCGCGGGAGCCCAGCAGCAGGCTCCGATGCACTCGACCTCTTCGAGAGAGAAGAGTTTGTCGGCGGTGACCTCTTTATGGCCGATGCCGAGCTTCGCCTTGCAGTGGTCGAGGATCTCGTAGCCTCCGCGCAGCATGCAGGAGATGTTGGTGCAGACCTGCACGTTGTACTTGCCCGCGGGCTTAGTGCGAAGCATGGAGTAGTACGAGAGCACGTTGCGGACATCTAATTCGAGAAGGTCGAGCCGCTGTGCGATCTCGGAGACGACGGCCTCGGAGACGTAGCCGACTTCGTCCTGCGCGTAGAGCAGCATGGGGACGAGGGCGGAGCGCTTGACCGGGTAGAGAGTGACCAGATGGTCGAAGCGGGCGGCAGTCTCCGGCGTGAAGATCGAATTGGCGATAGTGCTCATTGGATACGTCCTAAGCTACAAGGTGAAGCAGATTCCTCCGCTACGCTGCGGAATGACAACCAAGAAGCGGATTCCTCCGTCACGCTGCGGAACGACAACCAAGAAGCGGATTCCTCCGTCACGCTGCGGAACGACAACCAAGAAGCGGATTCCTCCGTCACGCTGCGGAACGACAACCGAGAAGCAGATTCCTCCGCCACGCTGCGGAACGACAACCAAGTTTGCTCACTCACGGTGCATCATCTCCCGCGCCAGTTGTTCGGCGCCAAGGTCCATCTCCTGGGTGCTTCCATTCAGTTTAACCGTTCCGTCTTCTTCGAGCGAAAAAGGGGAGCGATTTCCCTCGCTGTCTTCCACGAGGTCGTGCGTGAAGCGAAGCCAGCGGCTGGCAACACGGAGCGTGATCTCATCAGTACCGACCTCTACGACAGCATGGTACTGACTGTTGAGTCCGTGGGCGGCGGCGTAGGAACGAAGCAGCGACGCCCAGGAGGTCCAAAGTTCGCGGTGGAGCCGAGTGTCCAACCGTACCTCAGGGGCTAAAGCCCCGAATCCCTTAATCCCATGTTGTGGCACGGCTGAAGCCGTGCCCTTAAGCGAAACAGAGACAAAAAGCAGATCCCTGCGGATGACAATAAATCCTGCGGATGACAGTAAATCCTGCGGATGACAGTAAATCTCGTCTATCGGTCAATGGCCCCCAGCACGATATCGATCGAACCGATCACAGCAACAACGTCGGCAAGCAGTTGACCTTTGCACATGGCCTCGAGCGCCTGAAGGTTCGCGAGGTCGGCGTTGCGCATGTGCACGCGGTAGGGCTTGGCCGTGCCGTCGGAGACGACGTAGTAGTTCATCATGCCGTGCGCCGCCTCGACGGAGCTGGTGACCTCGCCCGCCGGAACCGCAAAACCCTCGGTGACGATCTTGAAGTGATGGATCAGGGACTCCATCTGCGTCTTCATCTGTTCACGGTCGGGCAGGATGATCTTCGGAGCGTCGGCGACGATGCGGCCTTCGGGCATGCCGTCCAGAGCCTGCAGGCAGATCTTTACGGACTCGCGCATCTCTTCCAGGCGCAGGACGTAGCGAGCCCAGACGTCGCTCTCGGTCGTAACAGGCACTTTGAACTGGAACTTCTCGTAGCTGGAGTACGGCATGTCGCGGCGCACATCGAAGTCGATGCCGGCGGCGCGCAACGGAGGGCCGGTGACGCCGAGTGCGATCGCGTCTTCGGGCGAGATATAGCCGACGCCCTTCAGCCGGTTGATCCAAATTGGATTGCCGGTGAGCAGGGTCTCGTACTCGTGGATCTTGGAGGGGAAGTCGAGGAGGAAGGCGCGGATCGATTCGAAGAGACCCATCGGCGGCTCGAGGCTTACACCGCCGATGCGAATGTAGCTGGTCATCATGCGCTGGCCGCTCACGGCCTCGAAGATGCGCATCAGCTGCTCGCGCTCGCGGAAGCAGTAGAGGAAGACGGTGAGCGCGCCGATGTCCATGGCGTGCGTTCCCAGCCAGACCAGGTGGGAGTTCAGGCGCATCAGCTCGTTGAAGAGCACGCGCAGCCACTGCGCCTTGGGCGGAATTTCCAGATCCAGCAACTTTTCGACGGCGAGGGCATATGCCGTGTTGTTGGTCATCGGCGAGAGATAGTCGATGCGGTCGGTCAGAGGAACGACCTGCTGGTAGAACTTGGCCTCGCAGGTCTTTTCGATTCCGGTGTGCAGGTAGCCGATATCGGGAGCGAGGGAGACGACGGTCTCGCCGTCGATCTCGAGCACGAGACGAAGCACGCCGTGGGTCGACGGATGCTGCGGCCCCATGTTGATGATCATTGTCTGATCGGAGATGGGGTCGTTGCCGTGGTGACGCCGCTCGGAGTCGGCGATGACGTCTTCGATGCCGGGATTGATCTGGTCTGGAGCGGCGACAGGGGACATTAGCGATAGCCCTCCACGGGGTAGTCCTTGCGCAGGGGATGTCCCTGCCAGTCTTCGGGCATCATGATGCGGCGCAGGTTGGGATGACCCGCAAAGTGAACGCCGAAGAGATCGAAGATCTCGCGCTCGTAGAAGTTTGCCGCGGGCCAGACGTTCACAATGCTGTCGAGCGAGGCATCGTCTCCCGCAAGACGCACGACCAGCCGCACCCGGCGCTTCAGCGCGTGCGAGAGGAGGCTGTAGCTGATCTGGAAGCGGGGTTCGGAGGGATACCAGTCGACGGCGGTCACGTCTTCGAAGAAGTTGTAGCCGGCACGCTTGAGGGCCTCGCAGGCGGCGGCGACGTTCTCGCGGGCGACGGTAAGGGTCAGCTCCTCGCGGTCGTACCTGGCGTCGGTGGCCATCTCGCTCAGAGCCTTTACGGCGGGCTCGTCAGGAAAGGCCTCGAAGACAGCCTGGGTGCCTAAGATTGCCGGTAGCATTAGAGATCTCCCTTGTCAGTGGACCAGTCGAGGATGCCCTTCTTCCAGACATAGAAGAGGCCGACGGCTACAAAGCCGAGATAGACGAGCATCTCGTAGAAGCCGAACATCTTCGAGCCGGTGATCTGGGGAAGGCGGCGAAAGATGACGGCCCAGGGCAGCATGAAGACTGCCTCGACGTCGAAGAGGATGAACAGCATCGCCACCATGTAGAAGCGGACCGAGAAGCGGCCGCGGGCGTCGCCGATCGGGTCCATGCCGCACTCGTAGGGACCGGCCTTGGTGCGGGAGTTCTTGTGCTTGCCGATGAAGAACGAGGCCCCCACCATTCCGCATGCAAGGCCAAGAGCTGCCAGTATTTGCAGGACCAACGGAAGATAGTTCCAGATGTACGGATAATTGTGCATGGCCATCTTCGACTCTAAGTTTGTGGCTGTCCAGTGTCAAGGCGGAAGGGTCTCTTGTGCGTCTATCGGCCTGCTGTGCGTCTACCGGTCTGATGCGGAAAGAACTCCTGGGAGACGCGGCGCAGGCTGAGCTGTACGAGAATAAGGAGATGAGCTCTGTACGAGTGGACAAGTGGCTGTGGGCGGCGAGGTTTTTCAAGACCCGTGCGCTCGCTGGAAAGGCATGCGACCTGGGCCGGATCGAGGCGCGACGGCCGCCTACGGTTTGGCAGCCAATGAAAGCATCCCGCGAGGTGCATACGGGCGAGATGTTGAAGGTGAAGAACGATTCAGGAGAGTTCGAGATCGAGGTGCTCGAACTGAGTGATGTGCGCGGCCCTGCCGCAGTGGCCCAGACGCTCTATCGCGAGACGGACCAGAGCAAGGAGCAGAGGAGAGCGCTGGCGGAGGCGAAGAAGGCGATCCCGGTGTTCGAGTCGACGTGGGAGAGTGGGCGGCCGACGAAGCGGGATCGACGGGTGCTGACGCGGTTTCGCGGGCGGTAAGGGTTCGAGCAGGCAGGGAACACCTTTGAGGAGAGCTCGTCGATCATCCTGTAAGCTGTCTGGGCCTGTAACTTTCTTCCGGAGAGCCTCATGGACCGATCTTTGGCGTTGGCTGCTGTGTGTGTTTTTTTTGCGGGACAGGTGGGAGCGGCACAGACGGCTGCGACTGACGTGCAGCAGCACATCGATCACGTAGTCAGTTGCCTGCACGATTCGGTCATGGTGAAGGACGATCCCTGCATTTCGCTGGAGAAGCGCATGGAGGCGCTGCATGTTCCTGGCGTGAGCATTGCGGTGATCCACAACGGGAAGGTCGAGTGGGCGCGCGGATTTGGGGTGGCGAAGGTGGGTGGCCCCGGCGTGACCGCAGAGACGATGTTTCAGGCTGGATCGATCAGCAAGCCGGTTGCAGCGATGGCAGCGTTGCGGCTGGTGGAGCAGAAGAAGCTGATGTTGGATGAAGACATCAACAAAGAGCTGACCACGTGGAAGCTGCCTTCGAGCGAGGCGGCGCACGGCAAGCCGGTGACGCTGCGCGAACTGCTGACGCATACGGGAGGCACGACCGTGCATGGCTTTCCGGGATATGCGCAGGGAGAGCCGGTGCCGTCGCTGGTCGAGGTGCTGAATGGAGAGAAGCCCGCGAATACCTCGGCGATTCGAATAGAGACGGAGCCGGGTACGAAGTGGAACTACTCCGGCGGCGGATTCACGATCATGCAGGCGGCGGCGATTGATGCGTCGAAGGAGTCGTTTCCAAAACTGCTGCACGATACGGTGCTGGCTCCAATCGGCATGAAGCACAGCACCTATGAACAGCCGCTGCCTGCAACGATGGGGCCTGCGGCCACACCTTACAACGGCGATGGCACCCCTGTGGCGGGAGGAGCGCATACGTATTCGGAGATGGCTGCGGCGGGATTGTGGACGACGGCGCCGGACCTGGCGCTGTACGTGATGGAGAACCAGCGCTCGCTGGAGGGCAAGGCGAACCATGTGCTTTCGCCAGAGATGACGAAAGAGATGATGAAGGCCGGAATGGGGAACTGGGGTCTCGGCGTTCAGATCGGTGGCTCGGAGGGAGACAGATACTTCACGCACGGAGGCGTGAATGCAGGATTTGAGGCGTTGTTTGTCGGGTATGAAAATCACGGCGACGGCGCGGTGGTGATGACGAATGCGCAGGGAGGATCGCGGCTGGCGGAGCAGATCATGCAGAGCATTGCAGCGGAGTATGGCTGGCCGGACTTCAAGCCGGTGGTGCGGACAGAGGTGAAGCTGGATCGCGGCGTTCTCGAAAAATATGTGGGGACCTACGAGCTGACCCCGAAGTTTAGCCTGACGTTCAGCTTAGAGGGCGATCAGTTGATCTCGCAGGCGTCGCAGCAGCAGAAGATTCCGGTGTTTGCGGAGTCGGAGACGAAGTTTTTCACGAAGATGATGAATGCGGAGATCGAGTTCGTGAAGGACGACAAGGGCGATGTGACAGGGATGGTGCTGCATCAGGGCGGCCGCGAGATGAAGGGCGTGAGAAAGAAGTAGCCGTCTCGCGTGGAAGGTGTGGGGAGATTCACAGAATGTAAATTCTCGTTGATGAAGACCGGGCCGCGTTTTGCGATAGTCTGCGATGAAGGAGAATCACCATGCCACTTCCGAACGATGAGAAGTTGATTGCTCTCAGCGAAGAGATCTTGAAGGAATTTGAGAAGGTCTTTGGAGCACACCCAGGTTTCAGGCCAGCGCATGCCAAGGGCACGATGCTGACCGGGACATTTACTCCTTCCAAAGAGGCGGCTTCGCTGACGCGGGCTCAGCATGCGACGCAGGCCTCGACGCCGGTGACGGTGCGATTTTCGAACTCGACGGGAGTTCCGCTGATTCCGGATAACGACGCCAATGCGGATCCGCGAGGGATTGCGATCCGGTTCAACCTGGCGGAGCATGTGCACACGGATATCGTCGCGCACTCGGCGAATGGGTTTCCGGCGACGAACGGCGCGGAGTTCCTGGAGTTTTTGCGGGCGGTGACGCAGCCGGATAAGGCGAAAGTGCAGGAGTTTGTCGGGAGTCATCCTAAGGCGCTGGCCTTTGTGCAGTCGATTACGCCTCTGCCGGCGAGCTTCGCGAAGGAGAGATACTTCGGGCTTACTGCAATGAAGTTCACGAGCAAGGAAGGCGTGAGCCGGTTTGGGAGGTACACGATCGTCCCCGAAGACGGCGAAGAGCATCTGAGCGCCGATGCGGGTGCCGGCAAAGATGCGAACTATCTGTTCGAAGAGTTGAAAGATCGGTTGGGAAAAGGGCCGATCAGGTTCAAGATCGTGGTGCAGGTTGCCGAGGACGGCGACGTGATCAACGATGCGACGGTGCACTGGCCGGACAGCCGCAAGGTGGTGGAACTGGGCACGGTGGAGCTGACACAGCCGGTGGCGGACGATGCACATGAGCAGAAGGGAATCATCTTCGATCCGATTCCGCGTCTCGATGGAATCGAGCCATCGGAGGATCCTTTGCTGGAGCTGCGGGCTGCGGTTTATCTCATCAGCGGGCGGCGGCGAAGGGCGGCTCCGGAGCCGACTGAGTAACTTCGAGGAGAGGCAAGGGTCGCGCTTTCGAGGCGCGACCCTTTTTGCATGGCATTGCGAAAAGTTTGCGGGGCAGAAAAATACAGGGATTCTTCGCTCGGAATGACGGAGCTGGAGATGCGCCTGCCCGGTGAAACGGATCCTGGCTTTGAGGAACACGATCGATCGCTGCGGAGCCTGGGGTCGTACATCGAAACGGTAAAAACCCGTATCGTAGTTTGAGGAGATTTTGTAATGAAATTAATAAGTAACAGCTTCAAAGATGGGGCAGTCATTCCAGGGGAGTTTGCCTTTGCGGTGGAAGATGCGAAGAATCACGTTGCGTTGAGCAGCAACCGGAACCCTCATCTGGCCTGGACGGATGCTCCGGAGGGAACGGAGTCCTTCGCGTTGATCGTGCACGATCCCGATGTGCCGAGCAAGGGAGACGATGTCAACAAGGAAGGCAGGGAAATCCCGGCTTCACTGCCTCGGGTGGACTTCTATCACTGGCTGCTGCTGGATATTCCGTCGAGCACCAAAGAGATCGCCGCGGGAAGCCAGAGCGACGGCATTACACCGCACGGCAAGCGCGGACCCGCGGCTCCTGGCGGATTGCGTCATGGAATCAACAACTATACGCAATGGTTCGCCAGCGATCCTCAGATGGAAGGGGATTACTTCGGCTACGACGGTCCATGCCCTCCATGGAACGATGCCATCGTGCACCACTATGTCTTCAAGCTGTATGCGCTTGATGTCGAGCAGCTCGCGATCGATGGGGAGTTGACTTCGCAGAATGTGTTGGCCGCGATGAAGGGCCATGTGTTGGCGGAGGCTAGTCTGACGGGGACTTATTCGCTGAATCCCAAGGTCAAGGCTTAGTCGAGGTTGGCAGCTTTGCTTGAATGCCCATCTTCGCTTTGTGCGAGGATGGGCAACCTCCCCGGTATTCCTTCTTTTTTGCGCTTGTAGCTGTTGCGGTGGAATACAGGGATTCTTCGCTGCGCTCAGAATGACTGCGTACGTACATTCAATTCAGAAGGGCGGCGTTCAGCGTGGTGTCAGGCGCATCATTAGGGGGTCGCGTGGGCGGAGAGTGATCTTCGCCTGCGGGACCGGCGGTGCAGAGCCGAGATAGGTCATGTGCCACCGCTGTGCGATGGTCGCGATCGCGAGCACGCCTTCCATCCAGGCAAAACTTTCGCCGATGCACTGCCGGGAGCCCGCACCGAAGGGGAAGTAGGCGAAACGTGGGCGCGCGGCCTTGGCCTCGGGAGTGAAACGGTCGGGATCGAAGCGCAGTGGGTCAGGGTAGAACTCCGGGGTGCGGCTGATCATGTATTGACTCATGAAGAAGTGCGCTCCCGGCGGGATGCGATAGGGCCCGAGTGTGACGGGTTGGGTGGACATGCGTCCCATCGCCCATGCAGGCGGGTAGAGCCGCATGGACTCGGCGAAGACCTGCTCGGTGTAGCGTAGCGCGGAGTAATCGGCGAGTGTGGGAAGGCGCGCCTGGTTGCCGTGGCCCAGGACCTGATCCAACTCTGCATGCAGCTTCGCTTCGGCTTCAGAGTTTTGCGAGAGTAAGTACCAGGTCCAGGCCAGGGCATTGGCCGTGGTCTCGTAACCCGCGAGAAAGATGGTCAGCACCTCGTCCCGGATCTGTTCGTCGGACATGCCGGTTGCATCCTCCTCGTCGAGGCTGCTGATGAGCATCGAGAGCAGGTCGCCCTTATCGACATTGGCGGCGCGGTGTTCGGTGATGAGACGATCCACCACCCGGTCCAGTCTCGCCTTGGACCGGCGAAACTTCATGATGCCCGGGATTGGGAGGTGAAGGAACTTCTCCATGCGCGGAAAGGCGATGAGGAAGTTGTAGAGGTCCATGATGGTGTTGACCTCAACGTTGATGCGGCGGATATCGTCCGTGACCTCAGTGTCGAAGAGGGTGCGCGCGACGATCTCGAGCGAGAGCGACATCATGGCCGCGGAGATGTCGATCGCTGCGCCGCTCTGCCAACTGGCCGCGTGACGGTGAGCGCTCGTGACAATCTCATCGGCATAAGCGGCGATTCGCTGACGGTGAAAGGCCGGCGCGACGATGCGGCGCTGACGGATGTGGACGGGATCGTCGGAGGTGATGAGTCCCTCGCCGAAAAGGATCTTCATGCGGCGGACGGTGCGCTCCTTGACGAAGGAGGAGGCCTGGGTGACGAGAATCTCACGGATGTAATCGGGTTCATTTACGAACAGGATCGGCGTACCCATGAAGTGGTAGTGGGCCATCGAGCCATAGGTGCGGTGGAGATGCTCGAAGAGCAGGATCGGCTCGCCGAGCTTGACCCAGGGTTTCAGAGCATAGAAGGGCAGAGAGCGGGGAAGGCCAGGAGGAAAGTTCCAGGCTTGGCTCCCGTTTGGGCTCTCGTTTGGGCTGTCTTTGCGGCTCATCCTGAAGGTTAGATGACCGTGGCGGGAATGCGCGAGGCCACAATCCCGCGAATCCGTGTCTGGATCTCTTCGATGGAAGCATCGTCTCGAACTGCGGTGACACGGCCGGGTTCCCGTGCGGCGATGGCCTCATAAGCTTCATAGATGCGCCGGTAAAAGACATCGTCTTCACGTTCGAAGCGATTCTCGTCCATGCCCTCCTGCTGGGTGCTGCGGCGGTTGCGCCGGCGCGCGCGGCGAAGAGAGGCATCGAGCAAGGGAAGCAAGAGCAGCGTGAGATCGGGCTGCAGATCGTCGCAGACAGCGTGGTGCATGGCGAGGATGCGCTCGCTTCCAAGCTGGCGGCCCGCGCCCTGATAGGCCTCCGAAGAATCGGTGTAGCGGTCGCAGAGCACGATGGCTCCAGACTCAAGCGCGGGAAGAATGATCTCGTGGATTGCCTGTGCACGGTCTGCAAACATCAGAGCCATTTCAGCAAGCGGAGCGATGGGGCCGAGCGTCGCCTCCGAGCGGGAGTCGAGCAGGATCGTACGGATGCGGTCGCCGAGCGCGGTTCCTCCGGGCTGGCGAAGCGTGACTACGCTGTGCCCCTCGGATTCGAGCCATGTCGCAAGACGGCGCAACTGCGTTGTCTTGCCGGATCCATCCAGACCTTCGAACGTGATGAAGTAACCGCGCGCCATGCTTCAAGCTTATCGCAGAGGCGCATTGCGGCCTCCAAGCGCTAGGTCGTCGAGAGTAGAGGAACGCTCTACCAACACCGAACGTTTTCCTGAATCTGGAGAAAGCGAGCTAGGGGTGGATAGGATTGAGAGAACAAAGGGGCGCCCGGGATGAAACTCCGCCGGCGCCCTCTTTCCAAGTTATTTGGATTGGTCGATGTTCTTGAGGTTCGCGGCGGCATAACGATCTCCGGCGATCTCATCCTGCGGAACCGCTGCTTCGAGTTCTGCGATCTCGGCCGCGGTGAGCTTGATGTCGGCAGCGGCTGCATTTTCTTCGAGATATTTCCTGCGCTTCGTGCCGGGGATCGGGGATAGATCTTCGCCTTTTGCGATCACCCAGGCGAGCGCGAGTTGACCGGGTTTTACCCCTTTGCGTTCCGCAATGGCACGAACGCGCTCGACGAGCACCTGATTTTTGTCGAAGTTTTCCCCGGCAAAGCGTGGGTAGCGCTGGGCGCGTGCGTCTCCGGTACTCAGGTCGCTTGGCTTGGTGATCGCTCCTGTGAGAAAGCCGCGGCCTAGCGGCGAGTAGGGAACAAATCCGATGCCGAGTTCACGTACCGTCGGAAGGATCTCCTCTTCAGCGTGACGCTCCCATAGCGAGTACTCGGTCTGGAGCGCGGTAATGGGATGCACCTTGTGGGCGCGACGGATGGTTGCGGGCGACGCCTCGGAGAGGCCGAGATACTTCACCTTGCCTGCCTTCACCAACTCGGCCATAGCTCCCACGGTCTCTTCGATGGGGGTGTTGGGATCGACCCGGTGCTGATAGTAGAGATCGATGTGATCGATTCCCAGGCGTTTAAGCGAGGCATCGCAGGCGCTCTTGACGTACTCGGGCCTTCCGTTGATGACCCAATAAGTGGGGTCCTCTTTCTTGCGGACGTTGGCGAACTTCGTAGCGAGAAAGAATTCGTCTCGTCGCGGGCGGATCGTCTTGCCTACGAGCTCTTCGTTGTCGCCGATCCCATAGGTGTCCGCGGTGTCGAGGAAGTTGATGCCGAGGTCAAGCGCGCGAAGAATCGTTGCGGCGGATTCCTCATCGTTGCGCTCGCCGTAAAACTCACTCATTCCCATACAGCCGAGTCCCATGTGGGAGACGACCGCACCCTGTGAACCAAGTTTGATCTGTTGCATACTCATGGACGCTTAGATGGCCGTGATAGCGTGTGCGTTCCATTTTCTGTATGCCTAAGGAATTAAACGTGAGGCGGAACTAGTGAATCGCAGTGCCGTTCTTCCAAGTGGTTCCATCGGCTGCAATGGTGATGTGAATCGGCCCCTCCGCCCCCTCTTTCAGCATCGGCCCCTCCGATTTCTGATCGTGATGCTGGGCGTCGGTAAAGGTGAGCTTCAGTTTGCCCTCACCAAGAACCTTGAAACGATAGTGAAAGTCCGCTCCGGCAGCGAGGGATTGCGTTCCGAAGCTGGCGCTGGGATAGTCGACCTCAATGAGCGAGAGCGGCTGGGAGGTCCGATTGGAGACAGTGGCTTCGACGAAGGGTGAGTGGCAACCTACCGGAAGCAACAGCGGCAGCAGCACGAGACAGCGGAGAAAACGCATACGGCTCTAAGCGTAACAGGTGGGCTTCGCTGTCCCTGATCTCACGAATACAGGGAAGCAGAACGCTCGAGGATCCGCGCCGTCAACACGACTCCCGTGCGGTTATCGTGAAGCGTGATCGGGAACGCAAGCACGCTCCAGGTCACATTCTGTTCTCCATGGCGTGGAAGAGCCAGCAGACCGCGGCGGGTTCGATCGATGTAGGTCTCGCGCGTCTGGGCGACCGTGCGCAGAACATCACGCCAGTCGCGCATCAACGTCGGCATCTCATCGAAGACGCAGCGCCCGGGAAACCAGTCGCGGGATTGGCCCAGATATTCAGCCGCGGCATCGTTACAGTGCATCCATACGCCCAGATCGTCGAAGATCTGCACCAACACCTCCGATCCGATCGCCAGCGAAATGCGGGAGTAGAAGAAATCCCGGGCATCCACGACCACAGGCGAACCCAGTCGCTTCGCCTTCAGCGAACTGAGCGCGGCCAGAAGATCTTCAATTGAGCTGTATCCCTTGAGCAGGTGCATGTCCTCCGCGCCCCCGAAGTGGCGCTCGAGAGTAGCCGAGAGGATGATGATGGGAACCTGGGGCCGTCGCCGCCGGAGACTTGACGCCACTTCAGTGCCGAATCGACCTGAGCCGAGATGGTAGTCAAGAACCGCGATATCGATATTGTTGAAGACCTCGGTGGCCTCCTCGATCGTCGAGGCAGGAATGCAGTGATAGCCATGATGGCGAAGGATCGCCGTGCGGAGGTGAAGGTTTGCAGGTTCGTCGTCCAGCAGAAGGACGCGGACGTTCGGAACACTTCTAAACACTCTCGTCCCATTCTCAGGCGGATCATCCATCATTAGCCAATTGGATGCAAAGTGATGCAGTTTCGTCAATCCCGCGGGCGCTTTTTGGTATTTATCCCTTGGATGTGGCCTTAATGCCTCGAAGGAGTTCGGGAAGCCGGTTCATGAGTGCAACGACCCGAAGCCATTGTCGATTATCGATCGCAGGATATCCACTCACTACTTTGCCGGGTTGGACGTCGCCTGGAATTCCGCTCTGCGCGGTAGCAATCACGCCATCCCCGACGGTGCAGTGACCGGCCACGCCAACCTGGCCGGCGAGGATAACCTGCTTGCCGATCGTCGTCGAGCCGGCAAGACCGACCTGGGCGCAAAGCAAAGTATTCGAGCCGACGGCCGAGCCGTGTCCGACCTGCACCAGATTATCGACCTTGGCCCCCGAACCGATGCGGGTCTCCCCGATGGAGGCGCGGTCGATGCAGGCGTTGGCCTGAACCTCGACCTTGTCCTCCAGTACGGCGGGGCCGGATTGCAGAATCTTGTACCAGCTTCCGTCGTTCTGCCGGGCGAAGCCGAATCCGTCCGCTCCAACGACGGCTCCATTCTGGAGGATAACGTTGTCGCCGAGCTGACAATACTCGCGGACTACGGCATGGGCGTGAAGGAAGAGGTTGTTCCCGGCCCGCACATGCACATAGAGAACGGAGTGCGGAAGGAGAACAGCATTATCCCCTAGAACGACGCCGTCGCCGATCACGACATAGGCTCCGATGTGCGCATTGGCGCCTATCTTTGCCGAGGGGGAGACGACCGCGGTGGGGTGGACTCCCGGAGCGTAGGCGGGCGGCTGATAGAAGAGCTCGATCGCTCGTGCGAAGGCCAGATAAGGATTTTCGATGCGCAGGGTCGAGGCAGGAATCTCGGCGAAATCAGGCTCGACGAGCACGGCCGCTGCCCTGGTGGTCCGGGCGAGCGCAGCGTACTTGGGATTGGCAACAAAGGTCAGATCCCGCAGTTTCAATGGAGGCGACCCCGGAGACGGTGGCGGAGGGGTTCCCCTGAAGGGTGGCTCCAAGATGCTGGGCGAGATCGGCGAGCTTCATGGAAGGATTTTATAGGTCTCAAGCCCTCAGTTGGGTCTTCCACTGGGAGGTAATGTCCGGAACAGGTCTTCCTGGAGAGACTTGGCGGAGGCACCCGGGAGCGGTTTTTTACGAGAGGGAGTTGTAATGACTGCCAGCAGTTGCAACTCCGTGATGGAGGAGCGGGGGATATAGATGCGCTGCGTATTGGATCGCACGTCCGGTGGAATCAGGAAGAGACCGGCGTCGTTGAGAATGTCGTCGAGCAAAGACTCGTCGAGAGGGGCGAGGCCCTCGAACTGTTCGGGGTCGGAGGATGGACTGGCCGGACCACGGAAGGTGAGCCGTAGCCACAGGCCCTCGGTGCGTGGCCGCGCCAGGAAGGTGCGGCGGGTGAGACGCTCAGGCGTTGCAGGGTCGTTGAGGTTGAAATCGCGAACATAGCAGATGTGTTTGATCTCGGAGAGAGCGATCTGAACAACTCTTCCGGAAAGGTCGAGCAGATCGACCACGCGATCCTGCACCGAACTGCGCGAACGAACGAACCCGGAGGGTGGAAGATATCCGGGGAGAGTATCGCCGAGCAGCCGGCGGACGATCACTTTTTTGTGCGCAGAAGACATGATTTCAAAGCGGATTGTCGCATGACGCTCGCAGGTCAGTCCGAAAAAGCTGCATGGAGAGTAGTCAATTTACCAACGCTGTGTTACAGTCAGCTTTTGCGTCTCGATGAAGAGACTTTCTAAACGATTGATTTCCCGTGGCTTATGCTGGGCCAGGCATACGGAGATCAACGTTTAAGACCGGCTTGGAGCGACTGCAACACGTATGGCCGATTACATCTATCTTCTGGAAAACCGTCTTTCGAAGGCACAGCGATCGGCCCTCGAAAAGGTAGTTGAAGTATCCCGCATAAAAGGACTTACGAGCTTTTTGGTTGGAGGAGCGGTTCGCGACCTGACGAGCGGATCTCCTGTGCGCGACCTTGATGTAGTGGTTCAGGGAAATGCTCTCAAGTTAAAGAAAGATATAGAAAAGACAGGCGCCAAGCTCTCCGGAGAATCGGAGGCGACCCAGTCTCTCTTTGTAGATTTTCCCGGAGGCGTCCGGATGGAGATTGGCTCCACCCTCTCCGTGACTTATCCGAAGCCGGGAAAGCCGGTTTACAAGCCAGCGACCATTCTTGAGGATCTGCGGCGCCGGGACTTTACCGCAAACGCCATGGCCCTGTCGGTGAATGAAGGATCGTACGGTCTCCTGATGGACCCGTTGAACGGCGTGGCGGACATCGAAAACCGAGAGCTGCGGCTGGTGAATAACTACGGCTTCATTGAAGATCCGGTTCGCATGATCCGCGCGATACGGTTGATGGCCCGTCTGGGCTGGCAGATGGACGAGCGGACGCGCAGCCGTTACGAAACAGGCAAGGAAGAGGGTTATATCTCAGCCATGTCGGCCTGGCAGGCCGGTTACGAGACGGAAGAGATCTTCCACGAGGAAGACCCACTGCGTGTGCTTGGACGGCTCGAGGCTGAGGGATGGATGAAGCACCTCAATCCGGCGGTAGCCTCGAACAAGGCCAATGCGACGGAGCTTGAGCGTCTTCGAGATGCGCAGACGCAGCTCCAGATCCATGGTATTTATGCAGAGTCTGCAGCGGCGAACTTTCCTTTGCTGACGGCGAAGCTGGTCCCGAAGGATGTCGCTTCTTTGAAGAATAGCTTCGTTCGCCAGGGCTTCGTTCATGAGATCGAAGCCCTGGAGAGCGAGGGGAAGGCCTTCGCTGCACAGCTCTCGAGCAAAGAGGCTGCTTCCCCTTCGCAGGCCTGGAAGCTCTTTCACTCGGCCCGGCCCGAGGCTGTGATGTGGGCCGCACATCATGTAAAAGCGGCCGGTGTGCAGAACAAGTTGAAGGGCTTCTATACCGAGTGGCCCCAGGCGCGTCAGCGAATCCCCTACACTCTCATGCAGGAGATGCGGATCACTCCTGACCTTCCTGGACATGACGAGTTGGTGGAAAAGCTCTTCTTCGAGCTCATGGATAACCGCTTGTCGACGGTGGAGGAGCAGAAGGCGTTCCTCGAGCCCTACTCGCCACCTGCTCCTCCGCCTCCAGTGAATCTCCGTCGCGCGCGCGTAGGCCGGAAGGAGCCCAAGAGCTCGAAGAGCCGTAAGAAGGCTGCTGCCCAGGCCGAGGCTGCAGACAGAGCGGCAACTTCGGAGACGGAGCCGATCGAGAAGCCTTCACAGGCCGCACCAGAGAAGGCTTCGAAGAAGACGCCGGCTCCAGTCGCTGCCAAGAAGGCCGCTGCACCTTCCGTGAAGACTGCAGCCAAAAAGGCTCCTCCGGTTCCGGCGAAGAAGACGGTTCCGGTGCCTGCCAAAAAAGCTCCCCCGGTCAGGAGTGCTCCGGCGAAGAAGATCGTCGCCAAGGTGGCTCCGAAGAAGGTCGCCACTCCGGCGAAGAAAGCTACCGCTTCCGCCAAGAAACCAGTACCGGCGAAAAAAGCGGTCGCGAAGAAGGTTGTGGCCAAGGCCCCGGCGAAGAAGGCTCCTGCCAAAAAGGCGACCCCGGCCAAGAAGGCTCTTGCGAAGAAGAAGCATTAAAGAGCAGGCACGCTGAAGGGTAGCAGCCGCCAATCCTTTTTATCCCAGGTCGTCAAAGACGAGACCTGGGGCACCCAGGCGTCTGCCTGGTCCGTTCTGGGGCATCGTCTGTTGATGGATCCTTTGCGGGGAGGGGTGAAGCCCCCAGATCTTGCGACTCATCACAATCGCGCTGCGCCACCTTCACTGGAAGAAAGCCAACAGGACAAAGAGGAAGATCCAGAAGAGGCCCATCGTGTGCCAGTACCATCCGGTGCAGTCGACGAGGATCTGACGGGTCTCCAGCTGCCGCGAGGCGTAAAGCGCGGTAAGGGATGCGATGAGGGCGCCGATGCCGAGAAAGAGATGGATGGCGTGGGTGTAGGTGATCAGATAAAAGAAATGGCTGCTGGGGTTGGAGCCGAAGAAGACGTGCTGGGTGGCGAGCTGTCTCCAGGCCTCGGCCTGGCCGGCGAGGAAGAGCAGACCGAGCGCTGTGGTTGCGGCGAGCCAGGGAAGGGCGCGGCGGGTGATGGGCTTGCCCAGACCGAGCCATTCGTCCATCACGTCGTTTTCACGGAACATGGTGCGGCGGGCGATCTCCATGGTGACGGAGCTGATGAGGAGCACAGCAGTGTTGAGCCAGAGGATCGGCGGGACAGCGGTGGGGAGCCACTGGTTGATGTAACGGTTGTAGACGTCGATGTGGCTGGTGTTCTGTGAGACGAAGAAAGCGCTGACGATGGCGATGAAGAACATGGTATCGCCAGCGAGCGCGAAGAAGAGGCCAAGCCGGGCGCGGCTTAGTTTCTCGCGAGGGCCGCGACGGCCCTGGGGGCGGTCGTTCCAGTTGTCGTTGTCGCCGCCACCGCCAGTGCGCTTGTCGTTGGGGGGACGGCGTCCGTGACCGCTGTCGTGGTCGTCGAGGCGGCGTTTCTTCTCCCATTCAGTGTTGATCGGCGTGATGGTGGATGGCATGGCGGCCTCTTCTGAAACGACTTTTGATGACAGCTTACTCCGGTTTTGATGTCCGGAGTGGATTCATGGCTCCACTGTATGAAGAAGAAAGCCCTTCCGGATTGCTTCTTCCTGCCGTCGCAGGCCTGCCAGGTACGATTATCGGATCGGATGCGCCGGATGACTCGGAAGGATGCAAGGCGGGGTACCGTTTCTGGATCTTGGTCCGCCAGGAGGTCGGCGCGGCTGCGCAGGCTCAGACAGCTCGATGCCCTCCGCCAAGAGGGAGACAGGTTCCTCGGCTTCGCTCGGAATGAGACGCCCAGGAGATGGACGCCCGGATACGACTAGCGTCCAGTGATTCGCTGCCACCAGCTCCTGGGGATGGTGTCTTCGTAGAGATCCAGCATCTCGCGCTGCGGGGGCATGGGCTTGTCCATGAAGGCGGCCAGCGGGTTCGAGACGCAGAGCAGATGCGCGTACTCGGAGCCGTACTTTTCGGCGACGAGCTCCATGGCCTCGCGCATCTTCGGCGGACGGGAGGTGGTGTTGTGCGCATCGGTCGCAAGGAAGTGGACCCAGTTCTTTGCGAGCAATTCATGGGCGACGCGCTGGGCCGTCCTGCCCATCTTGCCTAGAAGGGATCCTGCGGTGACCTGAACCAGCACGCCGCTGCGGAGCCAGTCGTGGATGCGGGAGAGATCCTTCTGCAGGGTGAGGTTGCGCTCAGGATGCGTGAGGATGGGGATGAGGCCATCGAGCTGCATCTGGTAGAAGACCTCGTTCAGCGTGGGCGGAAGGGCCTGGTCTGGGATCTCGACCAGGAGATAGCTTCCGCGGTTCAGCGAGTAGCGGCGCGGCTCCATGCGGGCCTGCTGAATATTGTCGTACGAGGTATGGAAGTCGCAGCCGCGGCCGAGCGTGACCGGAATCTTCTCCTGCTCGAGGAGGCCCCGGAGCTTGGCGATCTTCGCGTCGATGGGCTCGGGATGATAGGGGTAGTTGCTGTTGGAGTGCGGGGTGCAGGCGATGTGGGTGATTCCGTCTTCCGCTGCCATGCGTGCCATCTCGAGAGAGAGCTCAAGACTGGTTGAACCGTCGTCCTGGTCCCAGAGGAGATGGTGATGGATGTCGATCATGGCGAGATCCCGTAGTCTGTGTTGGGGAGTGAGAGGCTATTGAGCGACGGCGAGCGACTCCACCATGGAGCGGAAGAGGAACAGGCCGTCGGAGGACCCGAGCAGGCCTTCGCTCGAGCGATCCGGGTGAGGCATCATGCCGAGGACGTTGCGGCCTTCGCTGAGGACGCCTGCGATGTTCTCCAGTGAGCCATTGGGATTGGCCGCAGCGGTGATCTCGCCCGATGGCGTGGCATAGCGGAAGGCGATGCGATCCTGCGCCTTCAACGTTGCGAGCGTCTCGGGGTCGCAGAAGTAGTTGCCTTCCATGTGGCCGATGGGCATCTGGAGAACGCGACCGCGCTCGATTCCATGGGTGAAGGGGGAGTCGGTTGTCTCGGTGCGGAGATGGACCTGCTTGCAGATGTAATGCTGGCCGGCGTTGCGCATCAGCGCGCCGGGAAGCAGCCCGGACTCGCAGAGGATCTGGAAGCCGTTGCAGATGCCGAAGACCAGGCCGCCGTTTTTCGCAAACCTGATGACCGATTGCATGACGGGGGCGAACCTGGCGATGGCCCCGGTGCGGAGGTAGTCGCCGTAGGCGAAGCCGCCGGGGACAAGGATCGCGTCACAGCCCTCCAGATCCTCGGAGGCGTGCCAGAGAAAGGTCACGGGTTGCTGGGCGAGCGCGTCGATGACGTTGTAGGTGTCGTGATCGCAGTTGGAGCCCGGGAAGACCAGAACGCCGAATTTCATAGGTTAAGGATAGCATCTGGAAATTTGTGGAGCGGTTGGTAGAAAGCAGATCTCTCCGCTGCGCGGCTTCGCCGCTCCGGTCGAGATGACAAATTATTGCCAGGGCAAGCGAAAGGCAGTTCGAGTTTCGCTCGATGCCTACCTTAGCGACGATGAGGCCGTCGCGAAGAGGGCACCCGGTGATGAGATCCTATGAATTGGGATACCAGCGCCCGACGGATGGGACACCGATCTGTATCGCCGCTGCGGGCAAAATACAGGGATTCTTCGCTGCGCTCAGAATGACGAATTGAAATCAGCATAGGTTGATCCCTGAAGAAGGAGTTGCCCTCATTATTCAAAGATAGGGGCGTAGACGGCGTATCCGCGGGGCGGTGCCGGGAACTCGGCGTTGCCTTCGGCGTCGGTCGTGCGCTCGTCGGGATGGGCGACGTCGTGTCCGTCCCAGGCTACGGGGCGGAACTTCTGGTTCTGCCATCGCGTCTGCACGGAGGTTCCGGACCACTTATCGCCAAGGTTGTTGAGCACGTAGATGCAGCCGGGGCGGCCTTCGATACCGCTGCGCTGCAGGACGTAGAGATCGGGATCGGCGTGCAGGATACAGGCCTCGCCGTCGGCGTACTTGTGATGCGCGTCGATGAGGGCGTCGATGCCGTTCGGGGTTCCGGGACGTGCCAGGCCGAGGTTGTAATAGTCGTACCAGAAGATGCAGGGGTAGCCTTCGTTCATGAGGATGAAGGAGTAGGCGAGGTTCTTGTCGTTGACGATCTCGTTGCCGCCCATGTCGTGATTCTCGACGAAGGTGACGGCATTGAAGGGGCGTTCTGCCACGACGGAGCCATCGCTAGTGAGGTTGCGCAGATCGCACTGCAGGGTGTCGCACAAGTCCTTGAGCTTGTAGCGCAGGGGAAAGTCGAAGGCGGCGATCTGGTTGTCGGTGACGGAGCGGACTTCGTCGAGCCAGTTGCCGAT